>TARA_R110001583_G_C5669383_1_pt1 | contig 13780 bp, 9 predicted proteins | sample TARA_R110001583 | Tara Oceans TARA_R110001583 (sample SAMEA4398432) | marine metagenome | biome: Polar Biome; feature: [MES] marine water layer (ENVO:01000295) within the mesopelagic zone...; material: water (ENVO:00002006), including particulate matter (ENVO:01000060) such as...... | reverse complement strand
GACGATATCACTGAAGAGGAAACAGATACCCCCGCCAACTAGCCAGCTAGGCTCCCATCACACAGCCCCTCTCGAAGGGGCTTGAGACTGTTGAAAATTTCTAAAAATACAATTAGAATTGTAGAGTTTATTCGAGTAGACGTAGGCAAGAGCAAACAAAGAGCACCGCAACCTTCACCAGCGAATCAACAAATACGATAATTTGGCAAATAACAGATAGCTTATTAAGCTAAGTTAGATTAATTTATATAAGAGTTGTACTTCAAATTAAGATAGCATAAAGGAGAAGAGCTATGCACGGTGATTTAAATAACGCAATTACACCAAAGACTGATTCTGCAGGAGAAGTTTTTACTCGTGAGGTGTTGAAGTTGAGCGAGCTAGACTCTGAATTATTGTCCGATGTATCAAATATGTTCGGTAAGTGGTTTGAAACTGATCATTGCGATAAAGACATTCGCTAATTTTTTATTGAATGCTTCAATCCCTGCATGTTATATCAGGCTTGGTTCGAAGAAGCTCTGGTGAGACAATCTTTATCGATGCCCTAAAAGCTCTGGGCATCGATTTAAGTTTTAATAGTCTATACGATAAAAGCCTTGTAACGAATAACCTAGAACATCTTGTCGTTGTGGTTATTTTGCCTATTTTGGGTGATAACGACCTAACGGATGAAGTGCGTAATGGCATTGCAAAGATCACATCTCTTGATAGTCATCGGAAGTGCAGCATTGTAGTTGTCGCGCAAGGCGATCGCCATGAATCCGATGAGTTGGTTACGCGTGACACTCCATTTAGCATCAAAGTTCGTCACTTGTTCAGTTGTTTCGGGAACTTCGAGTTGTTGGAAAAAAAACTGGATCAATTTACTGCAACTGCCCTTGCTAGCGAAATTTATGATTATTGCAATGCAACGAACATTCGTGATGTATTAGAAATAAACAGACTTACTCAAATTTTATCTAGGGCACCGAAATGGTTAGTGCGCAAGCGCCTGCTTGATTTTTACGATCCATACTCTGGCTTTAGCCTGCTGAAACATATAGATCGAGTTACCCTGAAACGCATCGCAGCGCATATTCAAACAATCAGCCCACAGATTTTGAAGATAACTCATGCCTCTTTAAATGATAGAGCGTTAGATGAGCTGGGTGATGCACTCAATGCTAATGTGCTTGATCTTGGGAGCAACAATTTTTCATGGGATAGGCTTCTTCCGAAACTGAGTCAGTGTCGTTGGCTTAACTTGGCAGCGAACAGCCTTACACAGATTCAGCTACCGCTTCTTTCACAAAATATTGAGCAACTTTATTTGCACAAAAATGATATTTGTGAATTTACCACAACGCTCGGTCATGTGGAAAGGCTAAGGTCACTGAGTATATATCGAAATCGAGTAGAGGTTTTCGATTGGCCAGCAGGGCAAACGAGGCTTGAGAACCTAAATCTTGGAGCAAACCCTATCTCATCTCTACCCGATACACTAAGTGACTGTGTCACCTTGAGACGTTTGGGGTTGGCTAGAACTCAACTTTCTACTTTGCCTGAATGGCTCTTTTCTATGCCAAACTTACATGAAATAGATATTAGTTATATAGAAAATCAGATTCCGGCAACACAGCTCTCTCACTTACGCGCTCAGCGCGTTTCGTTAATTACTCGACCTGGTTTAATTTTATAATGAGTGAAAACAACAATTCTCTTTTGCAGTTCGTGTTAGGTGATATACCTTCACAGTATTTTTTCAGTGAAATTTATAATAAGCGCCCGCTTCACGTTTCAGGGGCGTCGAGTAAATTTTCTCATCTGTTTTCACTTGAAGTCCTAAATGCAATTCTGAACTTTTCATCGTTGCAATATCCCCGTATTCGCGTTACGGATCATTTTAATACAATCCATAAATACGACCTGATAGATGACAAGGATCGCTACAGCAACAACCTTAACAATGAATTGAATCGTAAGAAGATTCTGTTCGCTATTGCGCGTGGTGGGACCCTTGTATATGACCGTATCCAAGAATTCCACTTGCCACTTGAGAGATTTATCGATCAACTCAGCGAGGAAATTAACACTCGCATGAGTATCAACGGTTACTATACTGCGCGGCAAACAAAAGGTGTCAATGTTCACTTCGACCGACACGATGTATTTGCCATCCAGATCCACGGCAGTAAACGTTGGTTCTATCGAGAGGACTCTCATGTATTATCAAAAGCGATGCGCCACCAATCTGTTCCGCCTGTAGATGAGAGTTTTACGGGATGGCAGTCCGTACTCTTGAAACAGGGTGACGTATTTTATTGCCCACGCGGACTCTGGCATTTTACCCATACAGAAGACGAACACTCCGCTCATTTGGCAGTCGGTTTGTATCCGTTGACACTCGGTGATTGGCTCAAGAAACTGGAGTCGCATCCTGAAATTAGCGAACTACTGGAGGAGTACGTGCATCAACCTGGCATGAAAACAACTTCCATTCAAAACGCCCACGCACTCGACAAGTTTATTGATGCATTGCGTAATGAAGCCAAGCGCCCAATCTCCCCGATGACTCAGCCACGACCGTATATCGAGCTTGAATGATGGAACAGTTTTATTTCATTATCACCGAACGCTGCAATCTAACGTGTTCACATTGCATCAGAGACTCTTCTCCTAACCGCAATGAAACTGCGGAAGCTAGCATGATCAAAAAGGCATTTACACAGATTGCGAGTAGTCATCCAGACAGTTTAGTCTTGATGAGTGGTGGAGAGCCCACGCTACATCGCCATTTCCGGGAGTTACTTGATTTTGGCCTTCATCTTGGGCTAACCATGACGATAAATACAAATGGTGTAACTTCGTTCTTTAAAGATTCAACGCTGAAGGAACTATCACAGCATTCGCGTCTATCTGTACAAGTGTCTCTAGATGGCGATGAATCGATGCATGATGCAATTCGAGGCCCTAATTCCTATCGTAAAGCGTTGAGAACTTTGAGGCGGCTTGTGGAGAATGGAGTTCGCTGCAGTGTCTCAACGACGGTCGTAGATGTCGACTTCATGACTCGTGCCGATACTTTTATTGCATCTCTGGATACTATTGGGCTGGCGCACATTGCCATCAAACGAGCTACATATGCAGGCAGAGCAGCGAGCGGCATCGATGTAAATGGTAAAAAATGGAACGAACACGTTTATCGCTTGCGAGCACTGCCGACAAAAACTCTTCTAAAAATAGCACCGATGTATGATTTTAATCGACTCGATTCACTTTCTGATGATGCACTGAATTCACTTGAATTACCTCCGTCGGCCACAAATTGTGGAGCAGGCACAGCCAAGGTATATGTATATACCAACGGGGACGTATGCCCATGCACCTGCTTCAAAGATCAGCCTATGGGAAATTTGTATCTATCAGACCTCGATACTATTCTCACAAAGCCGCCAAGTTTTCAAGTCAAACATCCAGTTTGCAACGCATGTCGCTATTTTAAACTATGCCGTGGAGGCTGCTTGGGGAGCGGTTATCAAACAACTGGAACAATAGGAATGCCCGACCCGCGATGCCCCAAAGTAGCCATTGTGGATAGAGAGCTCGAAACAATTGCATATTTTCAGCGTTTTTAACACAAAGGAGATATCGTAAGTTCTTATTTTTTTAACTTCGGTTAAGCGCTGAACGCTTATGTAACAGCGCTACCTAAGGATTTTTTCTGGCCATCCATTTATAAACACAGAGCCATCTGCCCTCAGGCGAACTTCAAGATTACGTTCAACCTTTCCACTACTCTCAATACTCATATCGTAACGCCCTGTCAGGTAATTAAATTTCTGGTTCAAGGAGCCTGCCCATCGGCGACTATTGTCTGGCAAATCTGAGTCATAAGGCCCATCAACCAAAACATCCGTATATTTAAGTAGTCGATCCGTCCCTGGTAAACACAACTCTTCAAGTTCTTTTAGTGTATATCCACTAAATACCATCACCGAAAGTCCCAGCGACTGGGCTCCTTGTGCAACGAAAGCTAAACCTTGAGCTTGCAACATGGGCTCGCCACCGAGAAAGGTCACCCCTTCAAGATCATATGTTTGGTGTGCATTCTCCAACCATTCGAGAACGGATTCAGCCGAAACAAGATCACGTTCAACTAGCTGCAAATATCCTGGGTTGCAGCAGCCATGGCAACGCTTGTTGCAACCTTGTACCCACAATGCAGCCCTTCGCCCTGGCCCTTCGGCTTCTGTGAAAGGAAGGCGAGAGGCTAAATTCAACCAATGCATCATGTCACTCCAACTCGAATATCAAATTACCACCAGCAATATGAACTTCAATTACCTTGCCCCGAATATGACCAGGAGTGGCCATTTGTTCAAATAGAAAATCAGCCAATGGGTCAATCAGTTTATTGGTAAGAGCGTTGGGGACACCGCGCCCGCCTGTTCCGCGGTCTACATCCTTGATCAGCAAATCCAGCACTTCAGTTTCCTTAATCAGCTTCAAATCGGAAACACCCCATTTATCCTTCAGTCCTTTTCGTAACGGCTCCAGTTTGGCGCGAGCGATGTCAATTAAGAAGCTATCATCACGCATAAAGTTGAAAGGAATGATGTTGGCCTCACCAATTCGCCCCAACAACTCTGGGCGCTTTAGCTCGTGCACGAAGTGCTGCCGCACCTTTTGGATGAATTCATTTCGCACATCCTGGCTTTCATAGCTGACCTCGGCAGCGCCAATATTTGAAGTGAATACGATGACAGTATCTGAAAACATCACTGTTTCACCCTTGCCGTCCGTTAAGCGCCCATCTTCAAGAATCTGTAAAAACTTGTCGAGAATGCGCGGGTGCGCCTTCTCGATTTCGTCAAACAGCAACAGGGAAAATGGCCTTTGTTTGACCGCATTGGTCAACTGTCCGCCAGCTTCGTAACCCACATATCCTGGAGGTGCGCCCACCAACCTCTGATCGGCATGTTCGTGATTAAACTCTGACATGTCGAAGCGAAGACATGCTTCTTCGTCGCCAAAGAGGAATTCGGCAATGGACTTTGCCAGTTCGGTTTTACCGACACCAGTTGGGCCAACAAAAAACAACACGCCCTTGGGAGTGCGTTGCCTGTACGAGTGTTGAAGCCCCGACAGCCCCGTGAAGGCACGCACGAGGATGCGCCGTACCGATTCAATGGCTTCCCCTTGACCTTTGACCCTACGCCCCAGGGTTTCGACAATGGTCTGAAGTTTTTTGTGATCCAGTTGTTCCCAAGGACTGTGTCTGCGTCCGTGGCGATAAAGATTGAGTAAAGACAAGGCACTTGAGACTTCAGTTTCCTGTCGCGATAGTCGTGCGAGATTGTGAATATCTCGGATACTCTGGCCTTCCAAACCATCCACAAAATCAGCCAATTCACGCCCTCCTTGCTGCAAAGTAGGCTGCAACCGAAACACTTCTTTCAAACTCAATACAGCAGACTCTCGAATCTGCCTTGTCGGCAGCGGAATTGTTATTTCCTTAAATAGTGGATTATTCAGATAGAGCGATGGTGGCAATACGTTCAAGCCCCCGCACAGAAGCACCAGCAGTGATTGAGGTTGGTTAATGCTTTGAGTATTAAGAACTACAGCTGCATCTCGGGTCGCTTGCCCTAAGCGCAGAAGCCATCCGCGCTCGCTTTCACTCAATGAATTGACGCTACCAAACAAATATTGCGTCCAGTCCAGAACAAAAGCTACAGGTTGTCCCCCGCGCGGTTGCCGAAGCAATTGCTCAGCGACAACCAGAAAGTCGTCCGGGCTTGCCGAAATGCAACTGGATGCACAACTCGTTACCGATGTAGGCGGCAATTCACCCATGTCATAGGCGTTCACCTCGGAGGTGCTGTCTTTCACGGCATGTGTTGTAACGGAGCTTTGCAATTCCGCCCAAGTCCTCGCATCAACGCCGCTAACACCGTTTACCCGGTTCCAGAAAACTACATGCTGATAGCCTCGCTGACGTAACAGGTTCATTAATGCTGGAGGCAAAGCAATCCATTGCCCTGGCACTTCGGGAGCGGAGGTCAAATCACCCGTATTACCGTGTAATATCAATCCGCGTCGAATTCCGCATTCGCGGCGAAAGTCTTCCTGCCAAGGTAACAAAGCTAACTTCATTTTCTTCTCTCCTGTGTTGCATCAGGGTAAGGCCGAGCATCCTGATCTTGGTCGTCAGGATTGACCCAAATCACGCGCTTGTCACTTAGACTAATACCGTAAGCATCTTGCAGCGTTGCCATAACGGGGGCGACATCTTTCTCGCACGTTTTGCCTTTGTATTGATGAAATTTGTAGCTGAGGTGCCCGCTCAGGTTGACGCGAAAATCTGCCTGCGCGCCAGCTGGACGACGAGCGCGAATCAGCACTTCATCTTGCCCTTGTAATGTGAAATGCTCGGGACTATCCACGACAAAGCCAGCTTGTTGTAGTGACAGATAAACCGCTCGCACAACTTCACGACGCTGGCTTTCGTCTACAGCAGCTTCATCCTGCTCTTGTACAAGTTGGCTCAAAGCTTCAATCTGCTCTTCAGGAGCAAGTCCTGTCGCATGAGCCAACGCGTCGCGCAACTTGGCGGCGCGCTCACCGACGTTCTTATTCGCTTCCTGCTCCAACTGCTCTCTTTGCAGCGTAAGAACATCGGTAACAGCTTCACGCTGGGCACGATTTTTCATTTCCTGCAACTGACGTTCAGCATCCCCTTCATACCGCAGCCGAACTTCGCGTAAAGCGGCTGAAATTTGCGCCGAGGTCGTGTTGCTGGCGACATCACCAAGTAGTCGCGCCCGTAATTGCTGCAACTCAGTAATTGCGGCGTTGAGTGCGACAGGAGTATTCCAGCCACTCAAGCCCTCGCGCCATGCTTCCTCAAGTTCAGTCCTCATTTGCAACTGTTGTTCAGCCTCAGCTTGCTGCGCTTTGCGGAATGCTTCGGCGGCCGCTAGCTCGGCATCTTGACGGGAACGGCGCTGCTCACGCGCAAATCTTGGTAATCCGTGAAATCGCCCCCCCAGAGAACGGCTCATATCTCTGGCAGTAAACGGGTCTGAGTCCAACAAAGTCTCCATTCGGTCAAGAGCGAAGCTCAACTCACGAAACTCTTCCGGAGCTACGGCATCTAGTCCTTGACCGATGACATCATTCAATACGCTACGGTAGCGCTCAAGGAACGGGCGCGTTGTTTCGCGCACACGCTGTCGATCAAGTTCTTGCTTACGTTGCCGTTGAATTTGGTAGCGATATTCGTCTGCCCGACTCATAGTTTATTTCCTTCTTTTTCTGTTATTTTGCTTGCGTGGATGCATTTTTGGAGAGTTAGCGGGCACAAGCCTCGAAGGTCCATATATATTGGAGTCCTGCGTTTTCAATCCAAGCGAATTCGCTTTGTTGCGTAAGTTGATGTCATTACTTACAAACAAAACGTCATTCAGCCGGAAGAACAACGCAGTTGAAAGAATGGCATGGTCGGGCTGTTTGACATCCCACTCTACAGGCAGTAGGGCTGCGTATTCCGTTTCATGGCGGATGCAGGATGAGTTTGCATCCAACTGGCGAATAGCTTCTCGGGCTTTAGCTGCCCGATCTCCATCTTCGCTGCTCTTTAAGCCATCCAACTCGCTCAGAACCCTATGGGGAACAACCGGAATATCATCTGAACTAAGATCTTGGAAAAGTTCAGGGCTTTCCATCAGAGCGCTGGTATCGAACACTACAATTCGGCGCCCATTCTCAACCGGAGCTAGCTTGTCCTGCGCCAGAAGATTCCAACTTTCCACTGTTTTACTCAACGCATCCCAAAGGGAGGATGGTGTATTTAATGCGTGGAAATGCTCAGCTGCTTTACGCCAAGCGCGCACGGCATTTAATGCACCTGGGGTCAGGGTGCGCACATCCATTTGGCCATTACCCGCCGCCTTCAACGCCTGATCGCCAATACTCCGGTAAATATCCTGGATTGCTTTCTCAATAACTTGCATTGGTTGCTGCATGGCGTGTGGGCCATACAGCTTTAACTCTTTGCGCTGCAATGCGTTCTCCAGCCACACTTGTCGCAATTCGCTGGAAAGCAATTCTTCAGGAATCTCTGTGGTGGAAGGCAGAGCCGATCGCAACTTTGCCATTGATTCCATGGTGCGAATGGGAGCCGCATGGCGCAGCAGCGCACCTTGTAGAGGCGCAGCCTTATCAGAAGACAACACCTGATAAATCTGAGCTAAAAGAGAGACGACCTCTTCTGGTTCCAGTTGATTGGGCGTATGCCTCAATGAGTCATCAATTACTTTTGCCAGACACTCTTCCCAAGCAGATTTCCAGTCTTTCCTATCAGGCCGCCACAATCCAATTGCTTGTGTAGCTGGCTCGACCAGCGCCATCAGATCATCCAATGGCCTCTCAGCACGCATAGCAAGCCAAGGCCAAACTATTTCACCGAGTTCATCTGAACTCCGCCATGCAACGGGCATCAATGCAATTCGCGGATCATCGGATGACTCACAAGAAATCTCTAATTCTTGGCGTAGCGTTGCCCAAAGCGCGGTTGCAGCTTGGTCGTTCAAAGTTACCGCCAGGCCGCACGAGCGCGGTTGTCCAGCCCAATAGAGGCGGAAGTTACCTGTTACTTCTACTCGAATGCTCGCTCCGTTGTTCTGGGGCAGAGACAAGCTACGAAATCCCGTCCTAATTCCTGCTGGTGCGGGCACGATCAGTGTGAATCCGGTCAGTTGTTTGCCATTGGCAACCAGTTCTGGTGCGTCCACTTCTGACGATAAAACGATAGTGGGTGTTGTTGCATCCGGTGCTGTAACCCCTTGCGCAACGATGCAGAACCGCGCTCTGGTTGCCCCCCCTTTAGTTGCGGCAATAGGGTGGGCAGTGCGGGCATCTCGTAAAACAGCAGAGTCAACGCTGGGCAGCAAGGAATCCGGCTCGCTTGTCAGAGCATCAGCAAGCAAAATTTCCCATACTAGTTCGGGTTGCGCTTGCTTCAGCCAACACTGCAATGGTGCATCACGCGGAGCGCTCGCAGACAGTGCACCGTCCTCGCTGCACGATAACTCGAATCGGCGCTCTCCCGATCCTACTGGCTGCACCATGGGCACAATGAGGTCTATAACTGTCGCAGGGTTTTTCCAGACATACGTTTCCTGCGCTATGGCACGCTGAACCTGCGGCATTGGATTTTGCGGCCTTAAAGCCTGATCTGCGAGACGGACGCGACTGAAATCACTTTGGCTGAAACGCGCTCCATCATTTTGTGAGGGTTTAATTTCGTCGCTGATGGGGTCATAGTGGTGCCAGACCTTAACCGTTCGCGAGCGCACCGGCAGGCTGTCGCTACGCAAAAATTGCAAGCCTTCGGGAGTCAATTCAAGCTCAGTTAAAGGCATCTCAAGCCTATCCAGAGCGTAACTTTTGGGCAGAGCTCCTAAAGCGGAAAGTTCAGATACGCAGCCTTCCAGCAGTTCACGCACATCACCTGCACCCAGTTGATCGCGGAAAACACCCAGCAAAGACAAATTCTGTTTGTCTGGCAAATGAAATCCAGGATCACACAGCCGCAACACCATCCGTTCAAATACTGTGGGCTTTCGCTCGGTGTGATAGGTCACATCGGATTCAATGCGATACAAGGGTAAGGGAACGGAAATTTCTGCTAGCTTCATGATCGGCCTCCCCGGCTACGATACTTGTCGTTTTTGGGCGCAGCCGTCCGATGAGTCGGGGCACTAGATCTGCCGCGCTGTTGTTGCTGTTGGGGTAGCATGTCAGGCGACATCAATTGCCTTGCCTGAACCAGCCGTGCATCGCGCTCCAGTTGATCCAGGATGTCTTTGTAAACAGTTCGCTTCACGCTGCCTGCGCTGTCCATGCGCGGTAAGTTCACCTCGTAAGAGGCATACATACTTTTTGCACCAAAGACGATTAGTAGTTCCTGCGCGCGCGAAAATGCCACATTAATAAATTCAAACCGCGCAACATTGGCCTTGCTGGAACGACGTCGGGGCTTAGTGCCTGATCGCAAGGGGTCATATCCATCATGGCGCACCATGCTAACCAGCACGATGGACTTTTCTTTACCCTGATAGCGAATCACGGTATTGACTTCGACATCTAGGCAATCAAACCGCCCGTTTGACTCTTTTGGCCTGCGGCGGCGTATGGCGGTACGAATTTCTCGGCATTGGTTGGAATAAAAAGACACCACGCCGACTTTGCGTTTGTTTGTTCGTGAGTAGCCTTGCGCAGCGGATTGCTCTTCGATTTGTTCTAGCGTTTCGGCAATCAACTCAGCTTCCAGCTTATTGGTGCGCCGTGGCTGGTTGCCGTCCATATCTTCACGGTGAATCTGATTGTTTAAGTTGTAGGTTGTGTCCACCCACAACGCGTGGTCACCCGGAGAGAGTAAAGGTGAACCACCGTCAACATTCTTCAATGTCAGTCCGTGAACACGGCGAAGCTTAGGGTCTGGGTCATCATCAGGCCGAAGGAGGCCACATTCCAACTGCCCTTCGTAAAAATGGTTTACCATCGCCATGATTTGCGGATGCATACGGAACTGCACATTGAGGCGTGCACGGTTAGAATCGTCCGCCATCTCGAAATGTGACTTGAACAACGAGGCTGTGACCATCTTTTCGAAGCGGTGCAAGTTATTGCGGGTCAGCAAAGATTGCACCTCTGCAATATTGGCTGATCCGTTCTCTTCAGTGTTGGCTTCGTTTTCCTCTACTTCATCCATGAAGCTACGAGCTTCGTCGCCTTCCTGAAACAGTGGAGGCAACTGCCGGTGGTCGCCGACCAGCACAGCGCGACGTGCACGCATCAAGGGCATCAGCAATTCCAGCGGCGTAGCTTTGCTCACCTCATCAATGATTGCGACATCAAAACTCGTCTGCCCGGCTTCGTCGAGTGTGCGCTCGTTTTCATTGCAAGTAATGGCCACTACATTGCAACTTGCCAGAAAATCCGCGCCTTGGTTCTCCCAGTCTTCCTGCCCAGCATTGCTACGGCTCAAATCGCGCATCCAATCTTCCAGTAACCGTCCCCATGTCTGGCGTTCATATTGTAGGTTAGCCTGACGTTGTTCCAATGCCTTAATTACTTGGTCAACGCTTCCGATGCGCTGTGACAAAGTTGCGGCAGGTTCAGTAGGCAAGCGGTTGCCTTGCGTGATGGCATCATCCTGCAACAGGGATTTAACCTTCTGCTCATGCTGCACACGCTGCTCTTCCCAGTTGTCCAGCTTGCTTTGGGCGCTGCGTTCTTGGCTCCTCGCTGTTTGCACAAGGCCATTGTTCGGAGCTTCAGGCACTGGCTGGGCCAGCTGTGTCAGCAAGGATTGGCTTAGGCTTTCCGTGGCCTGTTCGATGACCGGCAGCACACTCTCCAGCGCACGCAGGCTCGCATCTATGTCATTAGCCAGTTGGATAGCGCTTTTGATCGGGGCACACCATTCAGAAGCTTGGCGGAATAGGCCGTCATAACGGCTGAGCTCCAAGCCAACGCCAGCCTGCTCCAACTCTTTAAGCTCATTGCGCTTAGCTCTCCAAGCTCCTACGTAAGCGTCGTCCTTCGCCATCTGCTCCATTAAGGCGTTAACCTCATTTCGGAGCGATTCAATGCGTAGCCGGGTCTTTGCATCCTGAATGGGGCCGTCCGCTGCTTCACGCAGGCGGCGAATATCCGCAGCAATGGCTTCTCGCACATTCGTAAAACGCCGCCACTGGGTCAGCATATGCGCTAGCATCCCGCCCCGACTGCCTGAGTGAGCCAGCCAATCATCCATAGAAAATTTCACAAGCAAGCCTGTCGCCTCGCAAGAGGCAAGGCCTTGCGCCAACTTTCTGACTGGCATCTCTACGTCCCGCAGGTCGCCGTGCAGAGCATCTGCTTCACCGCGCAGGAAGATCTGAACATTTTGCAGGCGCAGACGCTTGGCCTTGTCTTCATCCAGCATCGCGCAAGCAGCGTCATACACTTGCTGTGCCTGCGTTGCCTGACTGCGAGCTGATGCCAAATCCATTTCAAGTTGCCCGCGTTTGGCGTTCAACTCGCTCTCATCGTGCAACACAAAGGCCGCACGCTCACGCCACGTCTGTAATATTCGTAAGTCCTCATCAACACGCTTCCACACTGCAAGCCGATCTTTTGTTTGTGTTGCCAACGCCGTGTAGTAACGCTGCAAAGATGCCGGCCCCGCGAAGGCAGCGCCATCTTCGGTTACTTTGCGTTCATTCCTTGCCAAACGCACTACGCGCAAGGAACCGTCATGACTCAGCCTGTCCAGTGCGTTGTCTACCGCAGTATGAGCCTGCGATGCCAGCAACACCCGTTGCCCGCGCCGAGCCAGTTGGACGATGGCCTCAGCAATCACAGTGGTCTTGCCTGTACCCGGCGGCCCTTGAACCAAGCACAAATCCGGCGCAGAAAGAATCTTGACCACGGCTTCTTTTTGGGCTTGGTTAAGTTTGTCATTGGACCAATGCGCTACAGGCTCCAGACGCTGAGGAACAGAGACCTGCGCAGCCTCGAACAGATAGTCCGCTAGGTATGGCGCATAACCACCCTGTTCCTGCAATTGTCGCAGCGCCTGTTGATGCCGTTTGATCAGACTCATATCGCCTGCAGTTGAAATCGACAGAAAGCCAGATTCCGGAATTTGATTGAGAATGCGCTTACGCACTACTTCTGGCTCATCGGCATTAGCAAGATCGTTCGCGTTGTCTTCAGTCAGCGAGATAATAAGCTCAGCAAACACTGGCGTAGGCCAAGGGCATTCTGGCAAGTTTTCGTCTTTGGGTAATTTGCTATCTTTCGCCAACGGTGCGGGCACCGAGAGTTTGCCCGCCTGACCCAGTCGAGGAAGGCGACGCTCTTCCCTTTCAGGTAATCCGAACACCCAGGGATCTTTGGATTGCCCAACCTGAAACGCCACTAGCTCATCTCGCCCCAAGGCCTTTCGGTCTTTTTGCATGACCTGAGTGTTCTGCGAGATCAAGGAAAACACTAAATTTTCGTCACGCCACTCGCGGCTGATGTAGCGCAAACCCCGCGCCTTGTGGCGAATGAGGCTTTCTTTCCATCGAAGAAATTCGCTCCACTCGGTCAACTGATTTTCGGTTTGCTGTGTGATTGGCGGCAAGTCGGCCAGCAATTGCGGCGTGAGAAGGTTATTGACGCGCTGAATGCGCTGCTGGCCCGGCGCGTATTGCAAGCTGTCATGCACTGCAAATGCGGTGAATTCACGCTCGAAAGAGCGCTCAGGCAGGTCAGCAGTTTCGATAAACCCGTTAATCAAGAAAAGTGGTGAAGATGATGCGGTGGGCCAGCTTCCCGTGGCTATGAAGGAACATCCCTCCCGAAAGGGCCATTCTTTCCCAGCAGCGTTAATTCGAACCGCCATCTGTGCGTACTTTGGATTCGACTTGTCCCGCTGCCGATTGGAAACATAACCCGCAATAGGCATGTTGTTTGGGAAAAGTAATTCATACAACACTTCCACGCCATTACGTCCATCACACAAATTTCTAAATTCTTGGTGCCTCTTTAATATATCAGACAAAGTCCGCTCAATTTTACTAATATTAGAATGGTCGAGGGAAAGATAAAGATTCATTGAACAGATAATCCATTAAAAAATTTGACTAAATCCAATACTGTAGAGTTACCAACGTAATATCGCTACAATTTAAAGCATACAAAAAGTTTATTTTTTAGGGTATACGGATTTAATGGTTGATGGGGCACCTTCACCCCATCA
>TARA_R110001583_G_scaffold40722_2_pt1 | contig 13784 bp, 13 predicted proteins | sample TARA_R110001583 | Tara Oceans TARA_R110001583 (sample SAMEA4398432) | marine metagenome | biome: Polar Biome; feature: [MES] marine water layer (ENVO:01000295) within the mesopelagic zone...; material: water (ENVO:00002006), including particulate matter (ENVO:01000060) such as...... | reverse complement strand
CCGGTAGTTAAGAAAACGATCCCAATTGAGGTCTTTCAGGCCAATCTGCGTCCAGCCGGTCGCGTTCACCACACCCCGCTCCAGGGCCGCGTAAACATCGGTGGTCGGTAGGCTGATTGGCTGTGCGCCCAGGTAGTCCTGGAAGAAGGCGTCATACACTGGGTTACTGCGGAGGCGAAGGCCCGAAACGTTTAGATTACCTTCGCCATCGACGGTGGGCTCATCAATGGTGTAGAAATTGTAGCTGACCCCACTGTCGAACCAGCCCAAATAATAGGTGCCCATCTTCTCTTGGTGAATTTCATTGAGCAGGTCGATGCCGCCATTTTCACGCGCGTAGATCGCATTGGTATTAGAGGCCACCATGGCATCGCGCTCTGGCACGGTACCGGCATAAAAGCTTGCCGCGGTGTAGGCCATATCCACCACGCCGTTGCGCACTGCATCAGGCTGCTCGGAAAGACCGATTACTTCAGGACCGCCACGCACGTTAATCTGCACCACGCCTTCACCGCGCTCGTTTACTTTATCGACAAACTCCAGAAAGCTCTGGGTATAGATGAGCGAAGGGGGAAAGGCATGCACGGCGGTGATTTCATCAACGGCCAGCGCTTGAGCGGAAGCTAGGGCGGTGAGCATGCCCAGGGTAAGCGTTACTTTTTTCATTCGTTAGTCTCCTGCACGAGGTAGTCTGCGTTATAGCGTTTATTGTTTCTGTTGCATTCTTATAAGTCGTTTTATAAAGCTGTTGTTGATTAACCTTTTTTATAAACGTCTGCTGCAAGCGTGCGTGCTGTTTTTATTGAAACTCATTCTGGGGGTAGCCATTGCTGCCACTACCCTTTACTGATGATGGCGTTTTCTGGCGGCTGCACCGACGTCCAAGGAAACTGTGCTGAATACCGAGCAGCAAAATCGGTAATGGTGTCAGCATGCTGGCGGGTCATATCAATGTCATCCCAGCCATTTAGCAATTTAGTGCGCCAAACAGGGCTAATCGAAAAACTGACCTCTACTTCTGCCACACGGACGACCTGCTTCTCTAAGTCAACGTGTATCGAAGCGGGTGCATCGCCTAGGGCTGCCAGCAAACGCTCGGCGTCGTCCTCTTCCACCACCGCAGGCAGCAAGCCGTTATTGACGGCGTTCGACGCAAAAATATCGCCAAAGCTCGGTGCCACCACACAGCGAAAGCCGTAGTCGACCAGCGCATAAACCGCCGCTTCACGAGATGACCCTGCGCCAAAATTGCGCCGACTAACCATCACTTCAGCACCGCTAGCATTGGGGCGATGAAGAATAAACTCGGGGTTAGGTATGCCCTGCTCATCGTGGCGGACGTCGTAAAGCAAAAACTGGCCATAACCGACGCTGCGCGGTTCTTTCATAAAGCGCGCAGGAATCAGTTGATCGGTATCTACATTAGCCGCAGCAAGGGCAACGCCAAGGGTGTCGAGTACGGTAATCGGTTGCATTAGTGCGCTCCTGAAGCCTGAACGGATGAGTCACTGCCCGCCGTTAGCGTCCGCACATCGGCCAGCCGTCCACTGACCGCCGCAGCGGCCACCATGGCAGGTGACATCAGATGCGTACGCGCCCCTGGCCCTTGGCGGCCTTTAAAGTTGCGATTGGTGGTAGAGGCGCAGCGTTCACCGCTAGCCACTAAATCGCCGTTCATCCCTACACACATGGAGCAGCCGGAGTGGCGCCATTCAAGTCCTGCATCAATAAAGATACGGTCTAACCCTTCAGCTTCGGCTTGGGTTTTGACCAGTGTTGAGCCGGGCGACACCATACCGGGCACGCGGCTTTTGTGACCCACCAGCACCGCCGCAGCAGCGCGCAAGTCTTCGATACGCGCGTTGGTGCAAGAGCCAATAAATACCCGGTCAATGGTGATATCGGTGAGCTTTTGCCCCGCCGTTAGGCCCATATAGGACAAGCTATCCCGAGCCTGGCGCGCTTTCGCCGGATCGCTCAATTGATCAGGGTCGGGCACCGCGCGGTCAATCGGCAGCGCTTCTTCGGGCGACACGCCCCAGGTCACGATCGGCGCAATCTCATCGGCACGCAACGTCACCTCAAGATCAAAGCTGGCGCCTGGGTCGCTGTAGAGCGTGGACCAGTGAGCGCAGGCTTGGTCGAAAGCCTTCCCTTTCGGACTCCAGGGGCGCTCGCGCAAATAGTCGAAGGTAGTCTGGTCTGGGGCAATCATGCCGCAGCGGCCACCGCCCTCAATGGAGAGGTTGCACAGCGTCAAGCGCGCTTCCATGGAGAGCGAGCGAATCGCCTCACCGGCGTATTCGATGGCGTAACCCCGTGCACCATCCGCGCCCAAACGGGCAATCCAGGTGAGCGCGATATCCTTGGCAGTAATGCCTTCGGCCAATTGGCCTTCCACCGTGATGCGCATCACCTTGGGTTTACTTTGCCACAACGTTTGGGTGGCCAGCACATGGGCAACTTCTGATGCGCCAATGCCAAAGGCAATACTGCCAAAAGCACCATGGGTAGCGGTATGGCTATCGCCACACACCATCACCATCCCGGGCTGAGTGAGCCCCTGCTCGGGGCCTAGCACATGCACGATGCCCTGGCGCGGGTCATCCAAACCAAACAGCGTCACCCCATGCTGCTGGGTATTTTGCGAAAGCTGTTCGATCATTGAACGCACTTTGGGATCGGCAACGCCTGCCAAATCGCGGGCTAGCGTCGGTACGTAGTGGTCAGCAATGCCAAAGGTTAAATCGGACCGGGCAACGGGCAACGCACGCTCAGAAAGCTTATTGAACGCATGGAAGGAGCCTTCATGGACGAAGTGGCGGTCAATCCACAAAAGGCTTTGACCGCTGTCACTGCGGTGAACCTCATGGGCTTGCCAAACTTTGTCAAACAGCGTGGTTGGGGTACTCATTGTCTTCGCTTGTTGCCTCGGCCTTCGTTGGACTTATCGTTCTCACCCCAATACAACTAGCGCAATTTCACAACACAGGTCAAATGTATTTTTTGAAATTTTAAATCTGTATTAAATTTAATACATTAAAAAATCAACCAATCACACTACTCATCCTTCCCGTTGGTGGGCATTCCACCTACCTTGGGCTCCCAGTAGCGTGAGTGTTCATCGCCGTTTCGCTCCAGATCAATTTGGAAGCGATACCGATCCGGACGATAGAGCGCATCGAGATGTTCAACGCCTCGACCCTGCTCATCAAATACCACACGGGTCAGCGAGATCAGCGGCGAACCTACCGGTACATCCAGCGCTTCCGCGACCTCGTGGCTAGCCAACGTAGCGGAGATCGATTGGGAAGCGTGATCGACCTTCACACCGCTACGCTCAAGCAGCACAAACAGCGGCGTATTGGCTAAATCCATCTCGTTGTAGTGCAGAGCGATAGACTCCGGGACGTGGGTCACCAGATGGGAAAATGGCTTATCGTCGACCATGCGCACACGCACCGAACGCTGCACCTTGCCACTCGGCCCCATGCCCAGCCGCTCACGGATCATTTCCGGTGGCAGCACATAGGCAAACTCCAGCAGCCGCACTTGGGACGCTTGGCTCATTTTGACCATGTTGGGCATCAGGTTAGACACGCTGGCGGTCATCACCGTAGCGTCCAGCGGCTGCTCCAGCACTACTGTGCCCACTCCCGCCTTGCGCTCTACCATTCCTGCTGCTTGCAACGCCTCCATGGCACGCCGAACGGTGACTCGCGAAACGCCATGCTGCTCCGCCAGCTTATTTTCGCCTGCTAATTTACTGCCCGCAGGCAGCCGCCCACTCAAAATGGCATCTTTCAGTAGCAGATAAATACGGTGTGATTTGGTGCCACCCACCGCAGAGGTTTTTGCCTCACTCATCCATGCCTCTCCTCAGGATGTGGTTCAAAAAATTCATAACAGGCTTGACGCAGGGACAATAATAGACATAAAAATGTATTACATATAATACATATCGACAGCCAATCAATAAAACAATTACTCACGCTTGAAAGCCATTATTACAGAACCAGCGTCTTTGGGTATCGCTTACCACACGATCTAAAAGGCACCGCTGGCATAAAGAGAATTGACGATGTCATATCCAGATAACCACAGCACAGAGCAGGTGCGCGCCTTCTTAACCGCCATGGAAGCGCGCGACCTAGCCAGTGCCAAGCGCTACCTTGCGACTCACGTGGTGATGCAATTCCCTGGCGCGCCGCCCATGCAGAGACTAACCGAGGTCGTGGAGTGGGCAAAAACCCGCTATCGCCGTGTGAGCAAAACATTTCACGCAGTAGATCAATGCTTATATCCAAACCACTGCGTGGTGGTCTGCCATGGCGAGCTAACCGTGGAGTGGCTGGATGGCAGCACGTCAACCGGCGTGCGCTTTATTGACCGCTTTGAATTAACCGATGGCCTGATTACCCGCCAGGACGTTTGGAATGACTTGGCGCTAGCCGCTAGAACAAACAGCCACTGCTAACACTAAACGTACCTTTCGCTTACCCAATGACGAGATAGTTATGACACGCCAACATCACGCGAAACACCAGCCCGCCCAGCTTAAACAACAGTTGCAAGACAGCTCCATTGTGGTCGCTCCCGGCGTGTTTGATGCACTGGGCGCATCACTGGCCGAACAGGCAGGGTTTGATACCGTCTATCTTTCTGGCGCCAGCTTGGCCTACACCCAACTCGGGCGGCCAGATATTGGCCTGCTCAGCATTACCGAAATTTGCACCGCCATGTCGCATATCCGCGAACGTACCAACCTTTCCGTGGTGGTGGATTGCGACACCGGCTTTGGCAATGCCATGAACGTGATGCGCAGCGTGCGTTTGCTTGAACGCGCGGGCGCCAACGCCATTCAGTTGGAAGACCAGACCTACCCCAAACGCTGTGGCCACCTGCGTGGCAAAACACTGGTCTCCAAGAGCGAAATGGTGGGTAAATTGCATGCAGCACTGGACGCACGGGAAAGCGATAGCACGCTGATTATTGGCCGTACCGATGCGCTGGGCGTGGAAGGCACCGACAGCGCCATCGAGCGTGCCCAGGCCTACTATGAAGCGGGCGTGGATATGCTGTTTATCGAAGGTATTCGTAGCGATGAAGATATCAGCAAGATCATGACCCAGTTCAAAGGCAAAGTGCCGATCATGGCCAATATGGTCGAGGGCGGCGACACGCCGCTGCAGAACGCCCAGGCGCTGGAAGACCTTGGCTTCTCGCTGGTGATTTTCCCTGGCGCCTTGGTGCGGGCGATTACCCATATGGCCAGCCGTTTCTTTGCCACGCTGAAACAGGATGGTACTACCGACGCCTTCCGCGACCAGATGCTCGACTTCAAACAGCTCAACGACTACCTAGGCACCCAGGCGATGCTGGAGCTTGGCGAGCAGTACGACAATCGCTAACGCTCGCTTCTCAACCCGTACCTATGATTTATAAATTAATAACTTCAGGAGACGACGATGCAGACCACCGACAAAACGGCGAAAGAGATTTTCAACGACGTCATGGCCAATCCCCAGCGGGTGCCCTTTGGCTTTGGTAACAAAGCCGTACTGGTCAATGTAGACCCCCAAAAGGCCTACACCCGTACCGATCTCTTCAAAACTGCCTACGAAACAGACCCCAAGCAGTTGGAGTACACCAACCAGTTGGCGCGTGGCTTTCGGGATAAGGGCTGGCCGGTGGTCTGGACCCATGTCGCCTTCCTGGACTCCGCCGAAGATGCGGGCGTGTGGGGCACCCGCACCGACACTCCCGATTCACTGCAAAACATCAAGTACGGCTCCGAGCGTGCTGAGTTCGATGAGCGCTGCGAGATTGATCGCAGCCGCGACGTGATCTACACCAAGCGCATGCCTTCGGCCTTTTTTGAAACGCCGCTGCAGTCACTGCTGGTATGGCATCAGGTCGACACGGTGATCATCACCGGCGGCTCTACTTCGGGCTGCATTCGCGCCACCGCCGTGGAGAGCCTGTCCCGTGGCTATCGCACCATCGTGCCGATGGAGTGCGTCTCCGATAAACACGAAAGCTACCACTACGCCAACCTGACCGACCTGCACCTCAAGTACGCCGATGTCATGCCCGTTGCTGACGTGCTGGCGTGGCTTGAGGGCGATGCCTAAGGTGAGGAGCTAGCGATGAAAGAGTCACTTGGCGTTTACGATTACTGGGCCTACGACCAGCGCCCTAAAATTACTTGGCCCGGCGGCGCAAAGGTGGCCTTCTGGGTCGCCCCCAATATCGAGTATTACGAACTCGACCCACCGCAGAACCCGAGCCGCAAGCCGTGGCCGCACCCACACCCGTCGGTACCCGGCTACAGCATTCGCGATTACGGCAACCGGGTGGGCCACCAGCGCCAAATGGCCCTGCTGGATAAGTACGGGATTCGCGGTTCGGTATCGCTTTCCGTAGCACTCTGCGAGCACCACCCTGAAATTATCCAGATGTGCAAAGAGCGCGACTGGGAGTTCTTCAGCCACGGCATCTACAACACCCGCTACACCTATGGGCTAAGCGAAGCCCAAGAGCGGGCGATGATTCGCGACAGCATGGAAACCATCCATCGCCATACCGGCCAAGCCTGCGCGGGCTATCTGGCGCCTGCGCTCTCCCACTCGGAGCGCACTCTGGACCTGTTTGCCGAAGTGGGCGAAGAGCTATTCGGCGACAAAGGCGGGCTTTATACCTGCGACCTGTTCCATGACGATCAGCCAACGCCGGTCAGCGTTCGCTCCGGCAAGCGGTTTATCTCCATGCCCTACTCGCTGGAGATGAACGACACCATCGTCTACGCGGTGAACAAAGTGGAGCCGCGTCAGTACGCCACCATGCTCAAGCGCCACTTTGACCGCCTGTATTTAGAGGGCGCGGAGTCCGGCACCGTGATGTGCATTCCCACTCACAATTACCAAGTGAGCTGCCCGCACCGCATCAAGGCGTTTGAAGAGGCGCTTGATTACATCACCGGCCACCCGGATGTGTGGGTCGCCACCGGGCGCGAGATTGCCGACTACTACATGACCCACTATTACGATGCCGCTCTCGACAGCATGGCGGCCCAGTCCGCCACTGCAGGCAAAAAGGGATAACGCTATGGCGCTTAATGACGACTATCTCGACTACCCTTTACGCCGCCACGGCTACGACCATGACCGCTATGCATGGTCGATGCTAAGTGAACGTACACCGGTCACCTGGCCCGAGGGTAAAACCCTGGCGGTGTGGATCAATATTTCGCTGCAGTTCTATCCGCTCAACCAGCGCGGCGAGCCGTTCAAAGTACCCAACGGCATGACCATGCCCTATCCGGACCTGCGCCACTTCTCGCTGCGGGATTACGGCAACCGGGTGGGTATCTATCGCGTACTGAAAGCCCTGGCCGCGCACAATATCACGCCTACCTTTGCGATCAACGCGCAACTGGCTGAGCAGACGCCTTATCTGGTGCAGCGCTTGAAAGAGCACGGCGGTGAATTTATCGTCCACGGCTGGAACATGGATCACCTTCACTACGGCGGCCAACCGATTGAAGAGGAAGCCGAACTGGTCAAACGCTCAGTGGATACGCTGCGGCGGGTGACCGGCCAACCTATTCGCGGCTGGCTAAGCCCCGCCAAGCACCAGAGCTTCAACACCCCTGACCTACTGGCAGAAAATGGCATCACGTACTGTGCCGACTGGGTGAACGACGACATGCCTTATGCTTGTGAAACCAAAACCGGCCGTTTGACCATGATGCCGCTGGCCACCGAGATTGAAGACCAATTTGTGATGAGCCAGAACCTGCACTCGGAAGATTCTTGGGTGACGCAGGTAAAAGACGCTTTCGACTTCCTGCTGGAAGAGTCCCGCGAGCAGGGTGGGCGACTGTTTGCGCTGAACCTTCACCCCTGGCTGGTGGGGCAGCCCCACCGAATTGCCTGCCTGGAAGAAGTGCTGGCGCATATCAGCGGGCACCCAGACGTCTGGCAAGCCCCGGCGGGTGAGATTCTAGATGCCTTCCACCAAGCTGCGGAGCAGGCGTAATGGCGATCATTTCCTACACACACGAAGGCTTTGATGCCCACCTGCCGCTGCTGATTATCGGTGCGGGGGCCTGCGGCCTGGTAGCGGCCCTCGCCGCCCAGAAAGCGGGCGTTGAGCTTGCTGTTCTAGAGCGCGACTCCCTGCCCCGTGGCAGCACGGCGATGTCGTCGGGGTTTATTCCCGGCGCCAATACGCGCTTTCAGCATGAGTTGGGCGTCACGGACTCAGCTGACGCCATGGCAGAAGATATTCAGAAAAAAAATGGCTTTGAGGCCGACCCAGCCATCGTCGAACTGCTGGCCAGCCAATCCGGCCCAACCATCGAATGGCTGGCGGATCAGCATGGCGTGCCCTTTGAACTAGTAGAAGGCTTTCTCTACCCCGGCCACCGCCACCTGCGCATGCACGCCACGCCGAGGCGCACCGGGGAAGAGCTGATGGGTGCGCTGCTTAACGCTGCCGAGTCGGTGGGCATCGATATTTTGGCCCAGGCACGGGTAGTTGATTTGTACGTTGATGCCACACAGCGAGTGCGGGGCATTACGCTCGAACGCCCAGATGGTAGCCGCGAAACCATTGGTTGCGATGCGCTGATCCTGGCTTGCAACGGCTATGGAGGTAACGTGGAACTGGTGGAGCGCTATCTGCCGACGCTAAAAAATGCCTTGTATTACGGCCATGAAGGCAACCAGGGCGACGCCTTGCTGTGGGGTCAGGCCATGGGCGCGAGCACCAAAGACTTAGGTGCCTGCCAGGGGCATGGGTCACTCGCTACGCCCCACCAGATTTTGATTAGCTGGGCACTGATGATGCAGGGCGGCATTCAGGTCAACCTAAACGGCGAGCGCTTCTCCAACGAGCACGGCGGCTACTCCGAACAGGCGGCCAAGGTGCTGGCGCAACCTGATCAGGTGGCCTGGAACCTTTATGACGCCCGCATTCATGAATCCGCACAGGCCTTTGAGGATTACCGCAATGCCCAGGAGAGCGGCGCAGTGCGCAGCTTTGCCAGTATTGAAGAGATGGCAACTGGCTTGGGTCTGCCACTAACCACACTGCAGGACACCTTCGCGGAAATGCAGCAGCATGCCGAGCAGCAAACGACGGATACCTTTGGCCGCCGTTTTGAACCCGCCAACCTACTCAAACCGCCCTATTACGCTATTCGCGTAACCGGTGCGTTGTTTCACACTCAGGGGGGTTTAGAAGTGAATCGCACGGCCCGGGTGCTCAACACCCAAGGCCAGGCGCTGCCCAACCTGTTCGCCGCAGGCGGTGCTGCTCGCGGGGTTTCCGGCTCCAACGACAGCGGATACCTTTCCGGTAACGGGCTGCTCAGCGCTGTGGTGCTGGGGGCCGTAGCAGGCAGGAGTGCCGCTGAGCTGTTGCACTTACAGCTAAGCTCAGCGGTATTACCTTAACTGTCTAGCGACAGCATCGCCTCTGTCCACTGGCGCACGTCGGAGTAGCCGCGCTGCTCGAAAACCGCGAAGCCGCTAATGCTACGCGCTTTGAGCGGCGTAAAGACCGGCATGGTTAAACCGCACAGAAAGTGCGCCAGCCTCTGGGCATTTGGCGGCTGGCCCAGTTGTTCGGTGTGGCGCTGTATAAACGGAGCGGCAAAGCGCGTGAAGTCGTTATCCGGTAGCGTGGGTAGTGGCGGCGCTTCCGGTAGCCTAACGGGGTGCCCGTAACACACCGAACAGTGGCCGCAGCGGCCCTGCTCGGTGTCGGATGGCGCATCAAAAGTGCTATCGCCAAAGTGCTCGGCCAGCCGCCGCGTCAGGCAGCTCTCCGATTCAAACAGTGCCAGCATGGCCTGGAGCCGTTCGATCTCAATACGCTCCCGGTTCAGGCAATCTTCAAAAAGCTGCCTCGCCAGCGTCTCAATGGCAAAATTCGGCTGGCAGACCTCGTAAACATCGGTCATCCGCTTGCCTTCCAGGGTCAGCCAGCCTTTGTCCTGAAAGTACTCAAGGGCCGTAATCACGCGAGCGCGGGAGGCATCAATCTGCTGGGCCTGCCCGGCATGATGTAAGCGGTCAAAATCCACCGTTCCCCAGGTGCGGGCAATAGGGATATTGTCGACCAGCAAACGTACAAACGCCGCCCGCTCGCCTTTAAAACGGCCCACCAGCGCCTCCGCTTCGATGTGATAGCGCAGCCGATACTCGGCTAAAAACGCAAAGCGCGGGGCGATAATGCCGTGCATCTCCAGCCGCACCAGCAGTGTTTTCAGCGGCAGCGGGCGGATATTGGTATCCCGGGAAAGTGTATTGAGCAGCACTTCCCACTGCTGATCTGCCGCATTGCCTGACGCGCAGCCTGCCGCAGCAATCTCTTCCAACAGGCAGTAGATACCCGCGTATTCAGGGGTATCGCCGTAAACAAAGTTTTCCAGCACCCGCAGGCCATCGCGCCCGGCCATGGTCAGGCAGGTAGAAGGTTGTCCATCACGCCCTGCCCGGCCAATCTCCTGGCTATAATTCTCAATAGATTTGGGCAGGTCATAGTGCACTACATTACGAATATCGCCCTTATCGATGCCCATGCCAAAGGCAATCGTGGCGACAATGCAGGGCGACTCGCCGCCCATAAACTGGCGCTGAATCTCGTCTCGGCGGCTTGAATCTAACCCAGCATGGTAGGCCTGAGCGGCAATACCCTGGGCCGCCAGCACTTTTGCCACTTGTTCAGCGGTTTGCTGCAGGGTGACGTAGATAATCGTCGGTGCTTCGCTGCCCGGCTGCATCTGTGGTTTCAGCCATTCAACCAACTGCTGATGGCGATCCTCCATGGCGGGTGCCACCAGCAGCTCAAGATTGGGGCGGTAAAAGCCGGTGGTGATAACGTTATCGTGGGCAATGGCAAACTTCTCGCTCATATCGGCAATCACGGTCGGCGTTGCCGTGGCGGTTAGTAGCAGCACCTGGGGGATGGCGAACTCGCGCTGGTAGTCCGGTAGCTTCAAATAATCGGGTCGGAAGTTATGCCCCCATTCAGAAAGGCAGTGTGCTTCGTCGACCACCAGCAGCGATATCTGCACTTGGCGCAGAAAATGGCGAAAGCGCTCGTTCTTAAGTCGCTCCACCGACACCATCAGGATTTTCAGCTCACCACTTTTGGCGCGCTCCATGACATCGCGAGTCGTTTCGCGGTCTTGGGTGGAATCAATACTGGCCGCCGCCACGCCATGGCGCGTTAGAAACGCCAGTTGATCCTGCATCAGCGCCAGCAGTGGCGATACCACTAGGGTGAGATGGGGAAGATGCAGCGCCGGAAGCTGGTAGCAAAGTGACTTGCCCGCGCCGGTGGCAAAAATTGCCGCCGTGGAGTGCCCCTCCAACACTCGTGACACCACCGCCTGTTGGCCGCCGCGAAAGTCGTCAAAACCGAATACGTCTTTCAGCGTTTGCTGGGGTGATGATGAGGTCATAAACACTGCCTGCTAAGTGATGAGTAGCTAAGATCTAAGTAGTGAAGATCTAAAACGCCTTTTCCAGCGCAAAGCGCGGCTGGATGTGGCCCTCTTTGTTTATGCTTTCAGTGAACATCTCAAGCGGGCGCACCCAGAGGCCGTAGTCGCCGTAGAGGGCACGATACACCACCAGCGGCTCTTCGCTTTCGCTGTGTTGGGCAGTGCCAAGCACTTCGTAGAGGCTGCCTTTGTAGTGGCGGTAAATACCGGGAACGGGGGTGGTCATGAGCTCTCCTCTTGGGTAGCGTTTGCGACAGCTGGCTGGTTGGCTTTTTTGGCCAGGCGCTCCAGCACTTTGGAGGCGGCCACAAAGCCAAAAGTGCCGGTCAAAAAGGTAGCGGCACCAAAGCCCGAAGCGCAGTCCAAGCGCGTGGCGTCGCCGCTACCGGGCTTTTGCAGGCAGACTTCACCGTCGGCACCGGGATAGATCAACTGCTCGTCGGAATAGACGCACTCCACCGAAAAGCGCCGCTTGGGATTGCGGGAGAAACCGTAATCGCGACGCAGCCGCGAGCGTACTTTGGAGAGCAGCGGGTCGTGCTCGGTGCGGGTTAAATCCGCCACTTGGATGCGCGTCGGGTCGGTCTGCCCGCCCGCCGCACCGGTCACGGTAATCGGGATTTTGCGCCGCTTGCACCAGGCGATTAGCGCAACCTTGGCGATCACGCTGTCGATGGCATCCACCACATGGTCGGCATCCTCGGGAATGCGCTCGGCCAGATTGGTGGGCGTGACAAAGGCGGTGTCTGCGATGACTTCGATCTCAGGGGCGATCAAACGGCAGCGCTCGGCCAGCACGTCCACTTTGGGCTGACCGATGGTGCCATCCAGCGCGTGGAGCTGGCGGTTAACGTTGGAGACACAGACGTCGTCCAGATCGATCAGCGTGAGCTTGCCAATGCCCGAGCGCGCCAGCGCCTCTACCGTCCAGCTACCCACGCCGCCTACCCCGACCACAACTACATGGGCATGGCGAAACGCCTCCGCAGCGCGCTGGCCGTAGAGGCGTCGTATACCGCCAAAGCGAAAATCATAGTCACTTGAAACACGGTCGCTAGATACTGAGGCAGTAGCAAGGGAGGTTGATGGCTCGTTCAAAAGCATAAAAACAGACTCACAGTGCTTGGAGAGCGGAAGGCGTTGCAAGAGGCGGCGTTCGTACGCTATCCAGCGGCAAATGCCCTGCCCAGCCAAGGTGATTAAACAGCGCGACCATGGTCTCGTCCAAGGCGCAGCTCAATTGTACACGCTTGGCCAACAGCGGATGGTCAAAGGCTAAATAGGTCGCGGCGAGCAGTAAGCGTGGAGCACTCATCTGCTCGGCAAAAAAGCGGTTGTGGACACTTTTACCGTGTTTGGCATCGCCGATAATCGGATAGCCCCGCCGTGAAAGATGACGACGAATTTGGTGGCGCCGACCCGTCAATGGCCGAGCCTCTACCAGGGAGTAACGCGCCACTGGGTAACGGTCGATCTGTACCGGCAACTCAGCGCTATCCAGACGGCGAATATCAGTCATCGCAGGCATAGCAGGCATCTCAGCTTTGGGCCGCGTGCCATCCTCTTCCCGCAATGGGTAATCCAAACGTTCGCTCTCCGGCGCTTTACCCCGCACCACCGCCAGATAGCGCTTTTCTACCTGACGCTCGCTAAAAGCCTCGCTGAGCAGGCCAGCGACTGTTGAAGAGAGCGCAAAAACGATCACCCCTGACGTCGGCCGATCCAACCGGTGAACGGGATACACTCGCTTATTGAGCTGGTCGCGGAGCCGCTGGAGCAGAAATTCGGTTTCGCCACGCGCTAACGCCGAGCGGTGCACTAATAGGCCTGACGGTTTATGCACTGCAACGAGATAATCATCCTGATAGAGGATGTTGAGTGGCGTCATAACGCTCCTGGTAACAGCTGGTGACAAGACTTTCTACAAAAGCTATCTATCAAACAGGCCGCTATTGTCGCGGCTTGACGAGCCGATGTCATCCGTCGGCTTAATTGGCGAACAAACCGCTTGGCAGCTACCTTAAATAAGCAACGCAACTACAGCGTTTCCATGGATTCGGAAGGAGATAACTCTATGCGCTATTCAACTATACGTTTCTCAACACCACTTACCGCCATTGCCGCTTCGCTGCTGCTCGCCAGCACGGCGGCACAAGCCAATGAAACGCTCGATGTCGAGATGCATAAAGTCAGCACCGAGGGTAATGAAGAGTCAATCGGCACCGTCTCTCTTGAGCATACCGATCATGGCCTACTGCTAACCCCT
>TARA_R110001583_G_scaffold14228_4_pt1 | contig 13803 bp, 9 predicted proteins | sample TARA_R110001583 | Tara Oceans TARA_R110001583 (sample SAMEA4398432) | marine metagenome | biome: Polar Biome; feature: [MES] marine water layer (ENVO:01000295) within the mesopelagic zone...; material: water (ENVO:00002006), including particulate matter (ENVO:01000060) such as...... | reverse complement strand
ATTAGCTCTTCATTTAAGATATCAAGCATTTCAAGGAAAGATGTTCCACCAGAAATGTTGTTGATTTTATAGGACTCTAATTTCCCTTTAGATTTAGCATCCTTTTGACGCCAAACTCTTATTGTTAGTTCTTTTAATATTTTATCTGCCATGGCTTACTTGTATGAACGTTGTGTTAATTCAACAGTTTCGAATACTAAATCTTCTTTGTGTAAAATAGGTTCTTGACCTTCACCTTTGTATTCCCAAGCAGAAACATAAGTAAAGTTGTCGTCATCACGCTTAGCTTCACCTTCTTCTGTAACAGACTCCTCGCGGTAGTGACCACCACAAGATTCGTTACGGTTCAGTGCATCACGCGCCATCAAATCACCTAATTCAATGAAGTCTTCAACTCTACCCGCTTTTTCAAGCTCGATGTTCATTGAATTGAATTCACCAGGAATACGAAGATCTTTGTAGAAATCCTCACGGATTTTAGCAATCTCTGCAATAGCAAATTTCAAACCTTTTTCGTTACGAGCCATACCAACGTGATCCCACATGATATTACCTAAACGACGGTGGAAAGAATCTACCGATTTAGTTCCTTTGATGTTGAATAAACGCTCCATACGAATTGTAGCAGCTTTCTCTTTCTTCACAAACTCAGCATGGTTTGTATCAATTCGAGGAACCTGAATCTCATCAGCTAAATAATCACCAATAGTGTAAGGAAGAATAAAGTATCCATCAGCTAAACCTTGCATCAAAGCAGAAGCACCTAAACGGTTACCACCATGATCAGAGAAGTTAGCTTCACCAATAGAATATAAACCTGGAACAGTTGTCATCAAGTTATAATCTACCCAAGTACCACCCATTGTGTAGTGAATAGCAGGGTAAATTTGCATTGGTAAATCGTAAGGATTTTGATCAGTAATCTTCTCGTACATCTGGAATAAGTTTCCATAACGAGCTTCAATTACATCACGACCTAAACGCTCAATTGAGTATTTAAAGTCAAGGTAAACAGCTTTTCCAGTTTCGTTAACACCGAAACCTTCATCGCAACGCTCTTTAGCAGCACGTGAAGCAACGTCACGAGGAACTAAGTTACCGTATGATGGGTATCTTCTTTCCAAGTAAAAATCACGATCTTCTTCAGCAATGTCGTTAGCTGTAATCTGACCTTTTTGTAATTTAATTGCGTCTTCTTTCTTCAATGGAGTCCAAACACGACCATCATTACGCAATGATTCCGACATTAATGTCAGCTTCGATTGTTGTTCGCCATGAATTGGAATACAAGTTGGGTGAATTTGTACGAAACAAGGGTTTCCAAAATATGCACCATTCTTGTAAGCTTGCCAAGCAGCACCACCATTACAACCCATTGCATTGGTTGAAAGGAAGAATACGTTACCGTATCCACCTGAAGCGATAACTACAGCGTGAGCACCATGACGTTCGATTTCGCCTGTAACTAGGTTACGTGTGATAATACCACGAGCTTTTCCATCAACAGTAACGATATCTAACATTTCGTTACGCTCATGCATCTCAATCTTACCTTGTCCGATCATACGGTTCATAGAAGCGTAACAACCTAACAATAGCTGCTGACCAGTTTGTCCACGAGCATAGAAAGTACGACTTACTAATACACCACCGAATGAACGGTTAGATAAAGTTCCGCCATACTCACGTGCAAAAGGTACACCTTGAGCAACACATTGGTCAATGATTTCGCCACTAACTTCAGCTAAACGATAAACGTTACCTTCACGAGCACGATAGTCACCACCTTTTATTGTATCATAGAATAAACGATATACTGAGTCGTTATCGTTTTGATAGTTCTTTGCAGCGTTAATACCACCCTGAGCAGCAATAGAGTGAGCTCTACGTCCTGAATCTTGGTAGCAAAATGCTTTTACGTTGTATCCCATCTCTGCTAAAGAAGCAGCAGCAGATCCACCAGCTAAACCGGTTCCTACAACGATAATATCTAATTTTCTCTTGTTAGCAGGGCTAACTACCTTAATGGCAGCTTTATGCTTCGACCACTTTTCAGTTAAAGGCCCGGCTGGAATTTTTGAATTTAATACTGTCATAACCGTTAAATTTTAGCAATTAAGCAAAAAAGTGTAAGTACAAAGGAATGATTGCAAATCCTGCAGCAATAATAAATGCGTAGATGTAAGCTACTTTCTCTAGACGACTAATCCAGTTTCTATTGCTTAATCCGATTGATTGGAAAGCTGACCAAAATCCGTGAGCAAGGTGTAATCCTAAAAGGATAGCGCCTAAGACATAAAGACTAGTGTAAACAATACCAAAAGTTCCGCTAGTAAATAAATCTTTTACCATTTTTGCTCCATCATGAACTGTTTCTCCGTGCATGATAGTAGAAGGTACTTCTCCTGTAATTTGCATAGGAATAAAGAAATGCATCAAGTGCATTACTAAGAAAACCAATACAAGTCCACCTAACACAAACATGTTACGAGACGACCAAGTACTACTGTTACCCAAGTTCTGAACTGCATACTTCTGAGGGCGAGCCTTCATGTTCTGCAATGTAAGAACGATAGCGTAAATGATGTGGATAATGAAACCACCAAACAATACCGGCTGTAATCCAAAACGGATAATCGGTAATGACATAAAGTGAGCTCCTGCGTTGAATAATTCGCCAGTGCTATCAAACAACAAAAAAGAGTTTAATATCAAGTGAACCAACACAAAAACAATAAGGAAAAGGCCTGATAAACTCATTACCAGCTTCTTCCCAATTGATGAACTTAAAAAACTGCTCATAGGATTAAAAATTAATTAGATTGTTTTTATTATAAGGTTTAACTAATTCAGATGCAAATGTAGATGCTCGTGCACGAGGAAACAATATTACTCAACACATGCAATTTATTTAGATTAATTCTAATATCAATTTATTTATCAGTATGCTATTGGTTTTAGCTTTGTTATAAACCTATGCTGTTAAGTTTAAATTGATTGCATAATTTATTCTTTAATATGTGCATGCAAATATCTGCAAGATATTACTTTTTTATATGTTATAGAACAAGTTAGAGTCTGATAATTCTAATTTAGAATTCTCTTGAATTACATCACTTTAGCATTCATGGCTAATGATTTTCTATTGTTGATTAGAATCTGGCTGATTTCGATCTAATTATTTCATTTTCTACTTAAGATGAGTGACTTTTGTATTTAAGCTTTTATGTTTTGAAATAAAATTTACATTCTAAATTTGAAGCTTGTAATAAGTTAAAATTAATCGAGACATGATACATTATTTAGAAACCAAAATATCAAATCTTAGATATTCAGATCAGGGAGAAGGCGAAGTGCTTATTCTTTTGCATGGCTACTTGGAAGCTATTGAAACTTTTGACGCTTTTGCTAAAGATCTAGCTACTAAAGGAAGAGTTATCTGTATTGATTTACCTGGACATGGTAAGTCTAATATCAAACATGATAACGTTGGCGTTGAAGAGATGGCTGAAGCTGTACTAGCTTTTGTTAATGAGTTAAACTTAGGTAAAGTTCATTTAATGGGACATTCTATGGGAGGTTACGTTGCTTTAGCTTTTGCAGATAGGTATTCTGATAAGCTAGCAAGTTTTAGTTTGTTGCATTCAACAGCTAATCCTGACACGGAGGAAAAAAGAGAGAATCGTAAGCGAGAAATAGGTCTTATAAAAAGAGGTAAGAAAGAATTGATATGCAACACAGCAGTCCCCAATACATTCTCAAAGAGGAATCAAGATCTTTTTAGTAAGGAAATAGAAGGTTTGGTGCAAATAGCATCTGAAACATCAGATGATGGGGTTGTAGTTGCTCTTAATGCTATGATGAACCGTGCTGACAGAAATGAAACACTTAAAGCTTTACAAATTCCTAAATATAGTTTTATAGGTAAGGAAGATAATTTTATTCCTTTTGAGAAAGGTATGGAATTGGCAAATACTAATGGGATGAATCCGATTGTTTTTGAAAACTCAGGACATATGAGTTTTGTCGAGGAACAAGATGCGTGTGTTGAAGCAGTCAGAAATATTATGAAATGAGCTTAAAAAAAAAGCTCCACGATTGGGGTCGTGGAGCTTGGATTTAGATCAAATTCCGAGAAAAAATATGGACATGAGCTAGAGCTCTGTGTTCAAATTGATCTATATTAGGTTAATATAGAAAACTCGGTTTCTATTACATGTAAAACTTGATCATGAAAAGTATAACAATCACAATCATGATTGGTTTCACTTCCTTATAACGACCAGTTAACAATTTAAGAAGCACGTAAGATGACATACCGAATACGATACCTTCTGCAATACTAAATGTTAATGGCATCATAATGATTGTTAGAAATGCAGGAATTGATTCTGTATAATCATTCAAATCGATTTTGAAGATTGGGGACAACATGAACAAACCTACAATTACAAGAGCTGGAGCTGTTGCAGCACCTGGAATCATAATGAAAATGGGAGCAAACAATAAAGCAATAGCAAACATAGCAGCAGTTGATAAAGCTGTCATACCAGTTTTACCACCTTCTGCAACACCGGCAGCACTCTCAACATATGTTGTAACAGTTGAAGTTCCGAAAATAGCACCAAAGAATGTTCCAATCGCATCAGCAAAGAGAGCTTGCTTAACACGTGGTACACGACCTTCTTTGTCTAACATATCAGCTTTAGAAGCCACACCAACAAGTGTACCTACAGTATCGAACATATCCACAAATAAGAATGTGAAAAGTACAACAGCCATATCTAAGCTAAAGACATTAGAGAAGTCGAACTTGAAGAATACAGGCTCAATTGAAGGAGGAATGCTAATAAATTTATAACCTTCTGGAAGTTGCGCAACTCCTAGGATTACTGCAAGAACTGTAGAGGCAAGAATACCAATTAACAAAGCACCTTTCATCTTACGAGCTAAAAGAACACCGGTAATAATGATACCAACAAGTCCAACAATAACTGCAGGATCTTTCATACTACCTAAAGAAACTAGAGTTGCTGGATTGTCAACAATTACACCAGCATTTTTTAGTCCAATAAAAGCAATGAAAAGTCCAATACCACCCGAAACAGCATGTTTCAAGTTCAATGGAATTGAGTTAACGATAAGCTCTCGAATATTGAAGGCTGTTAATAGAAGGAAAATGATACCTTCAATGAAAACAGCTGTTAATGCAAATTGCCAGCTATAACCCATACCTAATACAACCGTGAAAGCAAAGAATGCATTTAAACCCATACCTGGAGCCAGTGCAAATGGTAATTTAGCCACAAGAGCCATAAATAATGTCGCTACAATCGCAGAAAGAGCAGTTGCTGTAAATACAGCACCTTTATCCATTCCAGTAGCACTTAAAATATCAGGGTTCACGGCAAGGATATAAGCCATTGTCATGAAAGTGGTAATACCTGCTATAATCTCTGTTTTGAGAGTAGAACCTTGGCCTGTAATATTGAAATATTTATCTAACATGGTAGTTTAGATTTGTGAATTGCAGCTCGCTAATATATGGGGGACTGCAGCTCATTTATATTGTGATATTGGAATTGATTAGAAGGTCCACTTAACAGCTAAAGTAGGACGTACTTTGAATTCTTCTACACCAGCAAAGTTGTTTGATAATTCAAGCTCACCACCAAAAGAGAATTGCTTGTTAACGTTATACCATAATTGAGGCTCTGCTAAGAAAACAGTATCATCTGATACAATAAATCCTGCAACAGCATCTTTACTACCTTTTTCAGTCCAAAGATCAGCAAAGCCTGAAAAAGTAACTTTACCTTTAAACATGTTTACATACCATGTTCCTGTTACTTGGAAGTTAGCTTTATCTGCACCTTTAATAGCTTTGTAACCTGCGTAAGTTGAATATCCCCACTTAGCATTTCCTTTTGAGTGATTTAAACCAAAAATCCATGCATCATTTATTGTGTAGCCGAAGTTGTTAGCATTTCCTACACCACCGTTATACTCGATATGCAGACCAATTGGCATTTTCTCAGTTTTTAATACACGAGCAATTTCAAAGTAACCTTGGTTGATACCATTCTCAGCATCGTAATCAAAGTCAATAAAGGTATAAGTGTTACCCCATTTGTCCATTTTAAACATTTCGAAAGTCGTTGTGAAATGTCCACGTTCCAAATCACGGTGTAATTGTAAGTTTTGAGCATTTACAGCAAAAGCTGAAAGAATTGCAAAAATTGTAAGAAGTTTCTTCATCGGTTTAATAAATGATTGTTTTAATAAATGATATATCTAAAATGGTTGTTTATTCTGTAATAATATCGCTTAAGCTTTTAATAATATTGGGACAGCCTGTTGCTTTTAATTTCTCAAAAGATTGATGACCTGAAGCTATTAAATAGCAATGGCAGCCTAAGCTTTGCGCTACTTCGTAGTCGTGAACTGTGTCTCCTGAAAAGCAGACATCTTCAGCTTTTAATCGATGTTTATGAAATAGATTTTTTCCGTTCTCAATTTTTGAACTCGCATAAATATCATTAATGCCAGAAATCTCGTTGAAAAAACCTTGAATATTTAATTCTTTTGTTGAATCCTTAAGCATATTCATTTCCATAGCAGAAAGAATAAATTGTTTCTTGCCCTGATGTTTAAATAGATCCAGCAAAACTCGTGCTTCAGGAAAAATATCTGATTGCGGTAAACGCTTTGTATAGTTGGTAATAAATTCTTGGGCAGTTATAGCCCAATCTTCTTTCTGAAAATCGAAACCTACTTTTTCGTAATAGTCTTTTACAGGAAAAGTAAATACCTCACGGTAGCTTTCACTAGTAAGTAGCGGTAAGCCACGTTTGTTCAACATTGCATTGATGCTTTCAATTCCAATCTCGATATCGTTGAGAAGCGTGCCGTTGTAGTCCCAAATAATGGCTTTATATCTATGCATAACGGTATCTGTTTAATGTGTTAGTAGTTGGAATATTCACATAATCAGCATATACAAGATTATAATGTAAGCAAATATTTTGCTTAGGATAATTTGTGATGAAAATAAAAGGTAGGTGGGAGGTAAGCGCTCTCCTTAAGGAAGAGAGGTATCTTTTAGAAGATATGGAAAGCACTAATGTGCTATGCTTACTAATGGTATACATCCTTTCGTTTTTTGGCCGAATTAGAAATTCGGATTGACCAGTTTCCCAGATGATGCTTTATAATTAAGCGGCAAAAATAGCTTTTTTTTTATTTGAAATCCAAAATAGTATCTGAATTTAGATTCGATATAGTTTGTGAATTTTTCTAATGAGTTTAATATGTATTAAAAAAAGAGTTGTTATTCAGATTCGTAGAACGCCTCCACGCCTGGATATTCGAATTTCTTTTTTGCCATTTCTTGAGGGAAAATCATATAAGTAACTTCTGCTTGTGAGCCAAGTTTTCCATTATGATCAAGTATTTCGGTGTGTATCTTTGCAAACTTCTTTTCTTGAGAAATCAATTTTGCTCTTACCGTAATCTTACCATGATCTGTTAAAACGGCTCCACGGAATTTTGCATTAAGCTCTGTAGTTACTCCACTAGTTTGACATTTTACAAATACAACCCAACTTGCTATTTCATCCATAATGGTAGCTTGTATACCTCCGTGTAAAACATTCTTAAAACCAGAAAGATGTGCTTGTGGCTCCCATTCTGCAATGATGTATTCACCATCTTCGAAAAAGTCCATTCTCAATCCATTACTGTTGTGAGGAGAGCAACCAAAACAGTTGCCATTATTGCCATCTAAAAAAGGGTTTATTATTTTTTTCATTGGATTGAAATTTTGATTCACAAATCTAATTAGCAAATGTAATATTTCTTGTCAAAGGGCTTGTCGATAAATTAATAAAATAATGAACAGATTTTTAGATGGATAGTCGCAATACAGAAATTGTAATTATTATCATAAATGAATATTTATGTTTGAATCTGGTTTTTAGTGTAAGCAATTTTGAATGATTTTTTTTTTAACTCTTGACAATTGCTTTTCATGTAAACATAAGATCAGTTCATGTAATTGGTATTGATAAATTGGAAAAAATTAAGACTTTTGTGTACCTTTTTATTTCAACCATACTATAATCAACTATATAATACACTGTTAAAGACGTCTTTATTTTTTTAAAAACTAAAGATGTGATGCTGTAATTAAAATGAAAAAACTATTTGTCATATTACTACTCTTGATGGGGTTCGTGATTTCTAGTTTTGGGCAACAAGATAAAATGTTTACCCAATATCAGAATTACCCTTCGTCTATCAATCCTGCCTATGCTGGTTCAAGAGGATCTACACAGATTCTGGGAATAGCAAGAAAGCAGTGGGTTGGTTTAGAGGGTGCACCCAAAAGTGCTGTTCTTTCTATTAATTCTCCAATTTCATTTTTCAATATGGGAGTCGGTTTAACTCTGGAAACAGACGTTATCGGTCCTGAAAAAAGTACAGATGTTGGAGTTGATCTTTCTTACAAGATTAAGTTAGCCAAAACCGTATTTATGAATTTTGGATTGAAGGCAGGTTTAACTCATCAAAAAGTTGATTTAACAAATTCCAGAGTTGTAGATCAATACGATCCTTTGATACAGGAACTTAATAACGATGTACTCCCTAATTTTGGTGTTGGTACTTATGTTTATGGTGAAGATTTTTTTGTTGGCTTTTCTATACCAAAGCTGCTTCAAACAGAAATTAAGAGTGGCGGAATATCAAGTGCTAAACTAGACAAAAGCAAATTACATTATTTTTTAATGGCTGGCTATGTAGTAAAGGTTAATCCGTTTATAAAGTTTAAGCCGACAATGCTATTAAAAGCGACGCAAGGATCTAGACTTTCATGGGATTTATCAGCTATGGCTATTTTTTTAGACCGATTTTGGCTAGGAACCTCATTTAGGAACGAGGATTCTGTAGCAGGTATTTTTCAGGTTAATATTAACAATCAACTCCGATTGGGTTATTCGTATGATGTTGCTGTTTCAAAATTATCAAGACGTACTCATGGCTCACATGAAATCTCTATGAGTTATGATATTGTGTTTAAATCCAAGAGATTGAGGTCTCCTCGTTATTTCTAGAACATTATAAAATTGACAATATATTATGAATAAGTTTGTATTATTCTTCATTCTTTTAGCTATTTCATCAGCTTCTTTCTCACAGAAATTATCTGTGCGTTCGGGTGACCGTGAGTTTGATGATTTTAATTATAAGAAAGCTATTGAATATTATGAATATGCATTAAAACACGATTCTGAAAATGCTTATGTATTGAGAAGATTAGCTAAATCGTATCATAAAATGAACCATAACGATAAAGCGACTGAGTATTTTGAGTTGTTGATTGAGCATGAAAATAAAGAGGATTCAGATTTTATTCTACTGGGTGACTTTTTGAAAGAGAGAGGTCGATATGGAAAAGCTAGACTTATTTATCAACAATACCTTGATAAATATCCTGATGATAAGGGAATTCAGAAAGAAGTTGAGAATGTGAAGAAATTTGAGAAAGAAACCCTCAAAGATCTTATTTGTGAATTGTCAACTTCTCCTTTTAATTCAATTTATGCGGATTTTTCTCCTACCTATTTTAAGGAGAATGTGATTTTCAGTTCTGGTCGCCAAAGTAAAGATTTCAGAGGTGATAAATACGATTGGAATGGTGAGTTCTTTTTGGACTTGTTTATATATGATGATACTAAGGAGCTTAAAAATCAAATTGTTCGTTTTGGAAATGGTATTGGATCCAAATTTCATGAAGGCGCTATTTGCTTCTTTTCTGATTTCAAGAAAATGTTCTTTACCAGAAGTAATTATTTTAAAGGGAAGTTGAAACGGGATGAAAACGGAGTTAATAATCTAAAAATATTTATTGCTGAAGAAAAAAAGGGGAGATGGAAGATCAGTGCTGAGTTTCCATATAATAGTGATGATTATTCAGTGGGCCATCCTAGTCTTTCTAATGATGGACAAGTTTTGTATTTCGTGTCTAATATGCCAGGTGGATTTGGTGGGACTGATTTATATCGAAGTTACTTGATTGATGGTGAATGGTCGAAACCTGAAAATTTGGGTGAGAGAGTAAATACGAAAGGTAATGAGATGTTCCCTTATTTTAATTCTAGAAACTCTTTATTCTTTTCATCGAATGGTCATGCAGGCAAGGGAGGCCTAGACTTATATGTTATTAATACAGATAGTCAGGATTTCAATGCTGGACACTTAGGTTCTCCTCTGAATTCTAGTGCTGATGATTTCTCTTTAGTTCTACATCCTGATGGTCGGGTTGGTCATTTTGCATCGAATAGAACTGGGGGATTGGGTGAAGATGATATTTATAGTTTTGAAATTGAACATGACAACAGAGTAAATCTTGTGATAAAAGATTCTCTAGATAAAAATTTTGTGATTCCAGATCAAATTAGTCTTATAAAACCTAAAGGAATTGAGGTTAGTTTTGATAATGAAAAGCATCAATATTCATTTGATGTTAAAGGCGAACAGGCTTATCAGATCTTAATAGAAAAAGTAGGTTATTATCCAATAGATACAGTTTTGTATAGTCATATCCTTGATCCAGAAATGACGCATTTTTTTAAGATGAAAGAACGCCCAGATCTACCAAGTGTTAAAGTGAACTTTGTAACCAAGAATATCGCTAGTGGTGAATTATTGGTTCCAGATATTCTTCAAATTATAGAACCCGAGATTATTGATCTCCACCCTGAATTGGGACTTGGTAATTATGCAGTAAAATTGGATAGAAATGTTAATTACAGAGTATTTGCTAAAAAGGATGGTTTTTATGCTCTCGATTTTAGTTTTTTCTATAGTGATAGTGTTGCAAATATCAATCATGAATTAGCCATGCGTTTGATGACTGATAAGGATATTGAAAATGAATTTTTACCAGAAGAATTGGCCACAGTTTATTTTGATTTTGATAAATCAGATGTGAAAGCCGAAGCTTTTGATAATATAAATAAAGTTGTTGATCTTTTAAAGAAGAACGATAAACTGATGGTAACTCTTGTGGCAAGGGCTGATGCTCGTGGTACATCAGAGTATAATGATGCATTGGCTTTTAGACGAGCTGCTGCAACACGAGAGTTTTTTGTTAAAGGAGGTGTCGATATCAAGCGAGTCGTTATTCTTGCTCTAGGTGAGAGTTCGCCATTCGATAGAGTAGAAGGGCAAACATTACAAGACTGGTATCGAATAAATCGATGTGTCGATTTTGACTTGAATACATTTCTAGATGAACAAAAAAGTGATCGTTAATATGATTTATAATTTGAATCATAAATCTTTTTGAATAGGATGATGTCCTATTAAATATTTTATTGATGGGTGTTTGACATCCTTAACGTCGTTTCTGAAGCGAATTGTAATTTCAGAATATAGGTAGTTAGTGTTGATGGATTTTTTTGAGATAGAACTACCAAAATACATAATGATATGAAGAATTTATACTCATATACTGAGATTCATAAATGGTTTGAAAGGATAGCCACTATCTTGATTGTTATATTGTGCATAGGTACTCCAGATGTTTATGCTGAAGGTACAAAGCAGTTAGCTCCCAAAGCAGACGATAGGGTTTATACGGCCTTTAATGATGCTAAACACGGTAATTTTGGCAACTATGATAGTAAGGATACCGAGAGACTTTATATTCATATTCAGGACCCTGCAAATGAGCTAGTTTATTTCGGATTTTCTCAATTTGTAAACAGTGGGCATACCCCATCAAATTCATCTGGAAACAATGTTAATACTTGGATGCGTATTAAGGATCCTAATGGGATTGTTGTTTGGCCTAATGTGGGCTCACATAATGGTGAAAAGGTTCCTGAAAGTATGATTACATCCTTAGAACAAGTAAAGAAAGGTCCGAATCAGGTGTGTGGATCAGGAGGTTATGATGCTTTTGTTTTTTATCCATCAAGTGGGGCTGGAGATTATTATATCGAATTTAGTGCAGCTCAGGCTACAAATAAAAAGAGACCTATTTATACGGAGTGGTGGGATATTACAGTAGCCACAAAAGGGGGAAGTCCCAAAGCTATAGACGGAAGAGTTTATGCTAAGCAATGGGCTTTAGTTTCTCCACGTATCTCAACTTATTGGTACGATAGAGATTTTAATGGGAAGGTTTACAGTTATGCCGAATCTACATCTTATACTGGAGGTTATGTGACTGAAGTAGATTTTGAGGATTCCGGATTTAGAGGAGCTCGTTTTAATTTAGCATTTAACTCTAAAGGGACAATGAATACGCCTGATTTTGAAGTGAATAGAAGATCTGTTGAAGATGAGAATAGGCTGTCCCCCGAATTTAAAATTTTCTTAAATGAACCAGATGAAACAGTTTATCCATCAGCTGAAGGTTATGGTCAGTTTATAACTGGAGGGGGAAGTGAATATCCGCGTTTGTTTGGTTGTGATGGGAAATATTTTTTCCGTGTTGCCGTCACAAATAATGGACGAATTGATTTACTTCTTGATTTTCATGGATCCAATAATAAATATGATCCTGACACAAGAGATCGTATCGTAACAACTTTATCGAACCCTTTCCCAAATGAAGAAGGAATTTTGATACGTGATATTCAATGGGACGGTTTAGACGGATTAGGGAATCCTGTTTCTGATGTGGAATTGAACTCAGTGTCCTGTGTATTCGATTATTTTCTGGGAACTTTTCATTTTCCTATGTATGATGTGGAACATCTGACTCGAGGTATCATTCCAAGAACTGTACGTCCTACAACCCCAACTTCATATACGCCTAAGCTTTATTGGGACGATAGTGAAATTCAGGAATCCCTTCCTGGCGGTCAACTAAAAGTTGATTTGACGGGTGAAAAAGCACCAAGTCATAATTGGTTTGACTATGATTATGGTAATGAGAATTCGATAAATACGTATTGGCATTCATATAGTTCCGGAGTTGTAACTACACTTAAACTTGAGCAAACTCGTGATTGTGCTCTTTTTGAACCAGGAACAATCAGCGGAACAGTCTTTAATGATTTAAACCGTGATGGTGTAATGGATGCAGGCGATTTGCCTTTGATGGGTGCAAATGTTCGATTGTATTGGGATAAAACCTACAATAAAGTGATTGACACAGATGATGAACTGATTGAAACTTTTATTACAAAAGATTTAGAGCCTCTTGGCTATAATGGTGATTTAGGCAATTTCATTTTTGAACCACAAATTGGTCGCCAATATCTTATCGAAGTTAGTAATGATCCTAACGCAATTACAGGAGTAAACCCACGATCATATACGGTGTATTCTTCAGGAGTTGAGTATTACGATCAGAATTTTGGAGTCGCTCCTTTAGCAGAGGTTAGTTTGTCTGTTTCTAAATCGATAATTCAGGAAAATGAGGAAAGTTTAGAAATTATAGTTGACTTAAACTACCCAACATTAGTACCAGTAACTATAAATCTTATTTATTCGGGTACGGCAGAAGGAATTGATTACAATTTAACTCCTGGACTTAATGCAACAAACTCAACAACTATTGAGATTCCAGTTGGAGAATCTAGAGGTGTAATAGAACTCTCTTCTATTAAAGATATTTTGAATGAAGAAGATGAAACTGTCTATGTTTCAATATCTTCAGTAATCAATGCGATAGAAAATGGAGAGCAAAGCGCAATAATAACAATTATTGATGGAGATCACGCAATTGCAAACTTGATAGATAATGACCCAGCTGCCAACTCAATTAGTGAGAATGTATTGGCAGAC
>TARA_R110001583_G_scaffold80855_3_pt1 | contig 13805 bp, 10 predicted proteins | sample TARA_R110001583 | Tara Oceans TARA_R110001583 (sample SAMEA4398432) | marine metagenome | biome: Polar Biome; feature: [MES] marine water layer (ENVO:01000295) within the mesopelagic zone...; material: water (ENVO:00002006), including particulate matter (ENVO:01000060) such as...... | reverse complement strand
TTAAGTAAAGTTACAAAAAACGTTCAATTTTGGAATAATTCAAATTTGAACATGAATATTCACCGAGAAAGTGTCTTAACTAATCTTTTCTCAAGACTTTCGTCATATGTCTTGAGCTTTTTAGTTTGGTATCTATCATCGTTCTTTCAACAAATTGATATTTCCATTTATAATTAATGGTTGGTCAATCTTCATTATCAATGAAATTAATTCTTTTCTGTTATTGTGTACACTAGTCAATGAAACCACCTTTCAACAAAAAATAAACGACATAGCCATTATCTTTTTTGAAGTAAAAACAATGTACAGAATTTTGTTCAAAAGAATTTTCTTGTTCATAGATAAAACCACTGCATTTTTCTAATGACTCTAGCATCCTTTAATATAATTTGGACCAGTTCAGCGAGATGGTGCCCTATCACTTCCCTGGACTATCACTAATCTGTATCTAAAGTTAATCAATGCTAATTTAACCAGTTATCGGGTAAGGAGGGAAGTTAGATACCTTAAACTTGCCTAAAGGTCAGCGATATCTTTTGGATATGTTTTAAAGAATACCTAAAAGTAATTTTGATATTCCCGTACCGTACTATTTTATTATTAATACCACCTTCGTGTAAATAGCCCCAACAATGTTTTCGGACTTAGGGTTACCTTAAACCTGATTTTCTCTCCATAATTCTTTTGTCCCATTTCTAAACCATTGGTAGAGGCCACCGGAAAGTAAAGTTCAAAATAATCGGCTACCAAACTTAACTTTATTCCAGAATCCCATACGAATTGTGGGCTGCTTCCGCTATTCTTGATATAGCCTGCATCCCCATAGGCAAAAATCCAGTTCCAGATACTGGCCTCGGCGTTGATGGTCGTTAGCCATTGGTTGGCGAACCGTGTATCTAGAATCGACTTAAAGCCTCCTTCTGCGGTGATGTACTGTTGTGAGACCAACCCATCACTTTCCGACCTGCCTATATACCCATAATTGAACAAATAATCCGTGGGACGGTCCAACCCGAAATCAAAAAATCCGTTATCGGCCTGAGTTTTGTTCTTTAAAAATGTTCCCGCGTAAAAACGAAGGTCTATTTGCCGATTGTTAACGAACAACTTTCGACATTTGACCGTTGCCGAAACCTTGCTAAAATTCTTCGCAAATTCCCCATCCAACCAAAATCGAAAAATATTTTCAAAGTTGGCGTTTGAATACGTATAGCGCAGATTATATATGCTGTAATTGGGAGTTTCCAAAGGTATATCGAGGCTTTTGTCCCTAGAGATATTTACGCTGCGTAGACTTAAATATTGATATTCATTGCTTCTCAAATCCCTGTTCCTGAAATTTAAACGGATATTTGGCCTAACACTCTTATAAAACAGGTTATCGGCATAGCTGGACTTGTTCATTTTAAGTCCAGCGGATAGAGAATATAAACCGTATTCCTTAAATTGAAAGATGCCTCCAAACCCAATGGAACCAATTAATGTCTTGGACTTAAAACCGTAGGTCGGTGTGATTTTATAGATGAACGGTCTTCTAAGTAAAGTCTTATTATAGAATTTACCTCCCAAGGTAACCCCGTCATAAATGTTATCGAACTCCAAAACAGGCATAAAGAATACCTGACTGCGACTAGGGTCTTCAATATCCTTAATAAATCGTACCTGTATGGGCTTGTTCAGCATTCCGTTTATATTTCTGTAGTTGTTGTTCCGCTTTATTTCGGGAATCTTTTCTTCGTAATCTAGAATTAACTTCTCCTCTCCGTTGTTCACAACACTTACGGTTGTAATTCCTTTAAAACCATCTACCCAATGTTTGGAGATTACGGAGTCTCCTTTAAGACCATGAATCGGGACTGGCATCAGATTATTGCGTTTGTTCTTTAATGTTATTCGAAGTGAGTCTCCATCTTTTTGTATACGCTTGATCTTAAAATCGATTTTATCATTCGTACCCACAAAATCCTTAAAAAACCAGTTGATATCCTTTTTTGATCTTCTTTTCAGGATGATTGCAAAGTCTTTTTGAGTTACTGGCTTCAGTGAATACTGTTCATAGAATTCCTTGATGGAATTTTGTACGGTCATGTCCCCGAGATAATCCTCCAAATATTTTAGACCCAATCCCGCTTTGTACGGGTTGGCTATACTATAATTGAATTTCAAGAGGGAATCCCTTGGCGTAACAAGTGACTGATCGATAAGGTTTCTGGCCATATTTTTATAGCCCAAATAATATTGCTTATTGAAATAGAGGTCGGCACCGTGGAACCAACGAATCCCAAAGTAATCCGCCAAATTACCCGCCAATTTCATATCGGGATAATATGCATCCATATACTCCATCATCAGGTAAACCAAGAATCCATCAACAACCCATTTATCGGTCCTAGGGTTCAGAAAAATGGTGTTGTCCAAATAAGCATCCGTAATGCTTTTGAGCATTTGGATTTCATATTGGAAATCATTCGGAAATGGCCTTAGAAATTTGGGTAATTGGTTTAACCCATACAAAGGATTTTTATTGCTTTCGATAGTGCTTATCAGAAGTGTTTGTAATGGATATTTTCCAAGGTTTTTTTCTAAAAACTTAAGTATCCCCTCAAGTTTTGCATGCATGACCTCTTCTGTTAATTTCCTTACCCGGACATTGGATATAATCTTAAGCGAGTCAACATCTATAGAATAGAAATCATTGAATTTTTTGATGTAAAGTTTCACTTCTTTTTGGTTCTTACCGGATATATGTAGTTTTTGAAAGTACCTATCCTTATCCACAGTATGCTTCTCCAACATTGAGGTTACCGAATACTCAGAGGGTGTTATCAAGTTGATGGAATAGTTGGAGAGTGGTAGAAAAATATCCTGTAGGTTTTTGTTGCTATAGATTTCCCAATGGTCAGTATAGATGGCTGGAGCGATATACCAATACTCTAAATTGAACTCGTTATCCTTGGTATAGCCATATTTGGTAAACTTACTGCTTGGTATTTTAACTGAATATTTTAGGTTTAAGGTTGTATTCTCCCCTGAAAATAAAGGTTTCAATAGTACTACTTGGATAATACCCGGTGCTCCCGAAGGTCTATTCCATTGCACATTTTCTCCAGTTTCGCTTGTGATTTCCCCAATAAGGGTAGCCCCCCTTTCAGTATCGTTCGCATAGTGAAAATCGCGCCTATAATCCTCATTGAAACGCAGGCCTAGAGGAGTTGTTTTCGAAGAAAAACTATTGGCCCAATCGACAAAATATAAGGTATCCAAGGCTTGTCCTGTTGTATTTTTATAATCTATATTCTGGTTAATTTCAAGCGTGTGGCTTTCAGCGTCTAAAATTGCATCAATTGTAATGCTATGCTGACCGAATACCGAAAGACATGGTATGAAAAATAGAATAAAATAGCCTTTTTTCGTGTTCATTTATGGGAATTACCTTTTTAAAATTTATAGTTCAATCCTACGAGATAATCGCCTCCGCCACTTTTAAAGGAAACTTCAAAATGATCCCGGGCATAGGGTGTTGCAAATAAGTATGTACTGCCTATCCCTACAGCAGCACCACCAAGAATATCCCATCCATCATGCCTATCATTTATTCCTTCTAATCTACTGTAACCAACAAAAGCAGCTGCCAAATAAGCAGGTACCCCATAAGTCCATCCATATCTCCTTTGTAAAAATGAAGCTCCTTGAAATGCAAATGAGGTATGACCCGAAGGAAAGGCATGACCATCCATCCTACCTTCTGGCCTTGGCTTGTTAATTGCATACTTTAATATCCACGTAGCCGTTAGGTTCGCTCCAATTGATTTACTCAATTGCCAAAATCCTTTTTTATCGTTTTTAGCAATAACTGTAATCAAAGAAAGTGCGGTTGGTGCAAATTGTGCATAGTCTCCTATTCGCTCAATGTTTGTTTCCATTTTAATCTCATCGGTGTAGTCTAATTGCTGTCCTATTAAAATGTTTAAAAAAAAAAGTTACAAAAGCGGTTAAGATAAACTTCATATTTGTGAGGGTTTAAATTTGACCATGTTCTTATTTTAAAGCTAAGAGTTTGAGTTCTCTTAGGTTTTCTTGCTTTAAAGGTTCAAGAATTTCTTGACCATATTTTGAATGGAATTTATGCTGATCTAAGAATAAAATGTTTAGGGAAGTCCACTCCTTATCATTATAGCTGATACTCCAGTACTTGTACCATTCAATTCTGAGTAATTTATTTTTTTCCCTAAATGAATTTGTTCCTAAGTGAAAAAGGTCTGCGTCACAGATAATTTTTCTAAAGAATTTTTAGGTTCTGGAGGCATTCTAGTTGCATTTATACACCCAATAACTAATATAGTTAAGGCTAAAGGTTAATTGTTGGCAGCTAAAAAATGATTGGCTTCAATTGCACTAAGATTTTCATGTCCTTTAAATTCCGTGGCATTACCTGTATCATGAAATAAAGCAGCTAAAAGTACGGGCTCTAATTCTTGAATATCTCGCTCTTCATAAGCACCTATTTTTAAAACAGACTCATAAACCTGCATGGTATGCTCTACATTATGAAAAGGCAAAAAACGACATCTACTTTTTTTTAATAGATTTAAACAGTGCTTTTTTGCTTTCTCAATAATATTTTCCACAGGGATTAAAATATTTTGGAAAAATATATACCCACTGTCTTATCAGAATATCGTGGAATAAGTGTGATATTATTACTCTTAAGAAATGGGTTCCATTTAAATAAATAATCAAAATGATAGACCAACTTGGTCATCATAATTCCAATTCCGGAACCTACAAGTATATCGGATACCCAATGTTTATTATTCGTTAACCGAAAAGCACCAGTAGTCGTAGCCAATCCGAAACCACTATACGCAAGAATAGGACTAGTATCCTTAAACTCTTCATAGAGAACAGAACCAGTCGAAAACGCAATAGAAGTATGTCCTGATGGAAACGAATTAGCATTAAAACCATTGGGCCGGACTTTATAGATATTATTCTTCAAGAATTTGGTCAGTAGGTCGGTCAATACCATTGAAACAGCCAAATTCTTTGTCTGGTCGAACCAATGATTTTTCGCCTCTACTCCCGCAATATCTGCGGTATACATCAAAAAAATAGGAGCGTATCTTGTGTAGTCGTCCACAGGTACATCAAAATCGTTCCCAACCCAATTTCGAGTGGTCTTGTTAAATGATTTTTCAAAACCGCTATCTGTTAACAAAATTCCCGAAGCCATTAAAGAAAGGGGTACAATACTTTTTTTAAGAAGACTTCCATTTTGTTTTTGAGCCGTTGAATCCTTTTGACCTAATCCATTGGACAAACCGATTAGCAGAAAACATAGCGTGGCTACAATTGTTTTCATCCCTAAAATTTATATTTAAAACCTAATACAAAACTATCCTCATCGCTGGCGAACGTAAGCTCCATATGTTCCCTTTGATAGGGAGTAGTGAACAGATAAGCACTTCCGATTCCGACTGCCACTCCAGCGAGTACATCCCAACCATCATGCTTTTGGGCATTGATACGACTATAACCCGTAAAGCTTGCCAAAGCATAAGCAGGTAACCCATATTTCCAACCATATCGTTTTTGGATAAAAGCTGCACTTTGAAATGTTGTAGAAGTATGACCTGAAGGAAAAGCCCTGTCCCCATTACCATATGGACGCCGTTTGTCAATTGCATATTTCAGACCAAAAGTCACGGCCTGGTTCAGTAAGGCGCCTTTGGTAAATTGCCGAGTGCCTTCGTAATCGCCGATGATTAAAGAACCGCCTAAAGCTGTGGCTGGTAGGGTAAACAACAATACATCACCGGCCGTTTGAATGGACTTGTTTTGTGCTTGTGATGTTTGGACACCCCATAAAAGGAAGACCACTAGGAACGATGGGACCCAAGATCTAACATTTTTCAAGTGCTTTTTGATATTCTTTTCCATAAATTTCACCTGAGGTGCAATAGTTGTTAATTGGGATTCTTTAATTAAGGACTATGAACGAAAGTAGTTATGAAATCTAAAGACAATTTAAAGTGTTCAGAAGACGTCCTGCTCTATAGTCTAATAAACGTTTTCAGGTACTATGACTTCCAAAGTGCTTTTATTTATTTGAATGTTAATAATCCCATCTTGCACCGAATGCAATTCACCATCGATCTGGGAATCAATAGCCGAACCACTATTACTGTACAACTCTAAACTTTTGGTTTGAAAGCTTTTGGCCTCTTTTAATAAGTATGGTTTGTTTATGACCAAAAGAATTCCCAGCATAAGCATCTTGATCCTGCCGATCTTTGATATGATCAAGACATCCAAAAGTCCATCTTGCAATGAAGCCTTTGGTGTTAAACTCAGCTTATAACCCATCTCATTGGAATTGGAGACAAATATCATGAACGGATCGGTCATTATAGTGAGGTCGTTAATGCAAATCCGAATGTTCTGTGTTTGCTTCAACTCCTTAAAGGTGGTCAGACAGGCCCTTAAATAGCCGTATAACGTATGCCTTTCGGATGATTCATAGTTCTTAATGACGCTTGCATCAAAACCCACACCTGTATTACTGAAGAAGAACTTATCGTTTAAACTGCCAACGTCTATTTTTATCTTGTGCTGATTTCTTATAAGCTCTAAAGCTTTCCTGATGTTTCTAGGAATACGGAGATTCGAAGCCAATCCATTACCAGAACCAATAGGAACTATACCCAGAGGAATCGACGTCCCCACCAAAGATGATGCCACTTCATTGATCGTGCCATCCCCACCACAAGCCACGATAATATCGGCTCCCTCTGCGATCGATTCCTTCGTCAGTTCAATTGCATGTTTTTTGTAAGTGGAATGCTTTACCCTTAAATAATGCACACTATTAATAAAATACTGTTCAAGTAATTCCTTGGTCAATGGAGATTTGCCATTACCAGCTACAGGATTGATTATAAAATGTATATGTTCAAAACCCATCAGTTATTTTTTTTAGGCCATTGTTGCTGTAGAGATAGTCGGCCACCTGATACCAAGAAATCGTGTTTTTTAGAAATGCTTCGTCCATGGGGATACTTTTTAGACTGTTGTCGGCCGCTTCCCATTGATAAAAATTGGCCGTCTTTTGATCGCCTAGTACCATGACCTTATCATCCTTCAATAGTCCCAACTTTCTATAATTACCTAAAAAAGCCCTTTCATCTTTGGGTTTCATTTGAAGGATATCCATTCCAAAAAGATTGGAGGTGTAGTCCCAACCCAATAAACTGAAAAGCGTCGGGAACATATCAATCTGTGAACTTAACTTGTCTATTTTTTGGAAATCTGAATTAGGAAGATTATAGATCAAGGCGGGAATGTGATAATTCTCCACATCTAATTCCCACCGGCCAGCGCTACTCGCACAATGGTCGCTCATGATAACGAAAACAGTGTTTTGGAACCAAGGTTTGGTACGGGCGGTCTTTAGGAATTCCCCGATGGCATAGTCGGTATATTTAATAGCTCCTTTACGACCACTCCCAGAAGGAATATCTATTTTGCCTTCAGGATACGTATATGGTTTATGGTTCGAAGTCGTCATTACGAAATCGAAAAACGGACGGCCTGTTTTATGGGATATATCAGATTCTTGGATGACTTTGTTATAGATATCCTCGTCGCAAACACCCCAGGCATTCTCAAAAGTAACCTCGTTGTCCTCGATATTTGTTCGGGAAGTCGTGATACTTTCGTCCAGAAGAAAACCTCTGCCGCGGTCAATGATATTAAATCCGTTCCCTCCGAAATAGGTATTCATATTGTCAAAGTATCCGTCACCACCATAAAAGAAATTACGATCGTAGCCTTTTTCATTGAAAACCTCACCAATAGTGAATAGTCCCGTATTGTTTTTCCGTTTCACAATGCTACGTCCAGGGGTTGGGGGAATCGACAGTGTTATGGCCTCCATACCACGAACAGTCCGGGTACCTGTGGCAAAAAGATTGGTGAAGAATAGGCTATGGTTAGCCAATGAATCTAACGTCGGGGTAATGTTCGAGTCGTTTCCCAAAGAGTTCAGGTATTTTCCACTAAGACTCTCAATACAAATAAAGATAATGTTTGGCCTTTGTTCCAATTTTATACTATCGCTATTCTTGATGCTACGTAGGATTTCATTTCTGGAAGGATTCAAAAAGGCGTCTCCCTTTTTGGCATATTCAGCTTTTACATATGCAAATGCATCCTTTTCATCAACAGTCCTGTAAAATTCCGTGTACGCCAATTCGTTATTCCGAAAGGCTGCAAAAAAAGAATAGATGCCAGCTTTTGACAATTCATTGTTGTAACGGTTTTCGGATAATTCCGCTTGGTCATTGGTTACGAAAAAACCAAAGACGATAACGATCACAAACCATGGAAGCGAAGCTATCAATTTCGATTTGAATGACGATGTACAATGGTATGTTCTTTGGAAACCCCCATACTTAAAAGTCAGGAACAAAGTCAGGGCTACCAAAGTCAACAACGACCCTATCAAAATGGGCAAGGGATAGGATTCATTAATATTTTGAACAACTTCATAAGTATAGATCAAATAATCAACAGCGATGAAATTATATCGCCTTTGAAATTCGTCCCAAAAGGTAAACTCCCCGAAAAAAGAAAAGTAAATAATCAATACACCTAAAAAATATCCAAAAGTAGTTAAGACCCTATCGATTATTGAGCCGTACCATTTTACTGGAAATAATAATAGGTATATTAAATATGGAATGGCGAAAAACGAGACAGTTCCTAAATCAAAAAGAAAACCGGCTCCAAATATCTGTAGAAGACTGAAAACATTTTTGTCTATCTCATCATAATCCCACACTAAAAAGCTAAGCCTGACCAAAAAAGAAATCGACAGGAACAACAATACAAAAGCTTTTAATAAAGTAAACCGTTTCGGGAATAGTCTAGACCACATTTTATCTGAATTTGTGGCCAAATGTAAGTTTGAAATCTAAAGTAAAGTTAAAGTTATGATTAGATTGACTATTAATCGATTTACCTACAAAACTTGTGTAAAGTACTGAATATATTCACATTACAATACAAAAAAAACATCCTCTTATAACCTTTTAATGGGTTCTTCTTTAGATAGGGTAATGACTATCTTGGGCTAAATCAAACAGGAACGGGGTAAATACCTAAATGGACTCAACACTACACCAAAAAATAGTGGCCGGAACTTTCGTCTCGGCCACTACCAAATAATCACTCAAAATAATAATCGGAAAAATCTAATCCTTATCTTCTTTACCTTCTACTTTAAGCATTTTCTTACCGACGACTTTACCGTTTGTACCAATGGCAACCTCCAATTCATCCTCGCCATTTTCCAATTCAAATTCGTACACCGAGCCTTCTAGGGTTTCCGATAATTCAGCTTCTTCTATCTTATATCCCATAAATTTGGAATCCAAGGTCGTTTTTACATTTGCAGGAATTGCATTCTTTTTAATCTCGTGTTCGGTCTCCTGCCAAGTGCCATCCTCTAAAAAGTTGGTGGAATATTCCATGCCTTTCATCTTAAACTCACCTTCCCACTCCGTGTTGTTTTCCTTTTCCCACTTGACCTTTTTTACAGTAGGAAACTTTTTGGCGAATGCCTCTTTTACTTTTTGTGGCGCATCATTGTTCATGCCAAAGGCAAAAATGCCTGATGCAATTGCTGCAGAAAAAAGTAACGCTCCTAAAATTTTAACTTTTTTTATCATTTGTAATGTGTTTAAATTATTATTTATGTTTTATTTCTAATGTAAAAGTATTTCCCAATTCTAAAGAAGTTTTAAAGCAATTCTAAAGGGAATTTCATTTAACAATACTTTGGCTAGAACCTATATTTTAGACTCGCCCGGATGATTTGTGTTTCGTAGTAGTTCTCATAAAGTGCTTCAAATCCCTCCCCTTCCAATTCTTGACGAATTCCGAAGGTGTTGAAGATATCGGTGGCGGCAAGGGTCAATTCGCCCTTGTTCTCCCAGATGTTCTTTTTTAGCCCAAAATCGACGGAAGAGCGGCCCAATTGTTCGCCTTGGGGAATGTTCTTCGGCGAATAATATACGCCCGTAAGCTGCGCTGATATTTCCAAGGGTAATTTGAACTCACTAGTAAGTTTTGCATCCCAAGCCTCGTCGGTGGATTCATCGATAAAAAACGGTCGTTCAAATGGAAATAACAATGTGCCCTGATACGCATCTATAGTGTTTATGTAACCATTAAAACTTGCCGATAATTTGAAGCTATTGGATATATCTTGACTGAACAATAATTCGATTCCGGTGTTGGTGGCACTTCCCGTATTCTGGTAGATTCGGTTGACGATATCATAATCGGGATTGGAATTATCGATACTGAAAATACGCATATATTGGTCTTGGATCATGCGATGGTACACCGCCGAAAACAGGGAACCGGTTCCCCATGAATATTTATGGGCCAATTCAAAAGCATCCGTAAATTGCGGGCGGAGATATGGATTGCCTACTTTCAACAGTTCAGGGTCGTCGTACTTAGGGAAAATACGCAGTTCAGGTTCCCCGGGACGATCTATCCTACGATTATAGAAAGCGGATAGCTTATTGTTGTCGTTTAACTTGTAGGTAAAACGCACACTCGGGAAAAGTTCAAAATACTCGTAATCGTCGTTTTCAGGATAATAAATATTGACCGGATCTAAGTTGTAAAACACATCGGTTTGTTCGGCCCGAAGGCCTGCCTCCACGTCATATTTTTCCTTTTCCAAGAGATAGTTCACATACCCGGCATATAGGTTCTCTCCCCAGTCGGAAAACGTTCCCAGGTCCGGATAGATGATGGACTGGTTTCCTGGAGTTATCGTATAATCGACCGGCAACCTACGGATGCGCAGTTTGGCACCGAGTTCGATTCGCCCGTTTTTCAGGGGCCGTACATAATCCGTGGATACACTGGTGGTATTTTCAATAGCACGGATGTTTGTCTTGTCCCGCCCGATCCGTACCGTAGAACTATCGTTCAAGGAATAGGTCTCGTCCTCCAAGCCTTGGGTATATTGGGCATTGGCGCTAAGCGTATGCCCAGCCTGTTCGAATTTATGTCGGTAATTTGCGCTTACATTGATGTAACGGGTAGCCTCTTCCTCTTGCCAATTATAGAATCGGTTTCTAATGTTGTTGTCCAAATTGATGAAAGCTACTTGGGCCGTATCGATATGCTTTTCCCGGTCGTAGAGTCCTGAAAAGGTAAAACTGTTGTTCTCATTCAAATCATAATCAATGCCACCGTTGATAATAGACCGGAACTGTTTTCTGTTTTCGGGCACTTGGGAAATAATGTTACGACCGTCATCATAGTTACGGGTAGTAAATTCATTATTGGGAAGCGCTTCCTGAAGGATGAATTCTGATTGAAGAAAATAATTGACCTTGTCCTTTTTATAGTTCAGGTTGATGCTCGGTATCAATTTCGGGTTGACGCTGAACGAACCCCGATCGGTCGGGGTATCGGCCTTTCGCTTTTCCAACGCTCCCAAGCCAAAGGATAGTCCTACTTCGCTGTTCAGTCCCGTTTGTTTTTCCTTTTTATAGATGATATTGATAATGCCGGCAAAGCCATTGGCATCGTACTTTGCGGATGGATTATTGATAATCTCGATTTTCTCGATGTTAGAGGCGGGAATGTTCGCCAAACCCTTTTGGTTGCCGAAACCGGTCAGACTGCTCTGTTTGCCATCGATGAGGATTACGACCTTATCACTACCCCGAAGCACCACTTTTCCCTCTTGGTCAAAAGCGACCCCGGGCATGGTCTTCATGGCATCTAAAACAGAACCACCCGATTGGGCGATATTGCCAGTAAGGCTGAACGACTTCTTGTTTAAATCGGAATTTGTAGTGGCCTCTTGCCCTACAACTTCAACCTCCTCCAACGCTTGAATCGAAGGTTCAAGTTCTATTTTCCCCAAATCGAAAATGGTGTTAAGACCTCCCGATACTAGGGTTTGTTCGGCCCCTACATATCCAATAAATGAAAAATGGAATCTATATTTCCCCGAAGGGATTTCTAAAATTTGAAACCTGCCGTTATCATCAGTAATGGTTCCAGTCACCAGTACACCCCCATCAAAGGAATGTACCGCCACATTGGCAAATGGGAGGGATTCTTGCGTCTCTGCATCGAAGAGTTGTCCGCTGACGGTTATGTTTTCTTGCGCGAAAATATTAAAGGTCGATAGTACAAAAATGAAGGAGAATAATATTTTGGACATTAAGCAGTAACTTTTTTTTTCAAAGCCAAAAGTATGAAAGAAACCTAAAGAGAATTTAAAGTTAGACTTCATTTATGATTATACGATGAAATATGATTTCCCCATTATTTAAACTTAATCTTGAAAATATGTTGGTTACTTTGAAATGTATAATCGATTTTGAATTGATAGAGGTCACAAATTCGTTTGACAATGGCTAAGCCTAAACCAGTAGATTTTACCGCTCCCGACTCCCTATAAAATCGGGAATATAGCTTTTCAGGATGTTGCAATGCATCGGTGCCTGAGTTGGAAACAGAAAGCTTACTTCTTTCTGTCAATACTTTTATCTTACCCGCTAAGGGGTTATGCTTAATGGCATTTGAAATAAGGTTATTGCAAAGTATTTCTGCCAAATAGGGATCCATCTGAGCAAAAACCACTTCCTTTTGCAAATATTCGATATTAGTACTTGAAATTTCCTGGAAATTCTGAATCGTTTCTTCAATCTGTTCCGATATGTTTACTTTTTCAACGTTTAAAAACTGGTTATTCTCTATTTTAGTTAAGAGCGTCAAACGTTTATTCATTTGGGTCAACCGTTGGATATCTTTTTGTATGGAGGTCAAGTTCTCGAACTGAATATCCTTCAATTCTTCTCCATTGATAATATTCTCTATTTTGGCCTGCATTATGGCTAGAGGGGTTTGCAGTTCGTGAGAAACATCTTCGGTATATTGCTTCAAGTTTTTATAATCGGAACGTACCTTGTTGGTTAATAAGGCAACTTCATCTTTCAACTCTGAAAATTCAAGAATATCGCTTTCTACTAAGGGAATCGTTTCATCTGAAGTCAATGAGAAATTTTTCATCGCTTCCAAATTTTCAAAGAAAGGATGCCATAGCCTTTGGTTCCGTGACTTATTAAAATAGAACAAAAAAGCAAAGACCAATAGGATTATGATTATATATGAAAAAATTATGGCAATCAATATATCCTCAGATTCAACGATTAGGTTACGTACCGTAATTTTATATTTTTCCCCGTTGATTTCCTTAAAAGAAATCAATTCACGAAACTCCTCCATTTCATCTTGGGAAGGGTCATATATAATAGTATCCTTTAATATCTCAGCATGCAGGGAAGCAACATTGGCGACTTCGACAACGGGAGCCAATGAAAATTGTCCGCTCCCTTTGGAGAGTTCGGCTTCTACCCTAGCCTTTGTGGAAAAAAGTTCCTCCTCTACTTCCGTAAGCATTAAATTTTTTACATAAAAATAAAGTGCAATGGTACTCACAAGCATCAGAATAAAACTTATCCATAGGAACGTCTGGGAAGTTTTTCTATGTAATCTGATTTTTTTGTTTTTATCTGTCAATCTTGGTCATCTATAAATTTATATCCACTTCCATAAGCGGTCTTGATATATTTGGCTCCTTCACCAGTCAGTTTTTTCCGTAGATTATTGATATGCACGTAAATAAAATCAAAATTATCCGCAAGATCACTATTGTCGCCCCATAAATGTTCTGCAATGATTTCTTTAGAAAGCACCCTGCC
>TARA_R110001583_G_scaffold69582_2_pt1 | contig 13812 bp, 18 predicted proteins | sample TARA_R110001583 | Tara Oceans TARA_R110001583 (sample SAMEA4398432) | marine metagenome | biome: Polar Biome; feature: [MES] marine water layer (ENVO:01000295) within the mesopelagic zone...; material: water (ENVO:00002006), including particulate matter (ENVO:01000060) such as...... | reverse complement strand
AACGCGAAGCTGATTTCGGCTTGTGGTACGCAGCGCACGGGCGGGGCGTCAAAGCTAGACTCTGGGCATGAGTCAGCCGGGAAGACACGAATTCATGAAGCGGAAAAGCAAAACGGCGATTAAGGAACACTGGACTGGCGTTGGTCGCTGGCAGGACTTTGTTGCTTTGCGTGAGGATCTGAAGGGTCGCGGTTATGCGGCTGAAGAGGCTTGGTCGGAAGCTGATCGTTTGATGTCTGAGGGTTACGAGCCTCCCCCGGACGGTCCATCAGAGGAGATTCTTCCTTCCTCGGCCCCTCAGTCCTCTCCCGAGAGTTCTGGGGGGCTGTCTTCTGGGTTTGCGGAGTTGAGCGAGTTCAAGGCGGAGACTGCTAGCACTGCTGACACTGTTCGGTGGGTGGCGTCGTTCATGATGGTGGCAGATGCGGAGCCAAAAGACGCTCCGAGTGCTGAGTCTTGGGCGATGTTGCAGTGGGCTCGACGCAATAACGCGAATGAAGCGTCATTCTGGAGTCAGATGTGGCGTCAATTGATGCCTACAAAACAGGCTCTTGAGGCTGAAACCCGCTTTTCTGATGATGGAAAGCCGATTATGGACTTGATCTCTCGTATTCAGCTGGCGGCTAAGACTGATGAGTGACCTACATTCGACTGTCCCGAAAGACATGGCCGACAATTTGGCTTTTCGGGGCAGCCTTTTGCAGTCAGCAGCGGCAAAGCGAGAAGTGGCATCTGACATCTGGACGGCTTGCAAGCGTGATTTGCTGTTCTACGTCAACGCTTTCGGCTGGACATATGACCCCAGACGCGAAAATGGGTCAATTCCGTTCCTGACCTACCCGTTTCAAGACGAATTGATGCTGGATATGGTCGAATGCATCCAAACCGGCAAAGATGTTCTCGTCACAAAAAGCCGTGATATGGGCGCGTCTTGGTGCATTTTGACGGTATTTGAGTGGATGTGGCATTTTCGCCCTGATTTGTCCTTTTTGTTGGTCAGCAGGAACGAGGACTATGTTGACAAGCCCGGCAACCCCAAAAGCTTGTTCTGGAAGATTGATTTCTTGCACAAGAATCAGCCCAAATGGCTGCTTCCGAACATGACTCGGACCAAGCTGCGGCTGACCAACGACGACAACGGCAGCAATATCGACGGAGAATCGACGACTGGCGATGTGGCCCGTGGTGACAGGCGTACCGCCATCGCTCTGGACGAATACGCGGCGTTTGAGTTGGATTCGAGCTACCGGGCATTGTCATCTACCCGTGATGCCACAAACTGCCGGATCTTCAATTCGACCCCCGCAGGCACTAGCGGGGCGTTTTTTGACCTAACACGGCTAGAAGACATCAAAAAGTGGCGTTTGCACTGGACCCTGCACCCTGAAAAGGCTCTGGGCCTTTACATGGACGGCAAAAAATCTCGAAGCCCGTGGTACGACGAGCAATGCAAGCGATGCGCTCATCCGCAAGAAATTGCTCAAGAATTGGATATTGACTTTGCGGCAAGTGATTACCAGTTCTTTGACCCGGCAGAGTTAAATAAACACAACAACACGCACGTTGTTCCTGCGTATCTCAGGGGGGAACTGGAATTTGACGACCGGGGGAAGGTGACAGGCTTTACAGCCAGCCCAAATGGGCGGCTACAGCTTTGGATTCACCCCGATGCCCAGAACCAAATGCCATCTGACCGGCGGTTTGCCCTTGGGGTCGATATCGCAACAGGCACGGGCGCTTCGAATTCAGTTATTTCGGTTGGTGATTGCCGAACGGGCGAAAAGGTGGCCGAGTTCTGTGACCCAAGGACTCGACCGGACCAATTGGGCCGTTACGCGGTTGCGTTGGCGAACTGGTTCAAAGGATCAGACAACGTCGGAGCGTTCTTGATCTGGGAAGCACCCGGACCCGGCAGAAACTTCGGCGACGTTGTTCTTGAGCTTGGATACCGAAACATTTACTACCGAACCAACGAAGCCAGCAGAAGCAAAAAGCAAACGGATATTCCGGGCTGGTGGCCCACGAAAGACGAAAAAAGATCGGTATATGGCGAGTATCGTCGCGCTCTAAGCAACGGGACTTTTATCAATAGATCCAGACCCGCTCTTGACGAATGCCGCGAAATCATATATGCAGCAACAGGCTGGATCACGCATTCGCGAAGTTTGAGCAAGCTTGATCCATCTGGTGCTAATGAAAACCACGGCGACCGTCCCACAGCCGACGCCCTTCTCTGCAAAGCAATGAGCAGATTTCCGGTTGTGAAGAAACAAACCGAGGTGATTCCCGAAGATTCGTTTCTTCACCGACGTAAGTTGATTCACGACCGAAAAACAAAAGCCAAGACTGGGCAGTGGTAATGTCACGAATTCTCACAAACAAAAAACTTTGCGAAGCAGTTGAATATTCACGACGTAAACTTGAGCCTTTCCGGCGTCAGCGAACGTCTGCTGTAAAGCAATACGTTGGTGCGCATTACACCGACGAGTCTGCTCCAGAACGAATGCCGGTTAATTTCCTTGAGATGGCTATCTCTGTGTACAAGCGACAGCTTGCCGCAGCAGCCCCAAGGGTCACGATTCAATCCAAGTCTTCGGAAAACAGGCCGTTGGCCTTGGATCTTGAAATCGTCATGAACAAGGTGCTAAAAGAAATGCGGTTTGAAACAGTCTTGAACGACTGGGTCATGGACGCATTGTTTTCAATTGGCATTATGAAAGTCGGGATTTCGCCGAACGATGAGACTGCCGCTGAGTTGGAGGGCATGTATCGCGATGCCGGGTCCGTGTTTGCCGAGACGGTTGATCTTGACGATTTCGTTGTTGATATGACCGTCAACAAGTGGGACCAGCCGCAGTACATTGGCAACCGATACCAGCTTCCCTACGAGTATGTCATTGAAACAGACCTGTTTGGCGACAAGACTCGGAAGCTAAAAGAAACCATTGTCGGCACAAGCAACGAACAAGGCGACGATCGCATCAATTCGATTTCGATTGGCGGCGACAGGTATCAAGGTCGCGACACGAACCGTGTTGTTGAGTTCTGGGATATCTATCTTCCCTACGAGCGAAAGCTTGTGACGTTCCAATCAACAGACGACGGTGGGCTTGACGACCAGAACATCGTGGACGAAAAGGATTGGACTGGACCCGAAGAAGGTCCGTACCACATCCTTGGTTATGGCGACGTACCCGGCAACCTCATGCCCATCTCGCCTATTGCCAACTTGATTGATCTCAACGATCTTTCAAACCAAATGTTCCGCAAGCTTGGGCGTCAGGCCAACCGGCAGAAGACCGTGACTGTCGTTGCGGGCGGGGCGGAAGAAGACGGCGAACGAATCACGCGAGCAAATGACGGCGACACGATTCGTTCTGACAGGCCCGAAGCAACGAGAGAAGCACGGTACGGCGGTGTCGATCAAGCAAGTCTTGCGTTCTTGATTCAGATCAAGGACATGTTCAGTTATCTGGGCGGAAACCTCGACACGCTTGGTGGTCTTGCAAAGGGTGCGGAAACGTTGGGTCAGGAACGACTTCTGAAACAAGCCAGTTCGATGAAGATCGTTGACATGCAGGAACGCACCACTTCGGCAGTCAAGAAGGTCATGGATGTCATTGCAAAATACGTTTACTACGACCCGATTGGGACGTATCCGTTTAGCAAAGATGTCGGGGACACAGGCATCAAGATTGCGACTGATTTTCGACCCGAAGTAAGAGAAGCAGACTTTATTGACTTTGATCTTGATATTGCTCCATATTCGATGCAGGACCGAAGTCCGGCAGAAAGGGTCCAAAGCATGATGGAAGTCATGCAGGGCGTTATCTTGCCGATGGCTCCGCAGATGATGCAGATGGGCGTCAAGCCCGACATGCAGAAGTTCTTGCATTACGTCAGCAAGTACAGCAACACGCCAGAGCTTGACGAGATCCTTAGCATCATGACCGACGAAGACATGGCGATGATGCAAGAGCCCGGAGAACGAACTAGAAGCGCCCCGGTCACTACGCGGCGCTACATTCGCGAAGGCCGCAGCGGTCAAACTCGGCAAGGAAGAGACGACGACATGATGCGGGCCTTGCTAGGCAACAACTCAAACATGTCTAACGCGACAGGAATGGAATGACAGACTACTACCCCACCAAAAAGAAAATCGTGATTGTTGAAGAGATTAAGCGTTGGGTCCAAGACGTTCTCAACGTTCCATCAGAACACTTCAACGGGATGCCGCCTTGCCCCTATGCAAAAGCCGCTTGGGTCAACAACGACGTAAAAATCGCTTTTGGAACCCAGCACGATGTCATGAACATCTGTGACGAATGGGACAACCAAGAGGCCAGCCTTGTAATTGTGGTAATTGAAGGCGTGCAAAAAGAGTTGTCAGTTTGGTGCGAAGAACGAAACACGCACCTCGCATTCGAAAACTTGACTCTTATGTCGTTTGTGCCAGACGATACAATTGACACGGGACAACCCGAAGAAGAGATGACGAATTGGGAGCCGTTGACCGACGAAGAGTATTCGATGGTCTTTGTTCAAGAACTTAGTGAACTTGAAACGGCTAGCGCTCATTTGATGAGCAAAGGTTATTACAAGAACTGCACGGAGCAGTTTATGAATTACGTTAACGCCAGATCAGAAAGGGCAAGACATGCGTTCAAAGAAGAAAATGAAGAAGCCAGCGATGAAAAAGCCAATGGCGAAGAAGCCCGTTATGAAGAAGAAGTCCAAGAAGAAGAAATGATAGATGGCAAATAGCATTGTTGAATACCCATCTCTGGTAGACGCCGTTGTTTACTCTCTGATTATCGACGTTGGCAACGTCGTTCTTGACGGGGGCGTATACAACCAGTCTTCGTTTGCCACTTTTGATGACATGTTTATTCACGGTTCTATTTTTGATGGGGGTAAACCCTGATGGCAGTTCAAATTCAAGTTCGTCGAGGAACCGCATCCCAGTGGACATCGGCAAACCCTACGCTTGCAAATGGCGAACTTGCCCACGAAACCGACACCGGCAAGCTAAAAATTGGCGATGGCTCAACTGCTTGGTCTTCTCTGGCCTATTTTACTGCGGGTTCGGGTGACATAACCGGGGTTGATATTACGGCAGGAGACGGCCTTGACATCACACAGTCGGGAACAACCAGCGGCAATTACACCGCAACCGTTTCAGCAGACCTAAAGGCTAATGGCGGTCTTGTAATTGAAACTACGGAACTGGCAATTGATCTTGCGGCCAGCAGCATTACCAATTCTCTGCCCTCTACAAAAGTAAGTGGTCTCGGAACCGCTGCGGTCGTTGACACGGGAACAGGCTCGTCGAATGTGATCCTCGGCAACGATGCAAGGCTGACCGACGATCGAGACCCCAACGCTCATAGTGCGGACAAAGTTACGAGCGGCACGCTGGGCGTCGATCGCATCCCAACCCTATCGCTGTCCAAGATCAGCGACTCCGGAACTGCCGCAGGGTTGGCGGTCGGAATTAGCAACACGAACGTCTTGCAGGCAGACGCAAATGTCGCAGACGACGATTTCCTCCGGGTCGCAGGTACGCAGATCGAAGGCCGAACGGCAGCCGAGACGCTGAGCGACATCGGTGCATCGCCCGTGGCTGGAAGCAGCAGCATCGTCACGACCGGAACGATTGCGACCGGGACATGGAACGCGACCGCGATTGAGGACACGAAACTCGACCTACGAGTCGATCACGGCGTGACATTCGATGGACAAGGTTCAGTCATTGAGTCCGCGAAGACCGTGCTTGTTCCCGTTGAGCGTGCCGGAGTCATCAAGGCTGCGACTCTGGTCGGTGATGCCTCTGGTGCGATCACGATTACGATCACGAAGTACGATCCAGCAGCAGACGCAACTACTCTCGGAAGTCCTTCGGCGGTTGGCACGATCGCACTTGCGACGAAGATTATCAACCGAGACACTACGCTTTCCGGCTGGACGCTCGCGGTCGCAGAAGGCGACATCCTCGCATTCACCACCGGCGGCACGATCGCCACCGTTACCCGTGTAACTTGCAAACTCAAACTGGAACTGGCATGACCAACGCAACGCTGACTCTCTTCATCTCGCAATCACTCCGACCGGACTCCGAGCGGTTCCGTGGCAACTACTTTCAAGGCATCGACCTCACCTCGCGGGTGACTGCCGAGATCGTTCCCGTCATGGTCTCAACTGGCCTCGCAACCTTCGACGCCTCGACGGGCTTGACTCCCGTCGCTGGTCAGGAAGACGAGCCGATCGACGATGGTCGAACCGCTGAAGGAATCATGCCGCTGAAGAACTCTGAGTTCTGCACGCTGGTGAATTCGTTCATGTCTATTACTGCGGGAATCGCAGCAGACCAGAGCCTTGTCGATGCAATGTCCAACGCTTGCGTTCGGCCAATCACGGTGAACTGACATGGCAGTAGTTTATTACGACGCCGGTGCGAGTGGTGCTGATGACGGGTCTTCTCCTACAGACGCATGGGAAGACTTGCAGGATGCGTTTACAAACATGTCTGCTGGCGACCACCTCTACCTGAAGAAGCACAGCAGTCGAGTCGGGGATAATGGCTCGACCCAGATCACGTTCAACAAGGCTGCGACCTCTGGTGCGCCTAGTCGTATCGAAGGCTACGGCTCGACACCCGGCGACGGCGTTCACTTTGAGACCTCTTATGATCTAAGGTTTGAGGGTGAGCATGTTGTTGTTGCATACATTGATGCGTTGGTTACCACAAACTCTTCAAATAGTTGGAGGTTCAACGGCGACAACCAGTTGTGCTATCGCTGCAAGGTTGAGGGACACTATGCCTTTGGGCTTGCCTCACTTATTGATGCGCACGCTGTTGAATGCTCTTTCAGGGGCTTGATTGGAGCAGCGAATGATGGTGTCGTCGCCATGCAGCGATCACATCTAATCAACTGCTATGTGGAGTCGATGTCAACCGGGTCTGGCACAAACGGTGGTGCTTGCCTGAGGATCAGCACCAGTTACAGGTCTTCAGTTGTTTGTGATTGCCTGATCGTAGAGAAGCGTTCCAATCCGGGTGACTCGATCGGAATTGCACTGATCGGTGGAACACAAGCCAGTAATCAGCACATTGCCAACAACACGATTCACAAGTTCGGTCGGTCTGGTATTCGGATTGATGATGGAATACCCAACACTACAACCCTTGGTACAACAATGATCGGAAACCTTTTCTACGATCTTGTCTACGGTATTGAACACCTCCAAGGAACAAACACGACTTCGTTTGGTTACACGGCAATGAACAACGCCTACGGTGCTGTTTCCTCGGGGCAAACCACAGGCATGACTGAGAACTTTGATCCGGTTGCTCTTACAGGCGACCCGTTCGTGGACCACACTGATTACGAGTTGAACACAACCAGCGGAGCCGGAGCGTTGGTTCGTGGCTTGCGTGGTTTGCCTGACATCAAAGACCCGACCAGTTCAACCCGTGAGTCTTTCCCTTCGTTCGGTGCGATCCAGCCTGAACTTGGTGGGAGTGGCGGTGGCGGCGGCACGGTAGGCTTTGGGATCTAGGAGACAGTTATGCCAACTTACACATACAAAAACCAAGACAGCGGCCAAATCCTGACCAAGATTTGGCCTATCGCCAAAATGCTTGAAGAAGAGGGCGACAACGACGGAATCACTGTCGATGGTCGTTTTTATTACCGCTCTTACACCGACGAACACAGCCATCGCCCCGAAGGGGGCTGTGCGGCTTGGCCGCAGCGAAGCGATGCCGCTGGAGCCCACCCCGACCAATGCAAGGAATTTTCCGAAAATTCTGCTAAAATGGGTGTGCCAACTGAATTTGACGGTAAAACAGGGCAGGCAATTTTTACGAGTCGATCACACAGAGCCCGATATCTAAAGATGGCGGGCCTTCACGACCGCAACGGCGGCTACGGAGACGGTTAAATGCCAACGGAAGAAGAAAACGAAATGCTTGATATCGTCGATCCTTACGAGGCGGCGGATATCGGTGAGCCGGAACCAGAAACTCCGGCAGAAGAGGTAGCCGAAACCCCTGAAGTTTCAAAAGAAACTGAAACTACGGAAGAGGTAGAGGTTGCTCCTGAAGAAGAAAAAGCTCCTGACTTTGCGGTCACGATTGATGGCGATGTGTATGACGACGAACTGGTCAGCCAGTTCAAGTCAATGCAGCGTGATTATGATCGCAAAATTGAAAAACTTAATGACCAGATTTCTTCTATGTCTCAGCAAGCAGAAGAATTCGCTGCCAACCAGCTTTTCGAAGCAATAGACCAGCCCGAGAGATTCGGGATTGGTTCCGTTAAAGCTGATAGCGAAGCAGGTCAAAACCGCCAGCGCGTTGTCGAGGAAATGGCGTCTCTTAAGGCTGGATACGAGAGTACCAACCGAGAGATTCCTGCCGAGAGCGATCTGGTTACTAAAGCCCTTCACTCCGCGTTTGGAGAGGAGATGGCTGAGAAGGTTCGCCAAGATTTCACTGAGAAAATCACGGCTCGCCACAATTCTCGGATTGCTAGGCCGAATGGCAGGGTTAGCAAGCCCGGAGATCGCGTTGTTGAGGCTACCCGCAACGTTGCGGCCCTAATGAGGGATCGTGGCCTCTCAGAATCACTTGAGAACTTTGATTAAGGATCAGAAACATGGCTCTTCAAGCTGAAGACATTGCTGATCTCATTACCACTACTCAGCGTGACCTCGGAAAGCTCCGTTGGACGGATCTTTCTTACGACCTTCAGGAGTACATCGCTATGCCGATGCTTCTTCAGAAGGAAAAGGTCACTTTCCAGAGTGGACATGGGATTCAGTGGAACATCATGACCGGCACTAGCGGTGCTGCGAAGGATGTTGGACTTTACGAGGTTGACAACGTCAACGTCGCAGATGTGATGACCACCGCCAACGTGCCGTGGCGTCATCTCACTACCAATTACGCTATTGAACGTCGCGAAATCGCGATGAACACCGGCGCTGCCCAGATTGTTGAATTGGTCCGCATCCGTCGTAATGACTCGATGATTGACCTTGCGAAGCACATGGAGCAGCGGTTTTGGTCGAAGCCTGCAACCAGCACTGACACCAAACGAATCTTTGGCGTCCCGTATTGGATTTCTTACGGGTCTACGGCTGGTAGCGAAGGTTTCGAAGGCGGCGATCCCAACGGATTCAGTGGCGGTGCTGCTGGTCTTCCGACTTCGACCGTCTCAAACTGGCAGAACTGGTCTGCCGACTACACGACCGTTAGCAGCACTGACCTCGTCCGCAAGTGGCGTAAAGCTGCAACGTTTACCAACTTCCGACCCCCGGTTCCGGGCAACCCGTACTCGTCTGGAGACCGTTACGGTTTCTACACGAACTACGACGTTATTGGTCCGCTGGAAGAAGTTCTGGAAGCCCAGAACGACAACCTCGGAAACGACATCGCATCCAAGGACGGCAAACTGCTTTTCCGGCAGATTCCCGTGACTTGGGTTCCGCAGCTTGAAGGCCGCACTGGTGATCCGATTTACGGCATCAACTGGTCGTCCCTTCGAATTGGTTTCCTTAGTGGCGAATACATGCGAGAAGAAGGCCCCCGTGCTGCTTCTAACCAGCACACCGTCTTCCAGACGCATGTTGATACCACGATGAACCTGTACTGCACAGATCGTCGTCGTAACTTTGTTCTTGCCACCGCCGACCCGGATGACGCTGGTTGATCCAGCAGAAAGGTTTTTGAACGATGGCACAGATCAAAACGACTTATGACGCGGGTGTCGGCGCTGGTGGATTTGCACTTGATTCGCTTGCAGATCCAGCAAACGCCTTCCGTCACTTCGACGATTTCAACCTCAACCTTGTTCCGCATGTCCTTCCGGACGCTGCTTCTGGGGACGATACGCAGACCCTTGATGCGTACACGATTGTCCAGCTCAGCAGCAATAGCACTTATCCGGCAGCAAGCACCGCTGGTGGATATGCGGGTGGAACCATGCGGTTTACCACCCACACAGGCGCGGACGATGGGATGATTATGTATCCCACCGGCATGAAGATTGAAGCTCCGAACAGCAAAGATTGCTCGTTCGAGGTTCGGTTTGCTATGCAGGATGTTGCTAATCAGAACTTCTTCATTGGGTTTTCAGAAGCAGTTGCGACTGGCGACATTATCTCGGCGGGCGCAGTTGTTGCTGCCGCTGATGGCAGAGATCGCATCGGTTGGTTTATTGACGACGCTACCACTGCTGGCAAAGCGCAGGTGTTTTGCAGCAACGGTACGGCTGGCCTTGGTGGAACAGTTACTGGTGAATCTGTTAGCGAGTATGGAGCGGGCAGCGCCAACACGGCGATTGCTGACGGCGACATGCACAGGTTTGGCGTCACTGTTACCGGATCTACGGTTCGGTTCTTCCTTGACGGAGAACTGAAGCAAACCGTCGAGAATGCTTCGCTGGTTCCGAGCGCACAGCTCATCCCGTGTTTGCATCTTACGACTGCTAACGGTGCTGCTGAAATCTTTGACGTTGATTACATCGACGCTCAGGGCAAGCGGTGATCGAGTAGATTTGTCTACGGGGCGTCTCTGGGAGGGATCTCAGAGACGCCCCTTTTGCTAGGGGCAATTATGGGAATTGAAGGCGTTAAAGTCGAAAAAACAGAAAAGGGCGTCGTGTGTATTGACTTTGACGCTAGCGGACCAAATTGGGAGCAGTGGGTTTTGCTCTCTTCAGACAGGCATCACGACAACGCAAAGTGCAAGTGGGATTTAGAAACCAAACATCTAAAACAGGCCAAAGAAAGAAACGCATTGATATGCGACTTTGGCGATCTGATGTGCCTGATGCAAGGCAAATGGGACCGCAGGGCAGACCTAAGTCAGTGTCGCCCAGAACACCAAGAAGGCCGATACATCGACTCAGTCATTTCGACTGCGGTCGATTTTTTTAGCCCTTACGCAGACAACTGGGCATTTTGCAGTCCCGGCAACCACGAAACCAGCATTCTCAAACACCACGAAACAGATCCGACAGGGCGATTTGTCGAAGGCATGAGAAACGTCGGGGCTTCAATGCTGGTTCAAGGAGACTACGCCGGATTTATTCGGTTCAGGGCTCTGAGGTCCGATCGAAAGTCTAGCCGGTTGGTTTTGGGATACCACCACGGATACGGAGGGGGTGGCCCTGTTACCAAAGGGACTATCCAGACAAACCGGATGTCTACCTATCTGCCAGATTGCAATCTTGTGGTATCCGGGCATGTCCACGAAAAATGGGCGTTGCAGATCGACAGGTCGCGTTTAAGCCATGTGGGAAAACCCTACATAGACCGACAAGTACACATTAAGATTCCGGGGTATAAAGACGAATACAGTTCGTTTAACGGGTGGCACATCGAACGTGGTGGCACGCCAAAACCTTTGGGGGCTTGGTGGCTAAAATTCACCCTCGGAGAAGACGAACGGCTAGACTTCGAATTTATGGAAGCAAAATGATGGCAAGACGGCGTACCCATATGGAAAAAAACATTGACGCCGTTTCGCTTAGGATGCTTTCAGAATTACAAGAGGCTGGGTGCGATGCTGTGGTGGTCATGGCAACATACACCCAAAGAAACAAAAGCAGGCTTAGTTACAAAAAAAACGGAAACGATTTGCTTTGTGACGCCATGCTTCGGCACGCTTTTCATGTAGAAACCATTCATTACATTCAGCAAGCTGAAGAAGAAGAAGAAAGCGAAGACGATGGATCTGACGAGTAACCAAGTAGTTCGAGTTCAAACGCTAATTCAAGCGTTTACTTTGTTTACCCTTCTTGTAGGAACCGCTTCGGTTTTTGTAATGATTGGGCGTAGAGACGCAACGATTGAACACAGCCAAGAAAGAGTAAACGAGCTTTGGGACATTACCCAAGAGTTGGTTAAAAGCCAAGTGTTGAGTGTCGCTAACGACGGCGACCACGAACGCCAATTAGACGAGTTAAAAGCTCGCGTTCACAAATTGGAGATCAGAAGTGATTGACAAACGAGTTTTTTACACAGGCAGTTCGGCTCTGCTAATTTTGGGGGTTTGTTTAGCCGCCCAAGGATGTGATTTGCAAAAAATGGTTCATTTTGATGTGCCGGGCGATGTGCAAACTGCCATCAGCGTAGAAGAAAACCCAACGCTTTCGGATGCGGACTACGTTTGGAATCGTTGGCAAAGCTGGGTGCAACTCAACAGCGAACAATTGTCTCGCGGCATTGAAAACTCTAAAGAACGAGTTTCTATGATTGAAAGCGTGACCGCAATGGGCATTGGCGCTCTAGGAGAAGTCAGCAATTCTTTTCCCGGCGGTGCGTTGTTGTTTTCTGGTCTAAGTCTTGCAACTGGGTTGTTTATTAAACGACCAAAAGAAGACAAAATTGTTGCGAAAGAAAAAGAAGACTCGTACAACGCGGGTCTCGAAAAAGGCAAAGAACTCGCTAAAACCATTGAAGAGGTAATTTCGTAATGCCAAAAGGACTCGGAACATCACAAAAATACAAGGGCGGCAACAAAGGCCGAAAAGCTGCCCATTCTAAATCAAAGACGGCAGCTAAATCTGCCAACGCAAAACGTTCTAAAAAAGGCGGTAAACGATGATTAGTTATGGATGGCGAAAAATTGGTTCTCGAACCACTACTGGCCTTGACAACGGAACAACAATTAGCAACGTCGCAACCACTTTAGAAGGCGATTACGTCGTAGATTGCGACGGTTTCCGATGGGCCATGCTAGCGGTGTTTACCAATAACAACACCGCTGGTGATCTTGACATTTACGGAACAACTTTTAATGTCGAGGACGCTCAGACTTTTGAGGTAGCATTTAACACGCACCTTATGACGGTCGCAAAAAACACAACGGTTTCTCTTGCTCTTCCTGACAATGTTTACGGCGAAGACGGTACTTTTTCCAACTACGACATTGCATCAATTGCAGAAATTGCTAGTGGCGTATCAGATGCTCCCGGAATTATTAGTTCGTACTTGAACATGCAAGGCGAACGCGGTCTTCTTGCAAAGACCGACGACACCGGGACCGGCGAAACCAGTGTTTACGAACATTACTATTCCAATTTCGGTGACACGGATGGCCCTTCGTGGGTTGCAATTCCTGTTGGGTGTTTTAGCAAACTTCAGTTGAAACATGCACACGGCAACGCTGCGACAAGTTTTATCTGCGCTAACATGATTGGTTAAACGATGTCTGTAAGTAGAGGCGATTTAGAATCAGAAGTGGCCCGTTTCCTTGGGTGGTCTAGAACAGTCCCCGGAAGTGGAGACGGCCACGACGACATTGACGCTATTGTTGATCGTGGACTTCGCCAGTTTTATTACCCCGGAGTGTTGCCGGGCGAAACAACCGTTCACGAATGGTCTTTTCTTAAGCCTGTTGCGACCATCTCAACAAACGCTTCCGTTTCTTCTTCGACTATTACGGTGTCTAGCGGGGTCGTTACTTTGGCAAGCGGCACTTGGCCTGCTTGGGCCGCAGAAGGAACCCTGTCTGTTGCCAACGAAGACTACGAGGTTTCGACGCGAGATAGCACCACGCAGTTGACTCTTATCGACACTTCGGTCGATATTTCAGCGGGAACCACCTACGAGCTGAGGCACGATCAGTTGGCTTTGCCATCAGACTTCGCGGGAATCACTGGACCTTTGACGTACTCGCGTGACGCTCAAGAAATGGAAATTCAAGTTGTAAGCGAGTCGTACATCCGTGCTTTGCGGCAGGATCGTCCTCAGATCGAAGACGCTCCGTTGTATGCGGCTGTCCGTCCAATTACCGGAAGT
>TARA_R110001583_G_scaffold70470_2_pt1 | contig 13846 bp, 12 predicted proteins | sample TARA_R110001583 | Tara Oceans TARA_R110001583 (sample SAMEA4398432) | marine metagenome | biome: Polar Biome; feature: [MES] marine water layer (ENVO:01000295) within the mesopelagic zone...; material: water (ENVO:00002006), including particulate matter (ENVO:01000060) such as...... | reverse complement strand
TTTTTTTTTGACTAAAATTTTTAAAAATTGCTTCAATAAAAAATTGAAAATAATTGACACTAAATTATTTTATAAAACTCCTGTTTCGCCACTTAAGAAAATAAGTTTTATAATTAACTGATTTACAATTACATATTATTTAATAAGTTATTTTTTGGGTGTCTCGCCCGTTTTTTTGTTAAATTCACAAGATGTTTGTATGACAAAAAAAGAACAAGTCAGGCACTATAAGTGTACAGATTATATCCAAGTCTTACGGAAAGTATAAGGTTGTAAAATCTTTTGGTAGTTCTACCAATCCAGAAATAATTTTAGGTCTGGTATTTAAAGCAAATCAGGAAATTAAAAGATTAGAATCTACACCAAAGTTTGTTTATTTTAGAAAAAGATGTTTTAATAACTTCTTTTTTGAGTGAAGTTGAAAATGCCCAAATACGCACCATTGGTTCAGAATTGGTCTTTGGAAAAATATTTGATTATATAGGCTTCAATACGATAGCTGAAGAACTTTTTCGGCATTTGGTAATTTCCCGTGTGGCTTTTCCTTTAATCAAACTCAAAACCATTGAATACTTATTGCGTTATCAGGGAATTAGCCTTGAAATAAGTGCGGTTTATCGGTTTTTAGACAAATTTAATGATAAACTAAAGAACACGGTTGAACAAATCACTTTCGCACACACCAAACGCCTTTTAAACAATTATATCAGTGTTGTTTTTTACGATATGGCTACTATTTATTTTGAAGCTAGCGTTGAAGATGATTTGCGCAAAACAAGCTTTAGTAAAGATGGAAAACATAGTAATCCTCAAATATTTTTAGGTTTACTGGTGGGTTTAGAAGGCTATGCCATTGGTTATGATATTTTTGAAGGAAATATCTATGAATGATATACTCTTATTCCAACCATTGAAAAGATTAGCAAGAAATTTAATTTATCAAAACCAATTGTAGTAGCGGATGCAGGCTTGTTATCTTCAAACAACATCAAAGATCTTCAAGAAAACCAATATCAATTTATACTTGGTGCAAGAATAAAAAATGAAACTGATGTAGTGAAAAATCAGAAGACTTAAAATTAATCATTGCCTATTCAGATAAAAGAGCCAAAAAAGATGAGTATAACCGTAAAAAAGGGTTAGAGAGATTAGAGAAAAAGATAAAAACAGGCAAACTCACCAAATCAAACATCAATAACAGAGGCTACAATAAATACCTGAAAATGGAAGGCGATGTTAAAGTAAGCATTGATAAAGAAAAGTTTGAGAGGGATAAAATATGTGATGGTTTAAAGGGATATGTTACCAATTGTAAACTAAAACCAGAAGAAATTATAGCAAGTTATAGAAACTTATGGCATATAGAAAAAGCCTTTAGAATGTCAAAAACAGACTTACGAATACGTCCTATTTATCATCGACTATGGAAAAGGATTGAAGCCCATATTTGCCTGTCTTTTGTTGCTTACAACATTTATAAAGAACTTGAGAGAGTATTGCACATTGAAAAATCCCCATTGTCAGTAGAAAAGGTAGCTGAACTAACACATAATATGTATCAAATAGAAATCATATTACCTGAATCTCTGAACTCTAAAAAAAATCCTTTTAAAAATGGACGAAAATAAAAAGCAGTTAATCCAAATTATTGATAAATTTTTCTAAGGTGTCCCATTGACGAAAACAAGAAAAATGGAAAATAATTGACACTAAATTATTTTATAAAACTTAATTAGTTTTATTTTGTAACGTATAATATGAAAAGAATACTACTACTTTTACTTTTTAGCTCATTTAATATTTACTCTCAGGTTGGAGGGGAAAGTATCTATAATTTTTTAAACCTAGCTGGAACTGCTAGACAAGCTGCTTTAGGCGGAAAAGTGCTTACATTAATGGATGATGTAAATCAACCCATTTGGAATCCTTCAGTAATTAATAATAAATTAAATAATCAATTGTCTGTTAGTTATATGAATTATCTAGCAGATATTAATATGGGCACAGCTTCGTATTCAAATTCAATTAATGAGAAGTTAGGGACTTTTCATACATCAATTAGTTATTTGAATTATGGAAGTTTTGTTGGTGCAGATGAAGATGGAATTGAAACTGGTGGTTTTAGAGCTTATGATGTTGCTTTATCTATTGGTTATTCTTATAAAATTTTAAATTCAGATTTTTATATAGGGAGTAATTTAAAAATGATTAATTCTGTAATTGAAAATTATTCTTCATTTGGATTAGGAGCTGATATTGGTTTTTTGTACTATAATGAACTAGACCCTTTTGCTTTTACAGCAGTTATTCGCAATATTGGTTATCAAATAGCAGTTTATGATGATGAAAGAGAGCAATTACCAACGCAAGTCGAAATTGGGGCTTCCTATAAATTAGAAAATGTACCAATTACATGGCATTTAACTATTGATAATATTCAAAAATGGAAATTGAGTTATAGCAATCCATCTAACTCAATTACTGATATTGATGGAAATAGTAAAGAAGAGAATATTAGTTTTTCTGATAATGCTATTCGACATTTTTCGATTGGAGCTGAGCTGTTTTCAGAGAGTGCATTTAATATTCGTTTAGGGTATAATTTTAGGCGTTCAAAAGAATTAGCATTAATAGATAAAAGAACGTTTGCTGGTTTTACCGCTGGTTTTGGGATAAGAATGAATAAATTTAAGTTTGAATATGCATTTTCAAAATATCATCCAGCAACAAATGCAAGTATTTTTAGTTTACATATTAATTTAGATTAGGAGTTTGAAAAAAATTACAATAGCTATAGATGGTTTTTCATCAACAGGTAAAAGCACAATTGCTAAACAACTAGCACATAAATTAAAGTATGTGTATGTTGATTCAGGAGCAATGTATAGAGCAGTTACATATTTTGCAATGCAACAAAATTTAATTTCTGAAGTATTTTTTAAGAAAGAAACGTTAATTAATAGATTGAATGAAATTAATTTAGAATTTAAGTATAATTTACAATTAGGTTTTGGTGAAATTTATTTAAATTCTATAAATGTTGAAAAAGAAATAAGGACTCTTGAAGTATCTAAATTGGTAAGTAAAGTGGCGGAAGTTTCTGAAGTTAGAAAAAAGTTAGTGGAGCAACAAAAGAAGTTTGGTACAAATAAAGGAGTTGTAATGGATGGTAGAGATATTGGTACCGTTGTTTTTCCAAATGCAGAATTAAAATTATTTATGAATGCTTCAGCTCAAAAAAGAGCACAAAGAAGGTATGATGAGTTAATAAAACGTGGAGATAAAGTTACTTTTGAGGAAATATTAAAAAATGTTGAATATAGAGATCATATAGATTCTACCAGAGAAGATTCTCCACTAATTAAAGCAGAGGATGCTATTGAAATTAATAATTCGGAATTGACGTTAAAACAACAATTCAAAGAAATTTATAAAATAGTAAAACAGCGAATTAAGGATTCTTAAGGGATGTTTAAATACTTATGAGTTTGTAAAGAAATTTTCCATTGTGGGTTTTTCATTACAAATTCAACAATTAAGGGTGTCATTTTTTCTCTTTTACTCCATTCCGGTTGTAAATATAATTCACAGTTATTAGACACTTTAGCAGCTTGTTCTTCAGCAAACTTAAAATCGTGATTATTTGCTATTATAATTTTTAGTTCATGCGCTTCGGTGTAAATTTCACTTAAAGGAAGTTTATTTTTTTTTGGAGAAAGACATATCCAATCCCATTTACCACTAAGTTTATAAGCGCCAGAAGTTTCAATATGTGTTCTTATATTGTTTTTTTTAAGTTTAGTAGTAATATAATCCAAACTCCACATAAGTGGCTCTCCTCCTGTAACAACAACCGTTTTTGCAGATTTTATTACATTTTCAACAATATTATCTGTATTTGTAGGCGGGTGTAATTTTGCGTTCCAACTTTCTTTAACATCACACCAATGACAACCAACATCACAACCGCCAATTCTTATAAAATAAGCAGCTTTTCCAGTATGAAAACCTTCTCCTTGAATGGTATAGAACTCTTCCATTAAAGGTAACATTTCACCTTTACTAATTTGCTTCTGAATCTCTTCATTTATCATGCTGCAAATATATACATTCAAAAGGATATTAAATTAATTCAATATAATTTCTATTGAAATTTTTAATTTGAGTTTTTAGTCTTATTTTTATCAAAAATATTTAGAATGGAAAGAAAAGAAGCTTTTTTTAATCATATAAATGAAGGATATAAAACCAAAGGTGCTTTTATAACTTTTGGATCTGCAATGCTAGATGGAGAAACTATAAAAGATGCTTTTATTAAAGTTCCATTAAAAACTTTGAATAGACATGGCTTAATTTCTGGAGCAACAGGTACTGGTAAAACAAAGTCATTACAAGTAATGGCAGAAAACTTATCTGAAAAAGGAATTCCAGTTTTGTTAATGGATATAAAAGGAGACTTGAGTGGATTGGCACAACCGAGCCCAGGTCATGTTAAAATAGATGAAAGACATGCTGCAATTGGATTGTCTTTTGAAGCTAAAAAATTCCCTGTTGAAGTTTTATCAATTTCAGAACAAGAAGGAGTAAGGCTTCGCGCTACCATTTCAGAGTTTGGACCTGTATTATTATCAAGAATATTAGATTTAACAGATGCTCAAAGCGGAATTGTTTCTATCATATTTAAATATTGTGATGACAATAAACTTCCATTATTAGATCTGAAAGATTTTAAAAAAATATTACAATACTCTACTGAAGAAGGATCAGAAGAAATTCAATCCGAATATGGTAGAATATCAACAATGAGTACGGGTGCAATTTTAAGAAAATTGGTTGAATTAGAGCAACAGGGAGGTGATTTATTTTTTGGTGAACGCTCTTTTGATGTGAAAGATTTGGTACGTACAAATGAAGAAGGAAAAGGAATTATTTCAATTTTACGTTTAACAGATATTCAAGATAAACCAAAATTATTTTCTACTTTTATGTTGCAATTATTGGCAGAAATTTATTCAACATTTCCTGAACAAGGAGATAGTGGAAAGCCAGAACTTGTAATATTTATAGATGAAGCACATTTAATATTTAAAGAAGCTTCAAAAGCGTTAATGTCTCAAATTGAGAGTATCGTTAAGTTGATACGATCTAAAGGGATAGGATTGTTTTTTGTAACGCAAAATCCAAAAGATGTTCCTGAAGATGTATTGGCACAATTAGGTTTAAAAGTGCAACATGCATTACGCGCTTTTACAGCTAAGGATAGAAAAGCTATTAAATTAGCTGCTGAAAATTACCCAGATTCAGAGTATTATGATGTGGACGAGTCTTTAACTCAATTAGGAATTGGTGAGGCATTTGTTTCTGCATTAAATGAAAAGGGGATTCCAACTCCTCTGGCTGCTACTATGATGAGAGCACCAATGAGTAGAATGGATGTTTTAACAGATAAAGAGCTTAAACAATTAATTGATACATCTAGATTGTATTATAAATATAATGAGAATGTTGATAGGGAAAGTGCTTACGAAATTTTGAATGAAAAAATTGAAAAAATAAATGAAAAAGAAAAAGTTGAGGAAAAGAAAAAAGAAGCTTCTAAATCTTCAAGTAGAACTAGCAGAAGTAGAAGCACGAGAATGAATCCAATATTAAAAGTAGTAACGAGTGCTACGTTTATTAGAGGAATTTTGGGAATATTAAAACGTGTTATTTAATTTTCAAATAAAAATTAATTTGTTTCGTTTAAAACAATATAAAAATTTAATTTATTTATGTCTTTATTAAAAAAATGTTTAATTGTAGTTATTTCATTAATATTTATACAATGTGGAAAGGAAAACCTATTTCTTGTTGAGAAAGGGGCTGTAGGTAAATTAAATAAGCAAACTTCTATACAGGATTTGAATTTAATTTTTTCAAAAGATTCTGTTGCTACAAAAGTATCTGTTGAAAATTTAAAAAATAAATTATTTTCTATTGATAATGAAGAGTATGTTGTTTTTTCAAAAAAAGGTATAAAATTGTTAGAAATAGTACCTACTGATCAGAATGATTCTCTATCAAAAATAAAAAGTATTCAAATTTTTGATTCAAATTATAAAACGGAAAGAGGGATTTCATTGAAATCAACTTTTAAAGAAATTAATGAAAACTATATGGTAAATAAAGTTGAAACAACACTAACATCTGCAACGCTTTTTATTGATGAATTAAATGCTACTATTTCAATTGATAAAAAAGAGTTAGGGTTAAATTCCTTTAATAGAGATGAAATTTCAATAGATCAAATTCCAGGTATCGCTAGAATTAAGTATTTTACTATTTGGTTTAATTAGTATGAGTTCTTCTGATAAAATAAAAGTTAAAAGAGCACCCAAAAGAGGGTTTTATGATAGTGAAACTATCCATAAAATTTTAGACAAGGATTTTATTTGTCAAATAGCTTTTGTACACAAAGGATATCCAGTTATTATTCCAACAATTTATGGAAGAGAAAAAGACCATATTTATATTCATGGAGCCTCTGTAAGTAGAATGTTAGTTGAATTAGAAAAAGGGTTTCCAATTTCTGTAAATGTTACTCAAACTAATGGAATTGTTTTAGCGCGTTCGGCTTTTCACCATTCTTTAAATTATCAATCCGTTACAATTTTTGGAACTGCTGAGTTGGTTACAAATGAGGAAGAGCGTTCTAATGCGCTAAAGATTATTTCTGATCAAATAATTCCAAATCGCTGGGAAGAAGTAAGGTTGCCTAATGAGAAAGAAATGAAAGCAACTAAAATTCTTAAAATTCCAATTATGGAAGCTTCTGCAAAAATTAGGACTGGGCCACCTATAGATGATAAACCTGATTATAATTTACCTATTTGGGCAGGAGTTATACCAATTAAAACAACTTTTGGAGCGCCTATTTCTGATCCACTATTAAAAGAAGGAATTCCAATTCCTACGAGTGTAAATAACTTATTTAAAGATTAATTAGTCTAAATAGTATTCGTTATTCATTTGAGCAACAGTACATTTCCAGTTTAAATCAGTTTTTATTTTAACTTTTAAAGCCTGACTTTGGTGTGGTTCCCCGTGATTTATAAAAGTTAAAGCTGGAGGGGATTTAAAATGTTTTAACCAATCCATTATTTCATTTTGATCTGCATGACCTGAAAAAGCATTTATTTTAAATATTTCAGCATTAATTTTGTGATATTCGCCAAAGAATTTTAATTCAGTATCACCAGAAAGAAGAGCTCTACCTCTTGTTCCTTCAGCTTGAAAACCAACAATTAATACACTATTTTTTTTATCGGAAAGATATTTGTCTAAATAATGTAAAACTCTACCACCAGTAATCATTCCACTACCCGCCAAAACAATTTTAGGATTAGTATCATTAACAACTGCTTTTGAAGCATTAACATCGCTAACTAAATGAACAGTATTTAACATACTATTAATATCTTCTTGAGTTAATTTGTGGATGTTTTGATATTTAAAATAAACCTCAGTTGCATTAACTCCCATTGGACTATCTAAATAAATTGGGATATTTGGTAATAATTTTTTACGTTTTAATACGCTTAATAAGTATATTATTTCTTGGGCTCTTTCAACAGAGAATGTTGGAATTATTAAGATGCCTTTTTTGGAATACGTATGGTTTATACATTTCAGAAGTTCATCAGAAATTGAAACTTCTTTATGCACTCGGTTCCCATAAGTAGATTCAACTACCAAGTAATTAGAATTTTCTATGTATTCAAATTTAGGTAAAAGGATTGGCTTAGTTCTACCAATATCTCCAGAAAATGTAATAATTTTTTCATTTACTTTTATCAACACAAATACACTTCCTAAAATATGACCGCTGTTTAGGAATTTAAATTCTATTTCATTATTAAATTTATGCCATTTGTTAGGTTCAAAAGTTTTAAAATGTGTTAATGCTTTTTTTGCATCATTTACTCCATACATAGCTTCCGCAGGTTTATGTTTTGTATATTCATGAATATTTGCACGTTTAGCATCTTCCTCTTGAATTTTACCACTATCTAACAATATAATTTCAGTCAAATCTTTTGTAGCTTCTGTACAATAGATTTCTCCTTTATATCCATTTTTAACTAATAATGGTAAATAACCAGAATGGTCTAAATGTGCATGCGTTAATAAAACTAAGTCAATTTCATTAAGATTTATTGGGAGAGTTTCCCAGTTTTTTTTGCGAAGTTCTTTAATGCCTTGAAATAAACCACAGTCAATTAGAATTTTTTTATAATTTACTTCAAGTAATATTTTAGAACCTGTTACAGTACCGGCTCCACCTAAAAATGTTAGTTTCATATTAATAGATTTAAATTAATTAGAAATATTTGAGGTGCTATATCAATACTAATTTACAACTTTTAATTGACTAATATTAACATTTATATTTAGGATTTTAGTAATTTAACAAAAAAAATAATGTAGAATAATTTATTTATGAAGAAATATAGAATTCAAAAAACCCCATTTGTAGTGCCAACAAATGATGGAAAATTAATTGAAGAACATTTTGGACACACTACTCAACAGAATGAATTAAGTTTGGCACACATGATTGCGCCACCACGTTGGAGTGAGCCTTTTCAAACTCCTGATTTTGATGAATACACCTACATTATTAAAGGTAAAAAACAATTCAGTATTGATGGAGAAATAGTTGTTTTAGCAGCCGGGCAATCTATAAAAATTGAGAAAGGAGCAAGAGTGCAATATTCTAATCCTTTTGAAGAGGAATGTGAATATTTAGCTATTTGTTTACCAGCTTTTTCTATTGGTTTGGTAAATAGGGAAGTGTAAAAAAAGCATCTAAAAAAAAAGATTCTTTTTTAAAATAATTTTTGTCGTCCTGAAATAGCAATACACTAAAACCTTAGTGTAATGAAGTGTAATGAAAAGACTAGAAAACAATGAATATACGAAGCGTACTCAAAAAGATTACTCACTTTCTTTTAAACTTCAATTAGTTGAAGAAATTGAGCAAAGACATCTTACAAAAATTCAAGTTAAGACTAAATATGGCATCCAAGGAGATGCAACTGTCACAAAATGGTTAAAAAAATATGGTAAATTTGACTGGGAAACTCAAACTACTTACTCTATGTCAAAAACACTAGAACAAAAAATACTTGAGTTAGAAACTAAAATTAAATTGCTTGAAAGCAAAAAGCTAGTGCAGAGCATTTAGCCTAACGTGCTGATAAAAAAGTAATCATCTTTTATATGCTCGTTGATATGGCAGAGAAGGAGTATGATATTCAAATCAGAAAAAATTACACACCTGGGTTATCGACCACTACAAAGAACAACACAAAGAAACGTTAGTTTCTACCTGTGATTTACTCGGGGTGAGTAGACAGGTTTATTATAGATCAATAAAATCTAGAAAACACAAACAAATAATTACCCAATCTGTAATAAGTTTGGTTCAAAACCTACGCACAATTATACCTAAGCTAGGAGGAAGGAAATTATACTTTTTGTTGAAAGATGAATTATCGATTTTAAAAGTTGGTAGAGTTAAATTATTTAGAATATTAAAGGCTAATCATATGCTAATAAAACCAAAAAGAAGTTATTATATTACAACAGATTCACACCATCGGTTTAGAAAACATAAAAACTTAATAAGTGCTTTAAAAATAGAAAAACTAGAATCTGGATTGTCTAGTTTTGACGTGACTATTTTTTAAGGTCAAATATTATATATTTGAATTATGGCAAAAAAAGTAAGACAATGATTTTAAGGTTATGGACGTAAACTACTCAATGTAATAAAAGTGCATTTTGGTGAAGAGCCACATCAATTTGTTGCTTCCGAAGAATTTGAAGAATATAGTGAGATTAAACTTGAAATTATCACTTAGTATTTATTGAAAGTAATATAATACTTGATATTATTTGCACCTATTTAGTCAGTCATTTTCCGTATATTGATGTTAAGATTGAGAGTTAAATCCTATTAAAGCAAGTCAAATTGTAGGTCAACAAATTGGTCAACAAAAATTACAAGAGGTAGAAGATTATTAATGAATTATGGGGTTTAGAGAATTTAAATTGATTCCTAGTGCCATCACAGAATAAAACCCTCACAAAATTCCTATTTGTGAAGGTTTACTGTTTTTCTAATTTACCAATTATTTTTATGGTGTATTAACAGGTAATATATAAAATATACTTTGTATTTTTTAAAAAGGACACAATTCATAAACTTTAGTCTAAAATTTCCTCTAAACTAATAATATTGTCATCGGGTATTCGATCTATCATTTTATTATAAGGGTCTATTCCTACTTTAAGAGGTAATTTGTTTGTGATAAATGTATGAGTTGATTTTCCAGGTTTTACCCATATTCGATCTAATAATAATGGTGTTTTTATAGTTATACCTTGTACATTCTTATTGTCAGTATCAAAAATTCCAATTTCTAGTAAATTTGGCTGATTACTTTCTTCAATTAATTTACCATTCCCATCGAAATGATTTTTAGCACTTTCTACATTTATAGTCACTTCATATTTATCATCAGCGATTTTTTTGTAGGTTGCGTCTGTAACCTTATTAGAATACAATGTTATTTTTTCGAAACTATCTTCTAGATAATACTTAAGTGAATCTGGTGTCACCATTTTCATATAATCATACCATTCTGTAGTTGTAGTAAATGGAGCTTTAGTTCTAAAACGAGCTGCTTCAGCATAAGCTTTAAAACCTTTATTTAAATTAGCTTCACCAATTAAATCTTGAAGACCATAAAGAATTAACCCTCCTTTTCTATACCAAACATAGGCTTGGTTATCATTGTCTAAAAGTGTTTTTTCAAATTTACTTTCATTAGCTCTACTTCTTAAATAGCGGTCTAGTTCTTCTTTTAAAAATTTCTGCATGGCATCAACTCCGTATTCTTTTTTCATTACCATTAATGACGAGTATTCTGCCATAGATTCTGAAATTTGGTTAGCTCCACGTGTAGCTGACGGTGTAATTTGGTGACCCCACCATTGGTGTGCAACTTCATGTGAAGTTACAGTAAAAACATAATCTAAATCATCAGGATCACTAAAATCACCTACCCAACCAAAACTTTCTGCAAATGGAACTGTATTAGGAAACGACTGTGCAAATGTTGAGTATCGTGGAAATTCTAAGATTCGAATTTGTCTGTATTGATAGGGACCATAGTTTTCAGAGAAATAATCCATAGATTTTTTAACACTATTTACAAAACGATCTAGATTGTATGTATGACTTGGGTGATGAAAAATTTCAATATTAACTTTATCCCCACTTTTACTTGTCCAAACTTCTCTATGAACATCATATTCAGCTGAAGAAATATTATAGAAGAAATTTAATTTACCTTGCATTTTGTAAGTGAAATATTTTCTGCCATTTTCTTCCCATTCTTTTTGAAGATACCCAGGCATAATTGCAATTTGGTTTGGAGCAGTACTCACAGTTCCTTCAAAAGTGATATAATCGGCATCATCATTAAAAAGTAAATTACTTAAACCCTGTTGGTCTGTTTGCTCAGGTAATTGATAATCTTTAATTGGTAAATCATACTTTTTACGATCTTGATCACTAGTTATTTCTCCTTGTGAGTTGTAACCAAATGAAGGAAAAAAGTCATTATTTAAGAACGTTCCATTATAAACAATTGAAGAACCATTGCCCTCATTAGGAAAACCTTTATATGAAGCTGAAACTTCTAATTCTAAAGAAATACTGTCATTAGGTTTTAAAGGTACATCAAAGGCATAAATTTCATAACCAAATTCATCATAATGTTTACCTAATTTAGGTGTCTTTCCATTAAAAGTAAATGATTTAACTTCTTTTTTAAGTAAACCTTCAGATCCCCAATTTAAATGTAACGAGTCTATAACTTCATCCGTTTTATTAACCATTAAATAATTAATTTTGATTTTGGCAGAACGCTCTTCTGGCACTAAATCTGCATTAATTTTAACATCAATAACTTTTGGTTGGGCTATTTTATCGTATTTGCTTAGCGTTTTTTCGTAATTAGCAGTACCAATAGTACCTGCTTTAACACTTTTGTAATTATTTATAGTTTTTGTATTGTAATTTATAAAAGCACCAGAACCAATAAATACAGCTAACAGAATTACAAGCATACCTATGGTTTTATAGTTTAGACGTTCTTTTACCAATTGCCATCTTGCTTTTATTCCAGAATCAGTTCCACGTTGCCAAAAGAGATAACCAATAACTGTTAAAACACCTCCACAAGCCAGCCAATAGGTTCTAAACCAAAGTAAAGCTTCACCAAAATGCCCAAAGCCATTCATGTCAGAAACTGTGTAGCTTGGAGCGTAGCTAAAGAGGAATAAATTATTATTAACATCAGCTAAATTATTTAGACCAAATAGTAATACCCAAATGGCGATGGCTATAACATGACCCATAAATTTTTTAGTAACTATTGAATGTACAAAAAAGGCAAGCATTACAAAGATGATATACTTTGGAAATTCTATTAAATACAAATCGATAAAGTATTTTTCAAATTCAAAATTGAAATAACCTTTTATAACTTGGTTAATTACTCCACTAACTAGTACCATATTAACCAGTATAAAACTTATCATCATTAAAGCTAAGAATTTTGAACCATAGACAATACGATTAGGTATTGGTAACGAACCAAAAATTTGATCATAGTTCACATTACGCTCTCTGTGCAAAACTTCACCAGTCATAAACACAATAAGGATAAATATTAGAATGATATAAGTAAAATCTTTAACTTCTAACATGTAATTGGTAAGGGGTAAGGATGGAGTTCCGTAAATAGGAAACCCAAACCAGGCATCAAAAAACAGAAATAATACTGCTGCAATAAGTATTGCTTTAAAGAAATTATCTCTTATAATATTTTTAAATTCCATTACAGCTAATGTAAATAGCAATTTGAAGTTTAGAGAATTAGAAAATACTTTTGAAACACTAGGAATTTTAGTCAATGCTGCGGAAGCTTTAAGAATATCTAAATTGTCATTTTTCTTTTTATTCGAATAATTTTTATTTAAGAATTTTTGAAAATCGAATCTAAATAGGGTATAGAAAAAGGCTATTAACCCTAAACCAACCCAAATTAGTCGATTCCAAATTAGCATTCCACTAAAAGGAACAGTTAAATTATTTTGTTCCTCAGGAGTCCAATAACGTATAATGTTACTGTAAGTTCCTAAACCAAAAGGATCCAACAAGCTTACCAAGTCTTTGTTTTCTATGTCTTGTGTTAGCGTTAATGTAACTAGGTAAGTAATAAAAAGGATAGCACCTCCTGCATACGCTAGCATTACTTTTTTAGTTAAACTTACTAAAGCGAAGAAAATACAACCTGCAAAGAAAAAGTTTGTCCAATATAAAGTAAGTGTTGGTTGAATATAATACCAAAGATTAAAATCTGTAAATCGATCTGCTTCAACATAGCCTGCAAATGGGCCAATTGCAAAACCTACAGTTAGTCCTACATGTAGCCCAAGACTTACTAAAAAAAGAACAGCCATAGAACCCAAAAAACGTCCTAATAAATAACCTTTTTCACTAATAGGATAAGAAAAATAATAATTCTCAGTTTTATGCTCAATATCTCTGTAAACAGGAACTCCCATAATAGCACTTGAGAGCATGATTCCAAAAATACTAATTGTAGATAGTGTAGTTGCAATTGCAACGGGTGAGTTTACAAATACCTTTTCAGATGCTGGACCATTTCCTCCAATAGAGACTATGAGCCCGAAAATGGCTAGGATTCCAAAATACGCCCAAGTTGCT
>TARA_R110001583_G_scaffold20901_1_pt1 | contig 13849 bp, 31 predicted proteins | sample TARA_R110001583 | Tara Oceans TARA_R110001583 (sample SAMEA4398432) | marine metagenome | biome: Polar Biome; feature: [MES] marine water layer (ENVO:01000295) within the mesopelagic zone...; material: water (ENVO:00002006), including particulate matter (ENVO:01000060) such as...... | reverse complement strand
CCAAGCAAGACGGATCAGGATTGGTTTCACAGGATCAAAGACTTTGAGATAGTATGGATAAACAAAAGATTAAAGTTCAAGAATAATGTAAACCATGCAACACAACCACATTTTCTAGTAAAAATCAACTAAGTTATATTCTAGTATTTTTTAATAATGTCATGAACGGTAAAAGTTGTGACAAATGTATGATGGGTTACAAGCCACAGGATGTAGATCAATGTCCAAAATGTAATTGGGATTTTTGTGACGGTTGTATGCACAAGCATGGTTGTAAATAAAACAAACGTTTATTAATAGTATGTTATGCAGGTAATATATGAAACAAATAGATTGTTACGGACTTGAAGATCATCAAGTTCAAGGAAAACATTGTATCAAATGTGGTACAAGAAAAACTACGCTAGACAAACATGGCGTAGGATATTTTAGTCAGGAGGATCAATAATGACTGTCTCAATTTTTGAACTAATAGACAAAGCATTGGATCACCTATACACAGTAAATAATGTTCTGCCTGATACGGTAGACGATGAAGTCACGGAAGAATTGGGCAGTGCAATTGAAGTATGTGAAAAAATCTACAACGAATTTAAGCCAAGAGAGGTTGAAGAATGAATTCCGTACTTGACAGAATAATCAATATGCAGTCAAACACACTTCAAGGCAAATCCATATCAGTTCATGACATAACATATATCAGAACAAAACTTGAGTATATGTCAAAAGAACTTGAAACAATCAAGAAATGTGTCAATGTATGCATAGGAATAGACAATCCTGACATGAGACAGGATTTCTTAGAAGATGAATCAGACAACATAGACAAACTTTTAAAAAAATTAGGGAGAGTCGAATCAGATGACTGATAATCTCAAAGATTTATATAACAAAGGACTTGATATTCTAAAGGAAAGAGATTTGACTAAACTTAGAATTGAACGTGCAGAAGCAGATTCATGTTGGCTAACTCCACAAAGTTGGAGAAAAATGTCCAGAAAGGAACAGGTTAGAATTGTAAATTCTAATGAGATACAGTTTCCAGAAAACATGGAAGTCAGAGAAAGATTATATCGTGCTGTAGATGAGGCAAAAAGACAGTGGAGACTTGACAGAGGTTCTATTCTAGAACGCAATGCAATGTTGAAAAGGAGAGAACTATGAGTCCTCATGATAAATTAGACTTGGCAGAATCCATGCATTATTGTCGTGGAAACTTGATCAGGGGTTGTGATCACAAAAGTGAAGATTGTATATGCGAACCAATTGAGGTTACGGACTTTACAACAAAAACTTCAACTACAACTCGTGAATGGACATTGGATCTTTACGACAATGATGGAAAACCAGTTCGTGTAACTTGCAAGTTTGGAAATACCAAAGGCAAAATCAAAGCAAGTGGTGCAAGAGCAATGCTTGAGGTAAGACGATAAGTACAAATACTAGGATATTTTACATTAATCATTGATATACAACTGTCAAAAATGTGATTGGAGTATTGAAGGTCAAACACAAATTATGGAAGATATTCTAAAACATGAAAAAGGACATGAAGAAAATGATGAATGATGAAGAATCAAGACTACAGCATATCAAAGATGCAAAAAAACATCTAAAGGAACTTGATACCATGAAGCCAAACATAAGTGGTGGAAAGTTAAATTGGGATAATATTGTAGAAATCAAAAAGAAACATATAGAGTCATTCTTGGCAAGTTTGGAAAAATAGGTTTTTATAACCAATATAGATTATAACAATAATGGATTATCAGGAATTTGTAAAGTCAACTGACATATCAAACTGCAACCTGCAATTCTATGTAGACGGAATGACGGAAGAAAGTGGAGAGATAAGTGGAATATTCAAACGCGTAAGGCGTGGAGACTATGGAGAACAGGCAAAGGAAGATATTGACGAACTTGGACTAAGATACGTGTTATCAAATTATGATGATGTAAGACAGGATATGCTAAAAGAACTAGGAGATATTCATTGGTATACAAGCCGATTCATTCAAGAGATAGGATCAACATGGGGAGAAGTTGAAGCAATCAATACGGAAAAACTAATGAAAAGAAAAATAGATGGAAAGATTATGGGTCATGGAGATAACAGATAAAAATCTACCAATAAACGAATCCTATTGGAAATCTATGGATGAAAAACAACTGAATATATTCAAAGAAGAAATATTTCAATATTATAGAAATAAAGGATTTCCATATTATAATTTAACTGTAGAACAACAAAAGGAATCTATTGGAAAAATGGACATTTATATGAATAGTAATAAAAACATAATCGAAGGAAATATAGTAAGACAGACTATGCATTGTCTTAGTACTGCTTGGAGTTACTTTCCAAAATCATGGGAAGTTATAACAAATAATAAATATTCTCCAATACAATTATTTAATGATGATGAGTTATTTAGAAAAATAATATCTAAAAGATTGAAACGTGGAACATATATTTCAGATGGTGGACTCAGAAAAGAATTAAAAACAAACTCACTTGCACAGGGCGTATCAAATTTTAGACCAACAGCAAGTAGAGCAATATATGATAAATATTCTGGTAATGGATATGTGTTTGATCCATGTATGGGTTATGGTGGTAGATTACTTGGAGCAATAAGCAGTCCTAGAGTAAAATATTATGAGGGTTGTGATCCAAATACTGAAACATTTGACGGACTGAGTAAAATGGCTAAAAATTTACAAGATACAACAAAAGTGGTACTTAACAATATTGGGGTAGAGGAATATGAACCAAAAGATAAATTTGATTTGGTTTTTACCAGTCCACCTTATTTTGATACAGAAAAATACAGTGAAGAAGAAACACAAAGTTATCTTAAATTTCCAACATATGAAAAATGGTTAAATGGGTTTTTAAGAAAGTTGGTTGAGAATAGTATTGATTTACTGAATAAAGGAGGGTATTTCATAATCAATATTGCCAATGTTAAGAATGCCAAAAACTTGGAGAGTGATTTTAATGAAATTTGTAAGGGTTTTTTAGATTTAAAATACGTTAAAATGTATAAAATGCAATTAAGTTCAATCAACAAACTTGGTCATAAATATGAGCCAATATTTGTTTATAATAAAACTTAATAGTCTTATTATTTAAAACAAATTATGCTATACTGTGATAAATGTGGTAAAAGAGCATCAGATGAGTTAATTGAAACCGTAGGAGAAAGTTATGGTGGAGACTACTTTTGCAGTGAGGAATGCAGAGACAAGCAAAGGACTGAAGATGATCAGTTTAGATGATCTTAGTGAGGAACAAGCGACTCATTTTAAAAAAATGGTTGATGAATGCATATTAGAAAACAGTGAAATTCCTGAAATGAGAGATGGTCTGGCATATATTGACGACTTGGCACAGGATCAAAAAATATCAATTTACGACCTATTGCTCAATTTATACACAATTGTAGAAGCCGTAGATGCTATTGACGAATGGGAAAAGGATAAATAACAAAACATATTATAATATTCAATGGATAAGGAACGAAAAAAGATAGTCGAGGCTATGAAAAGTGAAGATCCAGAAGAAGCATTAAAAGATCAAGGATTTTCCATTTATACGACTGAATCAGAAGTCAAGGGCAAAAAGAAGGAAAAGATATGAAATACGATAGAGAATCTTTAAAAAAAATTTTAAATGAGAATGGATATAATCCAATGCAATTTGACCAACATTGGTATGAGTTTGCATTATTATTAATTATAGCAGAAAATACAACTCCTAAAAATAATTTAACATTTGATGATTTGAATGGATCTTTATCAGATTCAAATGGAGATTAATTTGGAGAAATCAACTGAGGATATATTAAGAGAAATACTTGATGCTAGAGATAATGCCGTAGAACGTGCAGGAATGGTTCAAGTGAGTGATATTGGGGATACAAGTTCCAGTAAAGTAGAAATGTCTCCAATTCGTAAATATGAAAATGAAAAAGAATGTAAATGTAAATGTCATCCAAATAAATCAGAATGTATGGAATGTTATGATCATCCGACACATTTGACTAAAAAATCGTAAAAAAATAACTAAAAATTGAAAATCATAATGTTTAAATACTAAGACTATAAACTCTAGAGTATCATGCAATGTGATACCTGTGGCTCTATGCTAGAGAGTATAGATGACACACAAATAATAAATGGTGGCAGATTTTACAAAAACAAGTTATTTTGTGAACGCCATAAACCACTTCAGGAGATTTATTCCTAAGTGGTTATACCATTTTTTTTTCTGAAACAGTATGATAATAAAAAATTTAATTTCAAAGGGAGAAAGAGAGTTAGTTCTCGGAATAAAAAGAGGTTTATATGAAGAACTAAAAGGATTATCAGAATATGATGAAAATCTTAACATTAACAAACGATTCATAGAGGTTAGGGCAATGATTGGACTTTGTAAAAAACTATTGGGTTAGGTTTTTATAACTAAATATTACTCATAATTTATTGATAGTTGACTGTAAGGATTTTCCAACTGCATTGGATTTTGCAGAAAAAGATTGGAAGAAAAAATCAAAGAAATCCAAACCGACAAACTTTCAAGAAGCCACAGAGATAATGTGTGATGCTATGAAACTTATGATTATATCAAAGAATCACAAGTATGGAAAAAATAACATTCTAAAGTTTGGACAACAGGGAATCTTCATGAGAGATTGGGATAAGATATGCAGACTTGAAGAAGGAATCATAAAAGGTAAGGATTTGGGAGAAGAAGGACTTATGGAAACTTGGGCAGACAATGCAGGGTATTCTCTGGTTGCAATGTTGTTGGATAAAGATTGGTATAAACTTCCAGTAGAACTGAAATAGATAACTTTAAATAATTAACAGTATTTAAATAAATGAAATAATGTCTGAATTATCTTTTGATATAGACAATGTTAAAAGAATGTATAATTGGTTTTATCACGGTTTTGAGAATTTTAAAAATAATGAAACTTGTTCTCCAGAAGATATTATGCTTATGAAGAAATTGGAAAGATGGTTGATTGCCAATGGTGAATAAAAAATGTACCCAATGTGGAATACCACTTACTAAAAAAGAAAAAGATTATTGCAAGATATGTAAAAAATTTATGTAGTATGTTATATTATTAAAGTCATGTCTTGGATCAACTGGTTGAACAATTCTAAAAAATGTAAAAGATGTCAACAAATGATAACATCTTATCCATGTCCAGAATGTGGTTTTAATCCAAAATACACTTGATTAAAAAATAACGTTAGCTATATCAGAATAACGTCATTTTGATACAGCTAACGTCATAAAAATAGAATTAAATAATAGTAAATTTATAGAATAGATATGGGAAAATTTTGCAGATTTTGTAATGCTGTACGAGTAGCTTCTTTAAATGTCAATACCATAGATGATTCAAGATATGAACTACGTTGGTGTACACAATGTGGGAAAATACAAAACAATTAAATATCACATATGATAGTATATATCATACTTCCAAAGGAGGTGAATGAACAAAAATGAACGAAAACGTAAAAACAATAAATCCAGCACAAGCACCAACACTAGAGAAATCTAAATCACTTGGTATTGCAAAATTAGGAGATAAACCATTCTATATTACTGGTTTAAACCATAATAGAGGATCTCCAACTCAATATACTCGTGCAGATCAGATCGGTGAAGATGGAAAGACTGACTATTATACAATCAAGGTGGAAACACCAATTGAATTGGAATACAAAGAAGAAGGTAAAGTACCAATAGATAATTTCTTTGTAACTGCAACTGTCTATCAACAGATTGAAAGAATTCCAAACGCAATTGAAGGTATTAATGAAGGAGCCAGATTAGGCCCTGTAAAAGCCCTAAAGCGAGAAAGTCAAAAGACTGGAAATCCATATTGGTGCTTAGCATTTGAATCAGATCCTGACTTTTAGCCAGTGATTTTTTTCTTTCTTTTTTTTAAACCTTTATAAGTCGGCATTATCTATGGTAGGCATGAAGTATAGGAATAACCAACAAATAGTTGAATCCATTTTAGTTGCAACTAAAGAAGTTGGAATGAATGGGATTCCAGTTACAAGGTTAATGCAAACTAGCAATCTTTCCTACACAAGACTTGGAAAATTCATGTCAAAGTTGACTGGAAGTGGAATGATCAATACAATAGAGTATGATGGCAAGAATACATTTGTAATTACTGAAAAAGGAAGAATGTATTTGCAAGAATATCAGAAATTTTTACAAATGACTGAAATATTTGGTTTGGATTTATAATTTATCCATTATATTAATAAGGAACGACAACGTTATATAATACATGGAATCCTTTGATTACGAAATTTGTTGGAAATGTAATGAGATATATGAGGATGTCAACATGAAACCTTACTGTGAAAAATGTGTGACACCAAAAAAACTTATAGTAGCATAAGTTTTTATTAAATATCCATTTGGAAATATCACTACTGTAAAGTCTTAGGTAAAAACAGTTAAATATCATAAACCATATGATTAATTGAGCATATGTTTAGCAAAAAAGTGATCATAAACTTACAAAAGAAAGACGATACAATTCATATTGAGCCACTTGGCGATATTCATACTGGACACGTTGGATTTAATGAAGAAGCGTACAAGTCCAGAATCAAGGATATAACAAAAGATGACAACAGATACACAATGTTTATGGGAGATCAGTTGGATGCAATTAATATTTATGATAAACGATATAATCCTGATGCAGTTGTACTTCATGATATAGATTCACAAAGACAAAGATGGCAAGACCTAACCCAACCATTAATAGACAAACATTTGACAAGATGTGAGGAAATAAAGTTTAAACAAAATGTGTATAATATAAAGACTGGAGAATTTGATAAAATTGAAAGAACAAAGTTTGTAGGAAAGAAAGGAGAAAATCCAAAAGTTTTCGGGCTACTTCATGGCAACCACGAGTATAAAATTAGAGAACTTACAAAGACTTATCTTGAAAATAATTTCTGTTTCCAAAATGGATTTGATTTTCTCGGAGCAAAGGCATACATATCATTGGATGTAAGATACAAAGGAAAAATATTAGGTCAGTGGAGTATAATGGCAATGCATGGATCTGGAGGTGGACAACCAGAAACAATGCTAAAGCAAATGAAACAAAATAATTATTGTGATATATTTTTCTGTGGACATTTGCATCAGAAATTCTACAAGGCAGAAAATGTAATTGACATGGATCACCAAACAGGTAAGATCTGGCAACGAGATATTCACTTAGCAAATACAGGTACTTTCTGTGAATTTATGACGGAAGGAGTAAGTGGGTATGGAGATACAAAGAACCAAGTTATTGGAATGCCAATTGGAACTGCAACAATAAGCATCAATGCCTATAACAACAAGGTGAACGGACATATCTAAAACAGTAAGGCGTAACAAACAATACGTGAAAGAACAACCTAAAGAATTTGTAAGAAATAATAAATCTGTAACACCAATACAGGATGCAATTGTCATATTTGTTAGAGATAATCCAAATTGTATAATGTCAGATATTTACAAAGAATTCCCCAATGTTGATGAAGGTGGAATAAGAAGGGCTATGAGAAGAATGATAGAAGGTCACAGGGTAATCCAAAGATTTACCGTAGGTAATGTACCCTTATAAGTCAAATATGTTAATTATCTACCGATAGATAACAAACATATGGATGAGTATGAGTTGGCATATTCTGATTGGAATTACGACTTTAGAATAATCAATATGCAAGACTCCGATGAAAAAGGGGTTTGTTATAGTCAAACAAAACAAGTATGGATTTCACTGCATTCACATGAGTCATTTGATGATATAATAGATACAGTTGTACATGAATCAATTCATAATGCAATATGTATGGACTTGTGGAAAATTGAAAAAAGACCGATGGATGAATCATTAACAATGGAAGTTGAACAGGAACACGAGTTGATCAAGCGTATTAGTTGGGTATACAATGATTGGGTTTATTTTGATGAAGATAGGGTTTATTAGTATTTTTGAAAATTAATTTTAATATATACATGATTTAAAATCAAATTATGACGGATTATGGAAATGGATACTGCACTGAATGTGGTGGAGTAATGACATTTGTAGGTGATATTAGCACTACAAGGTTGTACGTTTGTGTTGATTGTTTTGCAGAGAAAACTGAATTTATAGGTTATGAGGACTGTGAACATAAATTCAACACAAGAGAAGAATGTGAATTATGTGGAGAATGTGCATAATATGTTTTTATTCTTTAAATAATATAACTTATACATGACTCAAGAGATACCAATGATTATATCTGGGGTAATTATTGCCGTCATTAGTGGAATGATGTTGTCTTTAGTTAAACGAGGTTGGGCAAAAAAAGCAACCGAAGATAGAAAAATGGAAGAACTAGAAAAATCAGTTCATGTGTTGCACAAGTCAATTTGGAGACTTAACAAAACCGTGTTGATTATGGCTAAAATACTTGATGAACAAACGGCAAAAGAACACCCAGATCTTACAACAAATTTAGAGAATATAGCCTCTGAGTTATTAAACGAGTCGGATAATAGTTAAATACTTTGTAATTTGTCAGTATTTAATGAATAGCATAATAGATAGAATTACCATAAACAATATCTTGGCATTTATCATAATAGTAGGTTATGTTTCAATGTGGAGTTTCACATTATTTATGGGTCTTATTGAAGTTGTTCCAGAAGGCGAAACAAGATTGGGAATTATTCTTGATTCTGTTGAAAGCCTAGCAGGAATTTTATCGACTATGACAATTATTGTTGTACTTGTAGTTCAATATCACTTTAGAAAATCCAAAGGCGAACCAGATTCTAGTGTTGCATAAACAATTAAATACTAGGATTTTCTATTCTTTTTATTGGAACAATCCAAGAAATTTACAACAAAGTATGACGATGTTGAAAAATCCACAATTACTAAAGTTGATGCAAAGACGAACAAGACTGTAGAAGTTACCAGTATAGTTGATGCAAAGATAGACCCAACAATTAAATCATCAACTGAAGTATTAGAATTTCCAGATTATGATAGAAAGGGATTTGAAGGTGTAGGTTTAAAAATAGTTGATGTTGATGAGTATAAAAAACAAATGAAAGAATTGTTTGATAAACCAAAAATTACATATCCTGTTGAACCTTGGAATAAAATTTCATGTCCATCAACTGCAAAAATAGGAGATAAAATTAAGATTAAATTTGATAAAAAGGTTAAACACGTTATAGTCAATATGGGTGATTCTATTAATTATGATAGGACTGATAGATATGATCCAAAGTCCAAACTTGATCTTATATTGACACCAGCAATAACCATAGATATTGATGATTTGAATAAAAAAGAAATTGAGGTTGAGATAGGAGAACTGTATAATAAAAAACAATCATGGGGATCAGGAAATTATATGATAGATATTTTTTGTACTAATGATGATGCTGAACAAATTCAATATGTGAGGGTAATGAAAATACATGGGTAGACCAAATTCCGTATTCAACGAAAGGGAACAAACCGAGTTTCATGTTTGTAAAGCAATTGAAGATAATCCGTATATGCAAAGCAGAAAAAGCAATATTATCGAATTTGAATCTGCACAAGTAGAGTCAACTGACTTGACTGAAATTATTGAGGAAGATAAGAGATACGGAACATTCCAACCATTCAATGGAGAATATTATACATACAGAGTTCTCAATGAAGATAAGGAAATCACAAACAAGCAGGTGTTAAAATCAATAGAGTATTCGTATAGAAGAATTTCACTCAGAACCAATTTAAAATTCCGTAGGGCAAGAAATGGCGAATATGCAGATTTTAGAATTGAGTTCAGAACAGTTGCAACTGATCCTGAAAAGGAATTAAAGGCAAGTACGTTAATGTATCATTATTACCCAATTCATAATTCTGCAAACAGACTTCGTGGATTATGTGTTATTAACAAAGATTATTTTTGGACAACAGAAGGTGGAAATTTGGATATGCATTATATTGATCCTGAACATTATCCAGAACCAAACAGTGGATATGGTGGAAAGACATATGATCTTGATCAAGTTTACACACATGAAGTTTTACATGGATTGGGATTACCACATTCAAAAACAGCAGGAAATGTAATGTCTCCAAACTATGGAATAATGGCAGAGTGGTTGAGTGATGAAGATATTGCAAGAATACAGGCAAAGTATGGAAGCAGAAACATTTCAGAAAGCAGAGTTAAAAGATGGTTGAAATGGCTAAAGATTGCAAGTAATAGATAGATATTTATAGTGTATATACCCTACATAATATATGTCAGAACAAAAAACCAGAACCAAACACTGCATTCAATGTGGTGATAATGTCTTTTATAGCGAAGATGAGTTTGCATTTGAGGACAAACATATGGAATTACCATGTGCTTGTAATTCAGGTAAAAAAGCAAAAGATTGTCATCCAGAATTTTTTGATGCAGACTGTGCTTCTTGTGAAGTAAAAGGCGAATATCAAGACGATTAATCATTTTTGTTAAAATATTCTTAAATAGTCTGATTGCGAAAACCCAATATGCCTAATAGATATACTAGGAACGCAGATAATACATTAGTGCCAAAAGTCGGTGGAACCAAACCAGACGGAACAATTGTAGCATCTAAATTAGCAGATGATGCAGTAGAAGGAAGAACTGTTGATTATTATAAATCAGCATCAGACGTTACTGGAACAGGTTCATCACAAAACATTGCACATGGTTTAGGAAGATCACCATTATTGGTCATCGTAATCCCACAAGTCAACACTGGTGGAGCAGACATAAATATTGTCGAAGGAGCTCATGATTCAACTAACGTTAAAGTTACAGCACCAACAACAACCAAATTTAGAGTCTTAGCACTTTAGTATTATTAACAAAAATTTTATTTTTTTTATTTTTTTTAAACCTAATATTATGCATTTTTTTTTAGTTTCAAATATGCTTTTATACTAATGATTATTATGATTATCATGGTAGCAACAGTAGCCGTATTCTTCGATAACGGAGGAACTAATGGAAATCCATCAGCTCAAACTGACACGAGTTCATTAGGCCCACCAAATCTTAGATTCAAAACTGCTGACAATAGCACTATTGATAACCAAAACCCAATACCAATACCTTCAGGATCTGCAGTCAATTCATTTTGGAAGCAAATCTATTTGAAAGTAACAGGTGGAACTTTTACACAAATCGATAACGTAAAATTCTACACTGACGGTGGTGGATTTGGTACAGGTATCACAACCTTTGTTGGAAACCAATTGCCAGTAAAAAACAGTGGAGCAAACACTGGTTATGTTGTAGCAACTGGAACTGTCGGTACATCTGGTAACGCAATGGTAGCAAGTCACGCAGGTATATCAGCACAAACAGATGCTTTCACATTCACATCTGGTTCACCTAAAGCAATAACAATAAGTGAAGCAGGTGGTTTAATGAACGCAACTAACGAGACAACCAATTATTTAGTATGTCAAATGAACGTAGCCAATAACGCTGGGCCCGGAAATTTGGCAGATGAAACTTGGACTTATCAATACGATGAGATCTAAAAGTCTTTAACTGATAAAATTAATTTTTTATTTTTTTTATTTTCTTAAAAACCGACCACATTAAGTTTATATAATCGTGGTAAGATAAATTCTTAGTGGCAAAAAACTTTACTAAAAGTGCAATCTGGCGTATAACATATACAGATGGAGAGGTTGTTTGGGAAAGAGATCCTACAACTGGAAAGGAAACATTATTCAAAGAGATTGACCAATCCAAAATAAAGTTTGTAGATGTTCTAAACCCGATTGAAGATATTGATGATTTGTTAAAGGAAGAAGTTAAGACTCGTGTTAAAAATTCAAGAGGAGATACGGTTGAAATGACATTCAAGACATATCATGATGAGATAATTCCTATATTTCATTTAGAACTTGAGGATTGGCAAAGACTAATTTTATTCAAAAGACGGCTAAAGAAAACAGGACAATATTTGGCAGTTCTTGGAGAACCAGAAATGTTAGACGATAAAAAACGTGCAGAACGTGAGAAGGAAACAGGCAATGTAGAAAGAAAACCACAAGTTGTTCCATATTCAATAGAACAACCATTTGAAACAATATTCCTAATTGGATGGCAATCAACAATTGGGGATAAAAATGTAAAGTCCGTATGTATGTTGTATTCTGACGGTCATATTGAAATGAAACCAGATAGATAAAAATATTCTTAAATACTCTAATCTTTCAGATATATTATGGTATTATCCTTCACAAACGGTAATGTAACTACTAACGGAACAGAACAAACTGTATGGAATATTACAGCAGACAAACATTTCGCTGGTTGGTTATTCCTAAACAATATGGGAGCAAACGAAGTTATTTCTGTTAGAATATACGTACAAGATACGGACAATAGTGGTGCTTTGAAAAAGTATATTGATACCTCAATATCTGGTTCACAAGGCACTCCAGCATTCTTCATTCCTTATGTTCCAACAAAACAACATAAAGTAACCGTTCAACTCACAGCAGGTTCCAATGTAGCAGTATATTGGCAAAGAGCCGAAGCATAGTTTTAAAATTATTTTTTATTTTTTTATTATAATGGTTGTTAATACATAAATTAATTCCCATATTTACAGGCTATGGGAGAACCTCTAATGTTAGCCCATGAGTTCACATGGAGGTATTACTTGACTTGTATTGTCGTCTTGCTTTAGGCTTCGGCTTAATCCGTTAAGTTCTCGGAGTCTAACAGAGGTGTAATACACTAACAATATACCTTATAGTATACCCTATATAACTTATTCGAAAAAATGATAAATAAAGTGTTTATTTTTCACCGATACTTCGTAAATGATCTAAAGTGTAATAGTGTTTTTTACATAACCATTTCATATCTTTAAGTGATCTCATTACGCTTCCTTCACAGGATTCTGGATATTGTTCACATTGAACCATAATTTTCATAGTTGTATCTGTAAATAAACATTTAAAATTTATTTACAAATAATTTATAAATACTAGTAAATTGTAGTATTTATATGCCAGATATTGTAGGTAATGGAGATGACTTAGGTGACCACATTGCAACAAGATCACTAAAACAAATCAAAGGTTCTGACGTAGCAAGTGCTGATTCTATTCTATTACAAGCAGATGGTAATACTTTTGACGTTACAGGAACCACAACAATAAATCACATTGCTAGTACAAATTGGGTTGTAGGAAGTATTGCAATTTTACACTTTGACGGAGCAGTTACTTTGACAAACAATGCTGGTGGATTATCTGGAGCAGAATGTAATATTCTACTTTCAGGGGATGTAAATTATACAACATCAGCAGGGGATATCATAACTTTATTATTACACGATTCAACTAGTTGGCAGGAGATCAGCAGAAACAGCAGTGGAAGTGTAGGAAACGGTTCTATTACAAATGCCAAACTTGCACCAAATGCAGTAACTACAGATAAGATTGCAGATGGTACAATATTAAATGCAGATATCAATGCAGGAGCAGGAATAGATGCAACAAAACTAACTGACGGATCAGTATCAAATACAGAATTAAACTATATCAATACGGTAACTGCAAACGTTCAAAATCAATTAAATTTAAAATCTCCAATCGCAAGTCCAACATTTACTGGCGTATTAACAATAGACAATTTAACCATAGATGCAAATAACATACAAGCCACAAACACAAACGGAAATATAATATTAGACTCAAACGGTACAGGTGTCATAGAGGTCTTAGGAAATACC
>TARA_R110001583_G_scaffold82151_9_pt1 | contig 13859 bp, 8 predicted proteins | sample TARA_R110001583 | Tara Oceans TARA_R110001583 (sample SAMEA4398432) | marine metagenome | biome: Polar Biome; feature: [MES] marine water layer (ENVO:01000295) within the mesopelagic zone...; material: water (ENVO:00002006), including particulate matter (ENVO:01000060) such as...... | reverse complement strand
CCTCCCAGAAAGAAAGCTCTTGCTTGTTTTTTAGATAACATGTTTAATTAGTTTAATGGTTAATTTTTTTTGTTTAGTATAATAAGACCTTTTTATCTTTTGTATAGGCAAATATATAATGAAAGATTGTTTAATATAATGACAAATATCATAATTTAAGGATTCTTTTTTTAGCTAAAATTTGGGCGAAACATCTTTAAGAGTTAGTTTTCTTCCATTCGCAACAATTTCTTCTGATAATTCCATAATATTCTTATCACGAAACTTCTCTAAAATACTATTTTTAAATCGCTCAACAGTAAAATGAACTGGACAAGGATTTAGTCCATCACACTCATTTAAACCCAAAAAACATTCATTAATTTTATTTAATCCATCAATATTCTCAATAATATCGAGCACATTCTTTTTTTGATTTTTTTCATTTAAATAAAACCCTCCATTTGGGCCTTTAGATGATGAAATTATTTTTCCCTTTACCAATTGTTGAAACAATTTTGCTAAAAATGGACTAGGTACATCAATGTTTTCAGCAATTACTTTGACACTAATTTTTTTATTTTCGTTTGTATGTTCCGCCAAATATAAAGTTGATAAAATTGCATATTTACTTGCTCGTGATAACATCATAATAAATCGCTATTAATTTTTGTTTTGGGAAAATTAGTAAAAAAAGACCTTAAAGTATTATAATTTTTCAAATTTAACTGTAAAATGTCTCATTATTGGAGCTTCATCTACAATTTTATACCCTGATTTCGCCTCTTTTCTTGAGTCATAAATATTTTTTAGAGTGGCAGCAATAAAATCCATATGATTATTAGTATAAGTTCTTCTAGGAATAGCCAAACGAACCAACTCTAATTCTGGATATCTATTTTTACGAGTAAACGGATCCCTATCAGCTAAAACTGTTCCAATTTCCACCCCTCTAATTCCTCCAATAATATATAATTCTATTGCCAATGCCTGTGCTCTGTATTCTTCTCTTGGAATGGTTGGTACAAATTTATTAGCATCTAAAAAAATAGCATGACCACCAAACGGTTGTTGTACTGGAACTCCATAATCTACTAATTTTTGCCCCAAATAAGCAACTTGCTCTACCCTACTTTCAAGGTAATTAAACTCTGTCGATTCATTGAGTCCAACAGCCAATGCTCCCATATCTCTACCGTTCATTCCTCCATAAGTTATAAAACCTTCAAACATGATATTAAAAACAGTGGCTTCTTTATAAACTTGCTCATTATTCAATGCTATAAAACCTCCCATATTCACTAAACCATCTTTTTTTGCACTAATGGTCATTCCATCTCCATAAGAAAAAACTTCTTTCACAATTTCTTTAATAGTTTTATCCTGATAACCTTCTTCTCTTTTTTTTATGAAATATGCATTTTCAGCAAAACGAGCAGCATCAAAATATAAAGGAACCCCATATTGTTTACATAATTTTGAAACTTCTTTAGTGTTTTTAACCGAAACAGGCTGACCCCCAGCGCTGTTACAAGTAATAGTTAGAATTACAAATGGTATTTTTTCTTTTGGATATTTTTTAAAAACAGTTTCTAATTTGTTTACATCTATATTTCCTTTAAATGGGTGAATTATCGCAGTGTCAAATGCTTCATCAATTGTACAATCTACGGCAGTTGCTTTTCTAAATTCTATATGTCCTTTTGTGGTGTCGAAATGTGAATTACCAGGTACAACATCACCTTCTTTTATCATTGCCGAAAATAACACATTCTCTGCGGCTCTTCCTTGATGCGTAGGCAAAAAATACTTAAAACCTGTTATTTTTTTAACTACTTTTTTTAATTTTATAAAGGAAGATGATCCAGCATAACTTTCATCTCCAATCATCATTTCTGCCCATTGTTGGTCACTCATTGCCCCTGTTCCTGAGTCTGTCAACACATCAATAAATACATGTTCTGAAGATAAATTAAATAAATTATAATGTGCTTTTTTAATCCATATTAAGCGCTGCTCTTTTGTTGAACGCTTAATAGATTCAACCATTTTTATTTTATAAGGTTCGGCATATGGTAATTCCATAATAATTATGTTTAAGTTTGAAAATAAGATTTAATTAAATTAAGGGGTTTAAAATAAAAATTAACCCATAAAGCTATCTGGGCGCTTTACATTTAAGTAATTGTTAACATTTATTTTAAATAAACTTAATCGCTTCATATAAGAATATATACTTGCGAAGATACAAATTTTTATAGGTTTTGAAACCATTTTATTATTATTGATACACCCTTTTTTTAATGACAATAATCAGCAATTGTAATAAAAGTTACACTTAACTTTGTTTCTTTAAATTTCAATAAGATAAATGTCTTAAATTCTTAATTATAAAGTTGTTTTATGACAATTATCATTAGATTTGCAAAACATTATATATTAATAATAAAACAATTGAAATGAACAAATTTCTTTCTCTCATTTACTCTACTCGTTTAATGGCTGTGCTATTTTTAGTTTTTGCTTTTTCAATGGGTGTAGCAACATTTATAGAAAATGACTATGGCACAGAAACGTCAAAAGCTTTAGTTTACAATACTTGGTGGTTTGAAGCAATTATGATTTTATTTGCCATCAACTTTTTTGGAAATATTTTTAAGTATAAATTATATAGAAAAGAAAAATTAGTAGTACTTGTTTTTCATTTATCATTTTTTCTAATTATTGTTGGTGCAGGTATTACCAGATATATTAGTTATGAAGGTATTATGCCAATTAAAGAAGGCGCTGTTAGTAATACCTTTCTTTCAGATAAAAACTATATAAGTATTGTTATGAATGATGGAAATGAACAAAAAACACCAGTTCATTACCCTATTTTACTTTCTTCTTTAGGAAGTAATTCATTTAATTACACAACCAATTTTAAAGGCACTGATGTTTCGGTAAAATTAACCAATTACACACCAAATGTAAAAGATGTGTTTGAAGAAGATACTGCGGGTAGTGAATTTTTACATTTTGTTGAATCTGGTAGCGGAGGAAGACATGACCATTATATAAAAAGAGGTACTACAGAAGTTGTACACGGTGTTGCAGTTGGATATGATTCACCTAATAAAAACGCTATTGCTATAAAAACCGTAGATAGCATTTTAAAAATTCAATCTATTTATGATGGTACATTTTATAGAATGTCCGATCAATTTGAAGGAACTATTGTTAAAGATTCTTTACAAGATTTATCGCTTTTAACAATTCACTCTATTGGCGATTTAAAATTTGTTGTGCCTTCAAAAGCCATTAAAGGAAACTATAAAACCATTTCAGGATCAAAAGATGATTCGTTTTTAGCCCAGTTAGATTTTGATGTAACTGTTGGAAACGAAACAAAACAAGTGAGTTTAAGAGGTGGTAAATTTGCCATTCAGTCTCCAACCCAATTTAAAGTTGGTAATTTAAATTTTAGAATGAGTTATGGTGCTATGCAATTACAATTACCTTTTAGTATAAAATTAAATGATTTTCAATTAGAAAATTATCCTGGTTCACAAAGCGCCATGTCATTTGCTAGTGAAATAACAGTTATTGACCCAAGCGAAACTTTTGATTTTAGAATATTTATGAACAACATTTTAAATTACAAAGGTTATAAATTTTTTCAATCCAGTTATAATATTAACGATGCATATGAAGAAACTCATTTATCTGTAAATCACGATTTTTGGGGTTCTACAATAACCTATATCGGTTACTTTTTACTTTATGCAGGTTTAATTCTTATTTTATTTTTTAGAAATACTCGTTTTGACTTCCTAAGAAAAAGCTTACAAAAAATAAGAACTAAAAGAGGAGTTTTATCTACTATAGCATTTCTACTTATTTCTTCATTTGCTTTTTCACAACAACATATTCATGTGATGTCTGAAAAACAAATAGATTCAGCGTTGGTTTCTAATATTGTTGATATTTCACATGTTGAAAAATTTAATAAAGTAATTATTCAAGATGCTGGAGGTAGATTGAAGCCTGTGCATACGTATGCATCTGAATTACTTAGAAAAGTAAGTAAGGCTAATAATTTTAAAGATATGAACGCAACACAAGTGTTTTTATCTATTCAACAAAATCCAAGAATATGGTTCCAAATTCCAATTATTTATATTGAAAGTGGAAATACAAAATTAAGAGATATTATTGGAATTCCTCACGATCAAAAATATGCACAACTTTCAAGTTTTTTTGATGAAAAGGGAATTTATAAAATTTCTGAAGTGCAGCAAGAAGCTCAAAAAACCAATATTAAAAGTAAGTTTGAAAAAGATGTAATAAACGTTGATAGAAGGGTGAATTTATTTTATTCAGCAATTACTGGAGATATTTTAAGAATATTCCCAATTCCAAATGATCGCAATAATACTTGGGTATCACATAACGATTTAGATAAAGCAAATTTAAAAGGTCGAGATTCTGTGTTTGTACGTCAACTATTACCTTTATATTTCCAAACTTTGGCTTCTTCTGAAGCCTCTAAAGATTACTCTAAATCCGATGAGATACTTAATGGCATAACTAACTTTCAAAAAAAATATGGAAGTGCTGTTTATCCATCAGATCATAAAATAAATTTAGAAATTACATATAACAAATATGATATATTTAAAACCATATATAGCTACTACATGTATATTGGGACCTTAATGTTCTTTTTCGTAATTATACAAATTTTCAAGAATAATAAAGTCTTAAATTATTTAATCAAAGGAAGTATCGCTATTATTATATTGTTATTTTTAATGCACACAGGAGGCTTAATTGCTCGTTGGATTGTAAGTGGAAATGCACCTTGGAGTAATGCTTATGAATCTATGATTTATGTAGGATGGGCAACAATGCTTTTCGGATTAATTTTTGGAAGAAAATCGTCAATGACCATTGCTGCTACCGCATTTTTAACAGCATTTATATTAATGGTTGCACATTGGAACTGGATGGATCCAGAAATTGCGAATTTACAACCTGTACTTAATTCGTATTGGTTAATGATACACGTTTCAATTATTGTAGCAAGTTACGGACCATTTGCTCTAGGAATGATTTTAGGTTTAATTGCTTTAATTTTAATGCTTTTAACTACAACCAAAAATAAAAGTAAAGTTGGTTTAATGATTAAAGAAATTACCATTATTAATGAAATGTCAATAACAGTTGGTTTAATAATGTTAACTATTGGAAACTTTTTAGGTGGAATGTGGGCTAATGAAAGTTGGGGGCGTTATTGGGGATGGGATCCAAAAGAAACTTGGGCTTTAATTAGTATAATGATTTATGCTTTTGTATTGCACATACGTTTGGTACCTGGCTTAAGAAGTAGGTTTACTTTTAACTTGTTTTCTGTAGCTGCGTTTGCATCAATTTTAATGACCTATTTTGGAGTAAATTTCTATCTATCTGGATTGCATTCTTATGCAAGTGGAGACAAAGCTATTACACCAACCTTCGTCTATTACGCAATCGCTATAGTTTCTGTTTTAGCAATATTTGCATTTATTAAATTCAAAAAACATTATAAAAAATAATTAAAATGGTTGCAAAAACGTAACTTTGCAACTTAAAAAAAATTATAAATGTTTAATAAGTATATAAAATTAGTAATAGCAAGTGGTATCTTAGTTTGGGCAATATTTCAGTTTGTTGATGGCAACATTATGAATGGAATCTCGTTGATTTTGTTGTCTGGGATTTTTGTTTTGTTCTATTTTAAAAATGAATTTATATTGTTGGCTTTTCTTCAATTAAGAAAACAAAATTTTACGGGTGCAAGTAAATGGTTGTCTTATATAAAAAACCCAAGTAGTTCTTTAATTAAAAAACAAGAAGGTTACTATAACTTTTTACAAGGAATTATGGTTTCTCAAACAAACCTTTCTCAGGCCGAAAAATTCTTTAAAAAAGCGTTAAGCCTCGGTTTAAATATGAAGCATGATATTGCAATGGCTAAATTACAATTAGGTGGAATTGCTATGTCTAAAAGACGAAAACGTGAAGCAACCTTGTTAATTAATGAAGCTAAAAAATTAGATACTCAGGGTGTTTTAAAGGATCAAATTAAAATGATGAAAGATCAGTTGAAAAAAATATAAACTTAAATAAATCATAAAAAAAGCGCAATTTCAACATTGCGCTTTTTTTATGCTCATTTTTCTAATAATGAATAACTGGTTTAAGTTCTTTATTATATTGAACAAGATAAACTCCATTATTCTCAAAACTGCCAAATAATTTTTTATTATAATTAAATTCCGAACATAACCTAATAGATTTTCCAGCTTTTAATCCTTCTTCTAAATTGTCATTACTTGCCAGTCTTACTAAAGCATCATATGTAACATCAAAACCTCTTATTGCATATTTTGATGGTGATGCATAATTTTTAGACCGGAATTTTTCATAGAATCTGATAACATTATTATTTTCCATATTTACAAAATCAGTACTTGGAAAAGTAAAATTCAACTTCCCTAAAAAACTGTTCTCTATATTGTCAAAATTCTTACCCTTGTTAATTGAAAATAATTGAATGTTAAACTCCTCTATACAACCTTTTAAATTATTTAAGGCAGCAGCTGTAGTTACATTATCATCTGTAACTAAAACAACCCAATTAGGGGAATCTAAATTTAATTTGTTTCTAAATTCAGTATTATTAATAAATCCATTTTTAGATTTAACAACACTCAAATTCTTAATTGAATCAAAGGATTTAATTTTATTTACAACCTTCCACAAATTACTTTGTGAAGCTTCATTACCATCATTAATTACAACAATATTTTCGCCATTATAAGCTTCTTTCATATACTTTAATAATGCTTCTTCCAACTGAATTTCAGAATTTGAATCAGATTTTATAAGATTATCATTTGATAAATTATCTTGATCTTTAGAATACATTGGTGAAATTATTGGTACATCAATTTGATTAGCTAACCAATGTGCTTTTGAATAAAACAAAGGCCCAATTATAACATCTGTATTTTTAAAATTATTTCTATTTACAATGGTTTGAAGCTTGTAACTCGAATTTTGAGTGTCAAAATAAGATACATTTATTTTAATTCCTTTACTTCTTAGTGAATCAATAGCCATTTCGGCTCCTTGATGAAAATCGGTTGCAATATTTAATATGGAATTCCCTTTTTCAAATAAGATGTCTGGAATTGAATCGGAAAATTTGTTTAATTGATATGGTAACATTATTGCAATATTAATAGTTTTATCTAATTTTAATGTTTCCCTAAATAAATTAGTTTTATTTTCATCTTCCTCCTCGCTACCTAATTCAACTACATCTTTTTCAATCGGTTTAATTTTTAAAATCATTCCTAATTTTAAACCTTCCTTTAAAATTGGATTTAAAAATAATAAGTCATCAGTAGAAATTTGATACCTTTTAGTTAAGTTATAAACTGTATCATCTTTTATAACGGTATGCATAATGAAGTTTTCCGACTCATTTAATTCATCATTCTTTATAGTTGGAATTATAAGTTTCATGCCAATTTTCAAACCATATTCAAGTTCTGGATTGGCATTTTTTAAAGCTTCAATAGTTAAATTAAACTTTTTTGAAATTCCATATAAAGTTTCTTTTGGCTGAACAAAATAATAATTTTCATCACTACTTTCAACATTATTAATTCTTTTACCAAAATTTTTATTTGGTACAATTATTACGGTATTTACAGTAGGTTTTCTATCTATATCAGGATTCAATTTACGTAAATCTCTATACGAAATATCATAATTCTTTGAAATACTTTTTAGGGTTTCACCCATTTTAACAACGTAAGAAATGTATTTTTTTTCTTGTGCTTTTAAAGAAAAATTACACAACAATAAAAATGCAAACAAAAACAGAATTCGTTTCATAAAATATTTAATTTATTTAATTGGGAAAATTATTCCCATTCAATTGTAGCTGGTGGTTTAGAACTAATATCATATACTACTCTATTAACGCCTTTTACTCCATTTATTATTTGATTTGATGTTTTTTGTAAAAACTCATAAGGTAAATTAACCCAATCTGCTGTCATTCCATCTGTAGATTCTACAGCTCTTAAAACAACTGCTTTTTCATATGTTCTTTCATCTCCCATAACACCAACCGAATTTACTGGTAATAACATTGCCCCGGCTTGCCAAACTTTATCATACAAACCAGCTTCTTTTAAACCTGTAATAAAAATATGGTCAACTTCTTGTAACATTCTCACTTTTTCAGCTGTAATATCTCCTAGTATTCTTATTCCTAAACCTGGCCCTGGAAAAGGATGACGTCCTAGTAATTCCTCATCAATTCCCATTGTTCTACCAACTCTTCTTACCTCATCTTTAAATAACGTATTTAAAGGCTCCACAATTTTTAACTTCATAAAATCTGGCAATCCACCAACGTTATGATGCGATTTTATGGTTGCTGAAGGTCCACCTGTTGCTGAGACAGATTCTATAACATCAGGATAAATAGTTCCTTGAGCCAACCAACTTACATTTTGTATTAAATGCGCTTCATCATCAAAAACTTCAATAAAAACGCGTCCTATAATTTTGCGCTTTCCTTCTGGATCCGATTCTCCTGCCAATTCTTTCAAAAAACGTGCCGAAGCATCAACACCTTTCACATTTAATCCCATGTGTTTATATTGATCCAATACATTTTCAAATTCATTTTTGCGTAACAAGCCGTTATTCACAAAAATACAATACAAGTTTTTCCCTATTGCTTTACTAATTAAAGTTGCAGCAACTGTTGAATCTACACCTCCCGATAAGCCTAAAACAACTTTATCGTTTCCTATTGTTGCTTTTAATTCTGCAACAGTTGTTTCAACAAAAGAATCCGGTGTCCAAGTTTGAGCAACTCCTGCAATATTCACTAAAAAGTTTTTCAAAATAGTTAAACCGTCTTTTGAATGATATACCTCTGGGTGAAATTGAATCCCATAAGTATCTTCATTTTTAATTCTAAAGGCAGCATTTTTTACATCGTGTGTACTACCAATCAATTCAAAAGTCGCTGGTAAATCTAAAATTGTATCACTATGGCTCATCCAAACCTGACTTCCTTCACCAACACCTTCAAAAAACACTTCCTCAGGCTTTATAAAAGACAAATTAGCTCTTCCATACTCGCGAGTATTAGATGCACCTACTTCACCGCCAAAATTTTGAGCCATATATTGTGCTCCATAACAAACTCCTAATAACGGAAGTTTCCCTTTAATTTTTGATAAATCTGGATGTGGAGCATCTTCAGCTCTTACTGAAAAAGGACTTCCTGAAAGTATTACGGCTTTGTAATCTTCAACTTTAAAATTGTTACTATTGTATGGGAAAATTTCACAAAAAATGTTTAATTCTCTAACTCTTCGAGCAATCAACTGTGTGTATTGCGAACCGAAATCTAAAATAAGTACTTGATGTTGCATCCGCAAAAATAATATTATTATAAATAGTACAAATCTTTTATGCTATTTTTTCTTAACAAAGTAATTTTGAATGAAAATCAATACAATTATTAAGTGTTTCCTGTATAAATTTGCGGTTTGATTTAAAAAAACATTGTAAAACCTAAAAATTTAACTCATTTTCGACTCAAAATAAAGCAGACTAAGCCTTTATTTCTATTTTTAATACAAAAACAAATTTAAAATATTGTAAAATACCATTTTAAGCTATTTAAACCACTTTTAAGATGCTTTTTAACAATCTTAAATTTGTTAATAACTTAGTTAGCTATCAATCCTAATTTCATCAATTAAAATTAACCGAATAATTATATTTGTGTAAATAGATTTTATATTAAATATAGATTTTTTAACTATGAGTGACGAGAATAAAAAACACGAATATTCGGCCGATAGTATTCAGGCTTTGGAAGGAATGGAACATGTACGTATGCGTCCATCCATGTATATTGGAGATGTAGGTGTTAGAGGATTACATCATTTAGTTTATGAAGTTGTTGATAACTCAATTGATGAGGCGATGGCTGGCCATTGTGATACCATAAACGTAATAATAAATGAAAATAATTCGGTATCTGTAAAGGATAACGGGCGTGGTATTCCTGTTGGAATGCACAAAAAAGAAGGAGTTTCTGCGCTAGAAGTTGTTATGACTAAAATTGGTGCTGGTGGTAAATTTGATAAAGATTCTTACAAAGTTTCTGGAGGATTACACGGTGTTGGTGTTTCAGTTGTAAATGCCCTTTCAGATCATTTAAGAGCTACGGTTTATTTAGATGGTAAAATTTGGGAACAAGAATATTCGAAAGGAAAAGCATTGTATCCTGCAAAAACAATTGGTGAAAGTGATGATAAAGGTACGATGGTTACTTTTTTACCAGATACTTCCATTTTTACACAAACAATAGAATTTAATTATGAAACATTAGCTACTAGATTACGTGAGCTTTCATATTTAAATAAAAGCGTTACTCTTACTTTAACAGATAAAAGAGAAAAGGATGATGAAGGAAACTTTATAACAGAAACTTTTCATAGTGATGAAGGTTTACCTGAATTTATTAGATATTTAGATGCTACTAGAGAGCAGTTAACCGCAAACGTAATTTCTATTGAAGGTGAAAAAAATGGTGTTCCTGTTGAAGTTGCAATGGTTTACAATACTTCTTATTCTGAAAATTTACATTCATACGTTAATAATATTAATACACACGAAGGAGGAACTCATTTAGCTGGTTTTAGACGTGGATTAACCGCCACTTTAAAAAAGTATGCAGATGAATCTGGGATGCTTAAAAACCTAAAATTTGAAATTGCAGGAGATGATTTCCGTGAAGGATTAACTGCTATTATTTCGGTAAAAGTTGCAGAACCTCAATTTGAAGGACAAACAAAAACAAAATTAGGGAACAGAGAAGTTACAGCTGCTGTTAGTCAGGCTGTTTCAGAAATGTTAACCGATTATTTAGAGGAAAATCCAAATGATGCCAGAACAATCGTTCAAAAAGTTATTTTAGCTGCTACTGCACGTCACGCCGCACGTAAAGCACGTGAAATGGTACAACGTAAAACAGTAATGTCAATTGGTGGTTTACCTGGTAAATTAAGTGACTGTTCTGAAACTGATCCTGAAAAATGTGAAATTTTCTTAGTTGAGGGAGATTCTGCGGGTGGAACTGCAAAACAAGGACGCGATAGAGCATTTCAAGCTATTTTACCTTTAAGAGGTAAAATTTTGAATGTTGAAAAAGCAATGCAGCATAAAGTTTTTGAAAACGAAGAAATAAAAAATATGTATACTGCTTTGGGTGTTTCAATTGGAACAGAAGAAGATCCAAGAGCTTTAAACTTAGCTAAATTACGTTATAATAAAGTAGTTATTATGTGTGATGCAGATGTAGATGGTAGTCATATTGCAACATTAATTCTTACTTTCTTTTTTAGATATATGAAAGAATTAATTGAAAACGGACATATTTATATTGCAACTCCTCCTTTATATTTAGTTAAAAAAGGTCAAAAAAAGGAATATGCATGGAACGATGACCAACGAGATTTAATTGCTTTAAATATGGGCGGTGGAGCATCTATACAACGATACAAAGGTCTTGGAGAAATGAATGCTATCCAACTTTGGGATACAACCATGAACCCAGAATTTAGAACACTTCGTCAAATTACAATTGAAAATTTAACAGAGGCCGATAGGGTATTTTCAATGTTGATGGGTGATGAGGTTCCACCAAGAAGAGCATTTATTGAAAAGAATGCAAAATATGCTAAAATTGACGCATAAGATAATCTAATAATAAAAATCAGCAACGGTTCTTATAATTTTACTTAAATAGAAATAAAAAATCTCAGAGTATTTATTTGCTTTGAGATTTTTTTTAGTCAAACTTTAAAGATTCTAGAAAAGAAGCCAAAAGGTTATTTATTAACATATAACTAATAAAAATTATTATTTTAGCCTAAATTCGAAAAAAACATATGGATACTACGCCTTTTATTACACAAGATACAATTGTATTTGGAATATTAATGCTTACCCTCGGGTTTGTTTTTTACACTTCATCAAGTGAAAATAAAAGGTGGAAAAAATTCTATAAATACGTTCCCGCTTTATTAATGGCTTATCTATTACCAGCCATTTTTACTTCGGCCGGAATAATTGCCCCAGAATGGGAAACTGTAAATGAAATAGGAGAAATGAACAAACATAGTTCTCAGCTTTATTATGTTGCAAGCAGATTTTTACTACCTGCAGCGTTAATTTTAATGACATTAAGCATCGACTTAAAAGCGGTTTTTAATCTAGGCCCAAAAGCCTTAATTATGTTTTTAACAGGTACTGTTGGAATTATAATTGGCGGACCAATTGCCATAATATTAATTTCTGCTATTTCACCAGAAACAGTTGGTGGGGCTGGACCTGATGCCGTTTGGAGAGGGCTAGCCACATTAGCAGGAAGTTGGATTGGTGGTGGTGCCAACCAAGCCGCAATGTTAGAAATATATGAATACAACCCTAAAAAATATGGAGGTATGGTTTTGGTTGATATTATAGTAGCCAATATATGGATGGCAATTGTATTAATAGGAATTGGAAAATCTGAAAAAATTGATAAATGGTTAAAATCAGATACTTCTGCAATTGAAGAATTAAAAGAAAAAGTTTCAACATATTCTTCAAAAATTTCAAGAAATCCTTCATTGTCAGATTTAATTATAATTTTATCTATTGCATTTACAATTGTTGGTTTCTCACATTTTGGTGCTAATGTAATTTCAGAGTTTCTAAAAGACAACTTTGATGCAGTAAGTGATAAAAGTTCAGCACTTTCATCATTTGGATCTCAATTTTTCTGGATGATTAGTATTGCAACTATTTTAGGAATTTTAGCCTCTTTCACTAAACTAAAATCCTATGAAGGCGCTGGTGCAAGTAAAATAGGTAGTGTTTTTATTTATATTTTAGTTGCTACTATAGGTATGAAAATGGATTTAAGTAAAATTTTAGAAAACCCAGGTCTTATATTAATAGGCCTTGTTTGGATGACAATTCACGTTATTTTATTGGTTTCCGTTGCAAAATTAATTAGAGCTCCATATTTTTTCTTAGCTGTTGGAAGTCAGGCAAATGTTGGTGGTGCTGCATCTGCACCAGTTGTAGCTGCTGCTTTTCATCCTTCACTAGCTACTGTTGGGGTTTTATTAGCTGTTTTTGGTTATGTAGTTGGTACTTATGGAGCTATGCTTACCGCTGAATTAATGAGAATAGTTGCACCTTAATTTTTATATTAATTAAAATAAAAATTAGATATTTGCCCTAATAAACTTTATTAAATGAAAAAAATAGTTAGTTGTATTGTTCTTATTACATTTTTAGCATCTTGCTCTAAACAAAAAACAGGAAGTATGGTTGTTAATGGGAACATTGACGGTTTAAAAAAAGGAACCATTTATTTACAGAAAATTAAAGACACCTTATTAATTTCTGTTGATTCGGTTCAATTAAATGGGAATAGTAATTTTGTGCTTGTTGATGATTTAACAGATCCGGAAATGTATTATATCACTCTTGATAAAAAGGAGAATGAAAAAATTGAGTTTTTTGGTGAAAAAGGAGAAATTACGGTAAATTCTAAATTAGAAAAGCTAACAACTTCCGTTAAAATTAGTGGTTCTAAAAATCAAGAATTGTTAGATCAATATTATGATATGATTCAACAATTTAGAGGAAAAGAATTAGATTTTATGAAATCTAAATTTGAAGCCCAACGAGATAATAATGACACCTTATTCTTAAATCTTCAAAAAGAAGAGGCTAGTTTAATAAAACGAAAA
>TARA_R110001583_G_scaffold25217_1_pt1 | contig 13862 bp, 10 predicted proteins | sample TARA_R110001583 | Tara Oceans TARA_R110001583 (sample SAMEA4398432) | marine metagenome | biome: Polar Biome; feature: [MES] marine water layer (ENVO:01000295) within the mesopelagic zone...; material: water (ENVO:00002006), including particulate matter (ENVO:01000060) such as...... | reverse complement strand
ACAAAATTCGTTTTAAATTAATTGCAAAACACTTCTTAACAGCTAACTACACTCAATTAGCGTAAAATCGCGTAGCAAATATAGATTTATTTTTTTTGCTTAAAAAGCCCTATTAATCTGCTCAATAGCTTTCCTTATTAGGAATAACTCTAACTTAGTTCTATTGCTTGAAATCATTCTAAATAGGTTCGAAAACCTTTTCGGAATCCGTATTAAAAACAAACTTGGTGTTTATATTTAAACAGTAATCATTATATTATACAGAGATGTGTTTTAAAGCTGCCACCCTCCACCTGTTTAGAAACATGACTAGCTATGAAAAAATCTTTTATTAGAACTAAATTTAGATTCATTCTACACATTCAAGGCTCATATATTAAGCTATTTGTTTAAAATTGGACAAATAAGGTTTTACACTTTTCACACCTTCCTTACAAGTGCTTCATAATTATTTCCCTAAATTCGTTGACATAATTCTAACTTATCATCACATGTCAAGATTTCAGAAATTCAATACTATAGGAGGCTGGCTTGTTTTCGCCATTTCAGCTTTTGTTTATCTTCTTACACTTGAACCTTCCGTTAGTTTCTGGGATTGTGGAGAATTTATCACAGCAGCCTACAAATTAGAAATTGGACATCCTCCTGGAGCACCCGTATTTATGTTATTGGGACGTTTCTTCTCTCTTTTTGCTACAGATGAATCACAAGTTGCCCTAATGCTCAATAGCCTTTCGGGCTTAGCCTCTGCTGCAACAATCATGTTTCTATTTTGGAGCATTACACATATGGCTCGCAAGCTGGTTAAACTTGAAACAGAAGCTTACACTTCTATCCAAACATGGCAAATTTTGAGTGCCGGTTTTATTGGAGCAATGGCCTATGCTTTTTCAGATACATTTTGGTTCTCAGCAGTTGAAGCAGAAGTTTATGCTCTTTCATCTCTATTTACAGCCGTCGTATTTTGGGCTATCTTGAAATGGGAAAATGAAGCTGACTCTCCCCATTCAAATAGATGGTTAGTTCTGATTGCCTACTTAATGGGTTTATCAATTGGGGTTCACTTATTAAATCTACTAGCGATACCAGCCATCGTCATCCTTTTTTATTTTAAAAAATATCCTGTCACTCAAAAAGGTGTTTTCATAGCACTTGCTGCTGCTATCGTGTTTTTAGCAAGTATCATGTATTTGATTATTCCTGGAGTCGTAAAAATTGGGATCTGGTTCGAATTTGCTTTTGTAAATGGACTTTCACTCCCATTTAATTCAGGTTTACTATTCTATTTACTACTTCTGTTCATCGGTTTAATCTTTGCGATTCGATACAGTATCAAACATCAAAAAGTTCTTTTAAACACGTTTCTTACAGTTGTCAGCGTAATTCTTATAGGTTATTCATCCTATGGTATAATCATGATTCGTGCATCAGCGAATCCAGCATTAAACCAGAATAATCCTAAAGATGTTTTCTCTCTTCTGTCCTATCTTAACAGAGAACAATATGGATCAAATCCGTTGATTTATGGGCAGTATTTCAATGCTCCATTAAATGAAGAAAACCCTAGTTCTGTTTCAAAAAAGATTTATATCCAAAAGAATGGAAAATACGAACTCTCTTATGAGTTAGAGAAAAACAACTTTAACTCAAGTCATAAAACGCTTTTTCCTAGAATGTACACCAAAGGCATGTCGGGACGAGCTCCCGTGGAATATGCCAAATGGACAGGACTAAATCCAAAGCAAAAGGAGAAACCAAGCTTTGCGCAGAACTTAAATTTCTTCTTTTCCTATCAGGTTAACCACATGTATATTCGGTATTTCATGTGGAATTTTGCAGGACGACAAAGCGATGTTCAATCTTATGGAGATAAAACAAAAGGTGCCTGGATTTCTGGTATTCCTTTCATCGATAATCTCAGATTAGGTGATCAGTCATTGCGTTCTGATGATATGAAATCGAATAAGGCGAACAACACCTATTTCTTTCTGCCACTGATTCTTGGTCTGATGGGGATGATTTACCAATACAAGTACAGTAAAAAAGGGAAGAATGATTTCTATGTCGTTCTCCTTCTATTCCTCTTCACAGGATTGGCTATTGTTCTTTATCTAAATCAACCTCCTTTGCAGCCACGTGAACGAGACTACGCCTATGCAGGATCATTCTATGCCTTTGCCATATGGATAGGACTAGGCGTTATGGCCTCAATAAATGGTCTCGAAAAGTATTTGAATCCAAAACTAAGTGTCATTGTAGCTTCTTCAGTTTGTTTCCTTGCCGTTCCTGTTCTATTTGCGCAACAAAATTGGGACGATCACGATCGATCTGATCGTTATTTTGCTCATGATTTAGCATACAATTATCTGAATTCTTGTGCTCCCAATGCGATTCTATTTACCATGGGAGACAACGACACATTTCCGCTTTGGTACTTGCAAGAAGTTGAAGGCATTCGAACAGACGTTCGCGTTTGTAACCTAAGCTACCTTTCTACCGACTGGTATATCGATCAGATGAAACGAGATAATTACGAATCAAAAAGCTTACCTATTTCGATGGGGAAAGAGAAATATTTGATGGGGAATCGTGATGTAGTCTATATTGTGGATGATCCTCGATTTGAAGCTTGGGTTAAGAAAAATAAAGGCATCAATTTAAAAGACGCTATGGAATATGTTCTTTCAGATAAAGAAAGTACAAAAACAATTTACGGTTACGATCAAAAAATCGATCACATTCCAGCTCGAGAATTTAGAATGCCAGTTGATAAACAACAGGTTTTAGCTACACAAACTGTATCTGCTAAAGATTCGGCCAATATCGTATCTCAACTGGAATGGAAGCTCGATCAGAATTTTATTGAAAAAGCAGGTTTAGCATTATACGATATGCTTTTGACCAACAATTGGGAACGTCCAATATATTTCTCACAAACTGTTCCTGAATCTGGCTATTATGGGCTTAAAGATTACTTTCAACTAGAAGGGCTAGCTTATCGATTGATTCCAATAAAGACAAAGAATACAACGGGTAGCATAGGACGTATCGATACCGATATTCTTTATCCAAATATGATGACAACGTTTAAGTGGGGAAACATCAATAAAACGGGGCTTTATTTAGATGAAGGTATTAAGCGGATGTGCCTGAACTTAAGGAATAATTTCCTTAGCCTTTCAAACAAGTTGATAGAACAAAACCAAGCTGAGAAAGCTATTGAAGTTTTGGATAAAAGCCGAGAATTATTTCCTAATGAGGTAAGCTCTTACGACTATATCGCATTATTAATGGCAGAGAATTATTTGAAACTTGGCAAGCGAGAAATAGCTACGAAAATGATGAGGAAGATTCATCTTAGATTGACTCAAGAACTTGACTATTACAATAGCATAAAACCAACCAGCCTTTCCGATTTTGTAAGATCTGGAAGAAGAAATGTAGCCTTACTTGAGGAAATGAAACGCATTACAGAATTCTACGACAAGGATACGGAATTAGGAATTAGGAATTAGGAATTAGGAATTAGGAATTAGGAAAATTAAAAAACTGCTTTGGGTAAAACTTTAATTTATGATGATAATCTTGATTTATAATTCATTCCCTATGACTATCAGGATCGCAATTATTAATAAGACTAATTTACAAACTAGTTGTAATTAAGTATATTAAACAAGATGTGGCAAATTTAGAAGAAGTTCTTACTTTTGAAACTCTAAAACTATACTATTCATGCGATTTGTTGGCATACCACATTTTCTTAAAAAGCTATTTCCTAGTTTGACTTGGGACTACAATACTGGTGAGAAAGTAGTGTATATCACTTTTGATGATGGTCCGATTCCCCAATCAACAGCTTGGACTTTAAAACTTCTTAAGGAGAAAAATGTGAAAGCAACTTTCTTTTGTGTGGGCGATAATGTGAAAAAATACCCTGAAATCTACCAAGAAATATTAAACGAAGGCCATGCCGTAGGTAATCACACCCATAACCATTTAAGAGGCTTTACTAATCAAACACAAAGCTATGTTGACAATGTAAAGTTGGCAAGTCAATACATCGATTCTAAGCTATTCCGTCCCCCTTACGGGATGATAAAACGTTCACAGATTAAAAGGCTTTTAAAGGATTATAAAATCATCATGTGGGATGTTCTTAGTGAAGATTATCGCCAAGATATTACTCCTGAGTCTTGCTATAAAGCTGTTCTTAAAAATATCCGCCCTGGATCAATAATTCTATTCCACAATCACGTGAAATCTGAAAAGAACATGCGTTATGCCCTCCCTCGTTTAATTGATGAACTAAAGAAGCAGGGCTATCAATTTGGGGTTTGCAAATAAGATTAATCAACTTGACAAACTTGACATATAAATATGTTTTGTTTTTAATCTATCTTCGGCGATCTATTCCTCCAGTACAGTATTATTTATAATATATCGATTAATATGGCCAAATTCCATTTCATTATAATATTCTCAATATTTCTTTCTTGTAACTCTTTTGCTCAGACAATTATAACTGGCAAAATTTCCGATCAAACCAACCAAGTATTGCCTGGAAGCAGTGTTTATATAAAAGGCAGTTATATTGGTACAGTCAGCAATAGTCAAGGTAATTTTAATATAAAAATCCCCAAGATCTATCAGTCTAGCAAACTAAGCATTAGCAGCATTGGGTATCAAACTAAAGAGGTTAGCTTAAATAAATTGATAACTCCCCTATTTGTAAAACTACAAAAGGATACTGCTCAAATAAACGAGGTGTTGGTTATGCCTAAGGACACATTGCTTGCTCTACTACGACGAGCATATGGGAAAATTAAAGATAACTACCCCGATGTTGATACCCGAATGAAAGGTTTCTACAGAGAATCGTATTATAATCCTGACAAAAATGAGTATTTGTATTTCGGAGAAGCTATAGTTGATGTCTTTAAAACCCCATATAATAACACTTCTGAAGGTCAAGTTAAAGTTGTAGAGAGTCGGATGAATAAACATCCCTTATACCACAATTACAGTTCAGTAATGTGGTATGGAGGCTTGCATTTTCCATTAACATCGGATGATGTCAAACGTCGAGCATCATATTTATCACCCAATGATTTTAAAAAGTATGACTACAGTATCTATAAAGATAAACTAGATAACCAACCTGTATATCGAATAGAGTATACGCCTAAAGAGAATAAAAAAGCAAGCTATAAGGGAAAATTTTATTTGGATATAATTTCTTTGGCCTATTTATATTGCGAGAGAACTTATACCGATTATGGTCTCGAAAAAAGAAATAAATCCTTATCTCTTCACGGACTTAGTGTTACACAAAGAACAAAACGATTAAAATACAAATACTGGAATGGAAAATACTACTTTTCCTATATCTCTGACACAGAAAATCTTTACAATACAAAGACACAATCCGATTTAATTCAATATAACGAATATCTTACTACAGATATTAACTCAAAAGATGCCAAACCCATCCCATTTGCAGAGCAAGCAGAATTAAGAGATGTATTTTATTTAAAAGCTAAAGATATTAAAGAATCTAACTGGCAAGATCAAACACTTATTCAAGCAGATAGTTCATTAACTAAACTAATGGAATATAGCCCCAACGAGTCAGAATCATTATTGCACAAGGAACATAAGCTCCCAAAGGGCTATCAGTTTAAGCAGAAACTAATGAAAGTTCTCACCAACATCTATACAGATATTTACATTGGAGCAAAATCGAACATATCTATAGCCCCAGCAAACATTATCTACTCTCCTTCCCCTGATTTATCATTTAATAAATCAATTGATACTAATAACAATCAGGAATTATCTTGGGGAATAAAAATCGGCTACAAGCTAAATTCTCATTTTGACATCAACTATGATTGGCAAGAAGCTATTGGCAAAAACATATCTAAATTAGAATCATTAGGGCTTGCATACGAAACCCCCATTATTAATAGAGGGCGTCAATTGTTGCTGATGTGTGGTGTCAATTATTTCTTTTCTCAGGAAGGCATTCATGTTGGAGATTTTAAATCAGCATCTAACTTTAAAGCTGGGGGTAAAAAGTTTAATGCTGATAAAATTGCTTTGTATGTTGGACAGAAAAAACAAGGTGTTTCTTTTGACTTAGGCTTAAGAAGCAAACTGAAAAAATTCTATAGTCTTTTTGTAATGGGAGGCTATCAATTCAACTTACAGGAGCAAGACCGTTTGTTTATTCAAGAGAAATCAGGCTTCTTTCTTACTCGTAAAAAAGCTAACATTTCGCTGAAGAATTCTTCAATCAAATATTTTGAGGATGGTGTACAAACTTCAACAACAAGCTTCGATACAGATAACTTTAATTTAAAAGTTGGTATAAGGGTTATGCTTTAGAATGAAATCGCCAAATACTAAGAAAGAGCAGAAACCTTAAAGTTCCTGCTCTTTATATATCTATTTCAACGAACTGAATTAGTCATCTTTAGTCTCTCCTCCAAACTCCATTAAATAGGCTTTGATAAAACCATCCAAATCACCATCCAAAACAGCCTGTACATTTGAGGTTTCGTGACCTGTACGAACATCTTTCACCATTTTGTAGGGTTGCATCACGTAAGAACGAATTTGTGATCCCCATTCTATTTTTTTCTTGGACCCTTCAATCTTGTCAAGCTTTTCCTGACGCTTACGCAATTCAAGCTCATAAAGCTGCGATTTAAGCAAGCGTAAAGCATTCTCCCTATTTCCGTGCTGAGAACGGGTTTCGGTGTTCTCTATAATTATGCCAGTGGGTGCATGTCGCACTCGAACGCCTGTCTCCACCTTGTTCACATTCTGACCACCTGCTCCACCCGATCGGAACGTGTCCCAAGAAATATCTGCAGGGTTAATTTGAATGTCTATCGTATCATCGATAGCAGGGTAAACATAGACAGAAGCAAAGGTTGTCATTCGCTTATTGGCCGCATTAAAGGGCGACAAACGCACCAAGCGATGCACGCCACTCTCCGATTTTAAGAAACCAAAAGCAAAATCGCCCTCAAATTCCAGAGTTGCCGATTTAATTCCGGCCTCATCGCCTTCCTGATACTCAAGTTGACGAACCTTATACCCATTGGCCTCACCGTAGCGCAAGTACATGCGATAAAGCATACCAGCCCAATCTAAACTCTCTGTTCCACCTGCTCCAGAATTGATCTTTAGTATTGCACCAAAATGATCTTCCTCCTTACGAAGCATGTTCTTAAGTTCCAAGGCATCAAGCAGCTTTATGCCCAAAGCGTATTGTTCATCTACATCTTCAGGTTCAGCTTCGCCTTCTTTAGCAAACTCATATAGAACCTGCAAATCATCCTCGGCAGCTTTAACTTCATCGTATGAATCAACCCACGATTTTAGAACTTTTATTTTCTTCATTTGCAACTCAGCCTCTTTGGGATTATCCCAAAACCCAGGAACCTGAGTTCGCAAATTTTCTTCTTGTATCTGAATTAATTTGGCATCAATGTCAAAGATACCTCCTCAACGCAATCGTGCGCTCCGCTAAATCTTTTAGCTGGTCATTTGTTATCATGTGTATGTAATTTTATAATCGAAATCAAAGTTAACAAATTCAAAATAGAGTAATAAGGTTAAAGGATAAAGATATAAGGTTAAAGTTTGAGTGAATGAAATGTAAGTCAAAAATGAAGATGTGAAACGTAATTTTAAGGCACAGGATCGTGTCCGTGTCCGCCCCAAGGGTTGCAGGATATAATTCGTTTTATAGCTAGGTAAGTTCCTTTAAAAGGGCCATGAGTCTTTAATGCTTGCATCGCATAAGTTGAGCAAGAAGGTGTGTAGCGACAAGCAGATGGGGTCATGGGAGAAATAAACGCCTGATAAAACCTAATCGGTAGTATCATGATGAAGAGAATCGCTTTTTTTAATGCTTGCAGTATACTTGTCATATTCGGTTCCAATTCGCCTAAGAGCTTTTACGAGTTTCGTATCCATCTCGGCTGTTTTCAGAATGGTTTTAGGCAAATATACAATCATAAATGAGATCTGAGCCTGTCTTTCATTCAAATCGCTATAAAGCAAGTGCTTATTCAGCCTGTATATTTCTCGTATTCTACGCTTCAACAAATTACGCTTAACAGCATGTTTGAAACTCCTTTTGGTAACCGTAATAGCAACCTGAGCAGGAAAATCTACATTAAGTGGTGTACTTTTCCATACAATACGAAAAGGATAGCACGTAAAACCCATACCGTCTTCAAATAAGCTACTGATACGCTTCCTGTGACAAAGGCGTTCATCTTTTGTAAAGCTATATTTTATCTGATCGGCCATGAATGATGATTGTGGGGAAATAAAAAAGGGGAAAGAATCTTTCCCCAATTTGTTTTGAAGAGATCTCACTTAAAGATCAACTTGCAATATTTTACTTGTCTTTGTTCTCTTTATTGTACGTTTTAATGTACTGATCCAAAGCCATTGTCATAGACGGTGCTTGTGGCATTGGTGCTTGAATATCAAGACGAAGATCAGCATCTTTTACAGCTTTTGAAGTTGCAGGACCAAATGCAGCAATCACGGTACCATCCTGAGAAAATTCAGGGTAGTTTTGCATTAAAGATTTGATACCTGAAGGGCTATAAAAAGCAAGGATATCGTAATTTACATCAGCTAAGTCAGATAAATCGCTGCTTACTGTTTTGTAAAGAATAGCCTTTGTGTACTTAATTTTACTCTTATTCAACAAAGCAGGAATTGATTGCTTGTGAATATCAGAAAGAGGTAATAAAAACTTCTCTTTCTTGTGCTTAACGATAGTATCAATTAGATCTTCGAAAACTCGAATTCCGAAGAAAATTTTTCTCTTACGGTACACGATGTATTTCTGAAGATAGAAAGCAGTCGATTCAGAAATACAGAAATATTTCATATCATCTGGAACCGTAACACGCATTTCTTCAGCTATTCTAAAGAAATGATCAATAGCTGTCCTACTGGTAAATATTACTGCAGTATGGTCAAGAATATTGATTCTCTCTTGTCTAAATTCTTTAGCACTTATACCTTCAATTTGAATGAAAGGGCGAAAATCAATTTTTAAGTTGTATTTTTCTGCCAGATCGAAATAAGGCGATTTTTCCGTTTGGGGTTTCGGTTGCGAAACTAATATTGTTTTGATTTTCAAGGCGATATTCTTTAATTAAAACATTATTTTCCACTCTATTATTCCTATCCTACTAATAATTTATAAATCATCAGTAAAGGGAATATTTCCAGAGCGCAAAGATACAAAATCATATAAAATATCGAAACATGTTTGCGGAATAATATTTTTAACCCACGTGCTATTCTTAAAACATAGAAGAAGGAAATCATAAAAACCCCAATGTACATAAGCCATTCCACAGCAAAAGGCTGAACAAAAGGTAAAGCAATAATCACTGGAAAAAGGAATAATCCAAGGTTTTTATTGTACAGAAAAGTTGTAAAAAGGTATTCTTTACTCTCATTATTCCCCTTAAAAACATAGCCTAAACCGCTAACAACGACAACTTTTCCAATATATAGGATGAACACTCCTAACAATATAAAAGCGAACTCTTTAAAGCCATACTCTTGAACAGAGGAAATTGAATTATGATTTAAAATATTTATTGCAAACAAGGAAATATTCACAACAAACAGAATATTGATAATCGCAGAACCTTTTATCATGTTGATATTCTTCTCAAGAAAAAGATTATTGGCAGTATGGGAATTGAAAATTGATTCTACAAGCTTTGATAAATACTTACCAAACAGAAACTTAACTAATGCTAGGAGAAATAATGAAAACAAGATAACACCTACAAACCAATCGTTGCCATAACCAATATTTTGAAATCGAGTTATCGCATCTCCTCCAAACTTAGGCTCTTGCCTTACTATACCTTGATGCAAGCTATCAACTGTTACAATTGTATCGTTTACCGTAAGACTTGAATCTCTTTTTATAGAATCAGAATCTAAAAAGTCCTGCTTAATATTTAGAGAGTCCATGGATGTGGATTTATTGACTGTATCTCCTTGAACATTGCTACTTGTATAACTCTCCAATGATTTGGTAGTATCAACAAGCGTGTCATTAAATAAAATATAATCAGGGAAATAGTTACTCTTCATAGTTAAATAAGGTCTATCAGGATTATGATTTCACAAATATACGGGAATAAAAGAAATCTGAATCCTGAAACAGTGCGATAGATAGATTTTTCATTCGAAGTTCACCCAGTCAACTTTTAAACAAGGGACTTCTATTAAAATAAGCTCTTCAAACTAAAATTTTTATCTGGCTTAATACCTCTTTCAGTTTGTTTTAGTGAGCAACATTCAATTTGAATATCGTGTTGGAAAAAGAGAATATAATCCTTCTCAACTGCTTCCTTTAAGAATACTGCTTTCTCCTCTAAAACTGTGGTTGGAAATAAATCATAGGCAGCAACCCATTTTAAATTCACATTAGCCATAGTTGGTATAAAGTCAGCTGCAAAAACAATGGTGTTATTTTTACCACGTACTAAAACAGCCATTAGTCCTGCGGTATGACCATTAAACATTCTAACTTCTATATTTGGGAAGATCTCCATGTTTTCTTCAACAAACTTTAATTTTCCTGATTCAAAAACTGGCATTATATTCTCAGGAAAATAGCTATCTCCTTCGCGAATATTAGGATTCAAGTAATTCTCCCATTGTTTTTTACTCACCCAATGGGTAGCATTAGGAAACGAAAGTTCTAACTCTTTAGTTCCATTCTTGTAGCGAGTAGAACCTCCACAATGATCAAAATGAAGGTGAGTGAAAATCACATCGGTAATATCCTCAAAATCGTAACCTAGCTTATTCAAAGAACCTTTTAAGGTAGTATTAGCTATATAATTGTAATGACTAGCTTCAGATTCAGAAAGCTTATCTCCTACTCCATTGTCAATTAAGATACGACGATCACCATCAACGATCAACATGCTTCGTAATGCACAATCGCAAAGATTGTTTTCATCAGCTGGGTATTTATTACTCCACATAAATTTTGGAACAACACCAAACATAGCTCCACCATCACATTTCAAATTCCCAGTCTCAATTGAATAAATCTGCATTTTCTTCTCTTATTTAAAACAACACTTTTCTAATAAAGCTTAAAGTAAGAAAGAAAAAAGAATACTGCCAATCACAGCGGATTTGATTATATTTAAATTTCCTTATTTTTAAAAGCTTTAACGAGTTATAATAGTGCAATTTCAACATTACTCAAGCTTATATACTTAATCAAAAAGTATATATAACAACACACAATCTCTTATTAATAAGGCACTAATCCATATTTCAATAATTACACTACGCCATTGACCGATTCAGGTGTTAATGACGAAAAAATATAATCTATGAGAGTACATTTTATTGCTATTGGAGGAGCCGCTATGCACAATCTAGCACTAGCTCTGCATAAAAAAGGATTTCAGGTTTCAGGATCAGATGATGAAATATTTGATCCTTCAAAAAGCCGATTAGAACAATTTGCCCTATTACCCGAAAAATGGGGCTGGTTTACTGATAAGATAAACTCAGATATCGATGCAATTATACTTGGCATGCACGCTCGTATTGATAATCCAGAGCTATTGAAAGCAAAAGAATTGGGTTTGAAAATCTACTCTTATCCAGAATATATTTATGAACAAACAAAAGATAAAATACGAGTTGTAATTGGTGGCTCGCATGGTAAAACAACAACAACTTCGATGATTATGTATGTTTTGAAATGCAACAATATCGACTTTGATTATATGGTTGGTGCTCAAATTGAAGGCTTCGATACCATGGTAAAGCTTAGCGAGGACGCAAAAATTGCCGTTTTTGAAGGTGATGAATACCTTGCCTCTCCTATCGATCCTCGTCCAAAATTTCATTTATACCATCCGCATATTGCCTTATTGACTGGAATTGCCTGGGATCATATCAATGTTTTTCCAACCTTCGACAATTATTTAAGTCAATTTGAGAAATTCATTGGCTTCATTAAACCAGAAGGTAGCCTTATCTACTTTGAAAATGATGAGCATATTGCTAAGATGATAGAGTCTCCTCGAGATGATATTAAATATTTGCCATACAATTCACATCCACACAAAGTGAAAGACGGTATTAGTTCGTTGATCACTGAAAAGGGAAATTTAGAACTATCTATTTTTGGAGAACACAATCTTCAAAACCTTAAGGGAGCACATCTAATTTGTAAAGAATTAGGCCTAAGTGACGAGCAATTTTATAGCTCTATTAAGAATTTTGGAGGAGCAGCTAAACGTTTACAAACTTTATCTCAAAACGAACAAACCATTGTCTATCAGGATTTTGCCCATTCACCTTCGAAACTTGAAGCAACTACAAAAGCAGTAAAAAATCAGTTTGCCGATAGAAAGTTAGTGGCCTGCATGGAGCTTCATACCTTTAGTAGTTTAAAAGAAGAATTCCTTCCGGAATACAATAACAGTATGGCTTTGGCAGATATAGCAATGGTTTATTTCAATCCTAAAACGGTTGAACACAAAAAATTAAAAGCTATAACAGCCGATCAAGTTAAAGAAGCATTCGGAGGTAATAATCTAAAGGTTTATACGGATTCTAATATTTTAATTAATGACTTATTGGAACTAAACTTTGCTAAAACAAACCTGCTTTTAATGAGTTCGGGAAACTTCTCAGGTGTAAATCTTCAAGAATTGGCTGATAAAATAATCGAGTAAAGAATACTTAATCAATTTATATTGAGATTAATTAGAGGTACTAGAATTTAGTATCTCTTTTTTATATCTGCAGATTTCCTATCACATTAAGTTTATAAAGATCCAATTTCAAACTGAACAAATCATCTATAAACTCAACGATTAGGGCAAAATTCTAAATACAATATCAATCAATTTGAACGTTCAAAATTAACTATCAAGCCAATGATTTAAGGCTGTTTGAAATTTAAAAATATCGAGAACTTCTAAAAAACAGCTTAATAACATAGAGAAAAATTCTATAGATATCCCTACATTTGCGCTCAGCTAAATTTTAAATACAACATCATGGTGCATACTATTGGGGAGAACAATTCCCTATTCAACCAATTTATAGCTGAAATTCGCGACGTAAATGTTCAAAACGATCCTTTACGATTCAGAAGAAACCTAGAAAGAGTGGGTGAAATCTTTGCTTATGAAATCAGCAAAACTTTTAATTACTCTGAAAAAGACGTTCAAACTCCACTTGGAATTGCAAAAGCAAATCTTCCTCAAGATGAGATTGTAGTTGCTTCTATTCTTAGAGCAGGATTACCATTACACAATGGTTTATTAAACTACTTTGATCGTTCTGAAAATGCATTCATCTCTGCTTATAGAAATTATAACGAAGCTGGTGAGTTCGAAATCAAGTTCGAATACATTGCTTCTCCTTCTATCGATGGAAAAGTTGTTATTTTAGCTGATCCAATGCTTGCTACAGGTTCATCTATGGAATTAGCATATAAGGCGATACTAACAAAAGGAACACCTAAGCATGTTCACATTGTTTCAATTATTGCTAGTACAGAAGGTGTTGAATTGGTAAAGAAAAAACTTGCTGATGAAAACATCACACTTTGGATGGGTGTTGTAGATCCTGAGTTAAACTCTAAATCATATATCGTTCCTGGTTGTGGTGACGCTGGAGATTTAGCTTTTGGTTCAAAATTATAAAAAAACAAAACTATCATATACAAAAAAAGACCTGCAAATTGCAGGTCTTTTTTTATGTCTGTTTTGTCTCGTCCTGATATAGCGTTACACAAAAGTAACACTATGAAA
>TARA_R110001583_G_scaffold155208_4_pt1 | contig 13869 bp, 14 predicted proteins | sample TARA_R110001583 | Tara Oceans TARA_R110001583 (sample SAMEA4398432) | marine metagenome | biome: Polar Biome; feature: [MES] marine water layer (ENVO:01000295) within the mesopelagic zone...; material: water (ENVO:00002006), including particulate matter (ENVO:01000060) such... | reverse complement strand
AAAGCTCATATAGATAGCACATAAGGAGCCTATAATAATAGCGATGATGTAAATTTTACCTAAATTTCTATGGATTTGTAAATACTTGTTTCTAAACGTTTTACTGAACTGGAATGGTCCAATTAGTAAAGCCGTTATGCCACCTAATAAATGCCCCACAAGCCACCATCTATTTGGCCAATAGTAGTTGCTGAATTGCTCAAAGCCAAAGTGGATGAAATAGGGTAAAGCACGGTCAATAACAAAATATAAAGCAATAATACCTATAATAAAAAGCGCAATAGTTTTTAAATGGTTCATTTTGGAAGGTTTTCAAAAAGAGGCTGTCTTAAAAGTGTCATTCTGAATAAAAATGAAGAATCCATTTAAAATCAAATTATTGATAATTAGGTAAATAAGATTTTTCGACTACGCTCAAAATGACAATCAAAACACTTTTAAGACAGACTTTTTTTTAGAATTAATAATTATTTTGAAGAATATGCTAAATCTGGTCTCATATCACCTGTTAGTTCTTCAAATCTTGAAATATATTGCATCATATTACCAAAAACAGCTTTACCCTCATCACCTAATACGGCGTCATTTGCTTTACCACTCATAGCAGCATCTGCCTCATCTTTAGACGAAACGGCCACTAAATAATAGTTTTCTGGAGATCCAAAACCACTACGATATACGCGATAATAGACTTTTGAATTTTGTTTGACAAACAAATCTTTAACACCTTTCATGGCTTCGAATAATTTACCCGCATTCTCTGGTGTGTAATATAAAAAATACCAGTGTCTGTGATTTAGACCTTCTTGTGTAGCCTCACTTCCTTCGGGCATATATGTTAAATTTCCTGATAACGTAAGAATATAATCTCTGTGAGAGTCATAGCATTTATCAAAATTTTCAAACATGGTTTTCCAGTCGTCTCCCATGGCTTTTGCCATATCAGCAAACGGCTGTTTATCTAATTCCGCGAAATTTTCTATTGGAGAAATCCAGCTATATTGTAAATCGCTAGAGGTAGCTAAGGACCATGACGTTTTTGGATTATATTGTTTGCTAGCGTCTATAAATTGCTTGGAAACTTTTTCATATTCTCCAACCATGGATGGTCTAACATTATCCACGTGTATTTGATAACGTTGCTGAGCTTGTGAGAAATATACTGTAAAACACATTAATACTATTAATAATGCAGTTGATTTTAATACTTTCATAAAATTTATATTTAAAAGTTAGTTGTTATTAATTAAATTATTTTGTAGTTGGTGGGGCAATACCTAATTGATTGTATAAAGTTAGGTCATCATAGAAAGCATCTTCTTGAGTGGCCTTTCCGTCTTTGTTAAATGTCCATACACTTAAACCATGGGTCGTGATTTTTTTTGCTGTGGGTGGGTTGCCTATAAATTCGCCTGTGTTAGTGCCTGTAACGGTCCAGTTAATGTATGCCACATTATCTTTTATAATCGTTTTATCTATTGCCACATGAATATCTGGAAAGCCTTTATGGAACGCGTTCATAATGTTGGCATAATCGGTTTGATTACTAGCAGCCCTATTACCATTGGTGTTTCGTACCAGATTTTCCACTGTGGCTGTTTTCATTCCGTCTATATCATTTTTATTCCAAATATCGCCAAATGCTTTAATGGTGACAGTCATTGCTTTTTCATCTGCACCCATAGCATTTTCTTGGGCGATTTGTTGCATGGCTGCAGTATAACCGGATAAATCATAATAGCCATATTCTTCAGCTATTTTTCCATTTTTCATATTTGCAGAAATATGCACCGGAATTGTCAATTCTTGACCATTAGCGGCCAAAGTACCTCGCCATCGACCCCAAAAGTTTACCCAGGTATTGCCGTCATCACTTAAAGTTTGCTCATAAAAAACAGGTTCTTTGTCAAAACCATAACTAGAGGTATTGGCCAATAATCCTTTTAAATGCACTAGTAGTTCTGCTGGTGGTAATCCGTCTTTCCAGGTATTGTGAAATATTTTTGCCGTGTCGGCATAATGGGTCGCCCAAGCATCCCAATTACCGGCATTATAATCGGCAACCAATGCTTTTACTTCATCAATATTTGTGGATGCGGTTGTAAATCTGGATTCTTCTTTTTTGCATGATGTAAATAAGACTAAAGCAAGCCCTAATAAAAACAGTTTTTTCATAAAAATAAATATTTAAGGTTAGTGGTTTTTAATTTAATGTATGTCCTAATTGTTCCATGACACTTAAATTATCATAAAACACATCTTCTTCATCTATTTTTCCATCTTTATTAAAATGAAAGCGAGATAATCCTTCAACTTTAACTTTTTTACCTGTCGCAGGAGAACCAGCAAATTCACCAGTATTTGTCCCAGTAAAAAACCAATGAACGAAAACATTGTTGCCATTAACTGACCTATGTGGAATTGTGACTTCAAGATCTGGAAACCCGGTATGGAACACATTTATATTTGTTGCTAATTCCTTTGCACCTGTTGCTACTTTTGTTCCATTCAAATAGCGCAAATAATCATCTGTAAGAATATTGCTTAATACTGAAATGTCTTTATTATTATTAAATTCATTGATGAAAGTATCAATTTGAGCTAACATTGCTTTTTCGTCTACTGGTAAATTGTTTTCTTTTTCTATTTTGGACAAGGCAGTTGTAATGGGAGCAGAGTCCCAATAATTTTCAAGTCGTACGACTTTACCGTCAATAAATCTTGACGATATATGAACAGGCACATCTATTTCTTGATTAGTTGCCTTTAGTGTACCGCGCCATGTAGCCCAATAATTAACCCAAGTTTCTTCGGTAGTATCTACAACCATTTCCATCCAGGAATTTTTTTCAACGAAACCATAAGACGAGAAATTGGATAATAAATCGAGTTGGCCTTTTTTAAATTCATCTATGTTTAATCCCTTATTTGAATTAACATAAAATTTTGCTGTATCTGCGAAATGCGTACTCCAAGCGTCCCAGTCGCCATTGGCATATTCAGTAATACTTGCTTTCATAGCATTTATTTCTGGAGAATGTGCAAAATAACGTTGTTTTTCTTTATTACAAGACAATAGAAATAATAAGGCAAGCCCTAAAAGTGGTAGTTTTTTCATGTTTATGGTATTTATAGTTAATTTTAAAAACAAAAAATGCCATAACCATTCTCAAGACACAAAAACAGCTTTCTAAAAAAGATAATGTTAGAGTCGGGACTCTTAAGGAGAGTACTAAAGTACTAAAAAAAAAGGATATTAACGAAGTTTTTCACAAAGAACTAAAAATTAGACTTATTCAAAAAAGCTAAACATATTGCCGCCATAACTTTTAGAGTAACTAAAATGATCAAGTTTGGAAAGGTCGGTGTGCTTAGAGTGTTCAACAATAAGCAGCCCATTTTTTAACAGTAAATTATTTTTGAAAATCAATTCTGGGATTTTATAAAATTGGTCATCACTAAAATCATATGGCGGGTCTGCAAAAATAATATTGGCTTGTAAAGTCGATTTTTCTAAAAACTTAAAGACATCGCTTTTAATTGTTTGAATGGACATATTAAATGCTTCGGCTGTTTGATTTATAAATTTTATACATCCAAGGTCTTGGTCGACACAAGTGATATTTCTAGTTCCTCGTGATGAAAATTCATAACTGATATTTCCAGTACCAGCAAAAAGATCTAGTACCGAAACAGCATCGAAATAATACAGATTGTTTAATATGTTGAATAGCGATTCCTTCGCCATATCTGTTGTAGGGCGTACCGGAAGATTTTTGGGTGCTGTAATTCTTCTACTTTTATAAAGCCCTGAAATGATGCGCATTAAAAGCTTTTTATTAAAGTGAAATCTGAATAATTGTTTTTTGGTTTATGGCTATAGTTGAAATTGTCAAAACGATTTCCAAAACTTACATGCCGCACGTATTTGTAGGCTATTTTATACAATTCATCCTCTTTGCTAATAGCACCAATAAAAACCAAATTAAAGGTTTCTGGATTTAATTGCAGTTGTTCTGCCGTAAACAGCAAATAATATATAAAATCTTCTTTTGTGGTATATTCAAATGTATTATAGATTAAAAGGTCGCCTAGTTTAGTTATAATTATTTCAAAATGATCTTCACTTATATACACATAGACCTTAGCTTCTTCTGAATGCTTTTCAATTGATAATATATTTTCTATTAAAATGGTTGAAAAATGTTTGAAGGTAAAACTGCCAAACAAGTCGTAAATATAATTGTTAATGTTAACATAGGGGACATACACATTAACGCTTTCATTAATAGAAATAGAATCGTAGGTAATAAAATCTGATTTTAAAATTTTTGAATTGAACTTTAAATAATCAGCTAAATGATCTTCATTAAACAAGGGCAATGGAACCAAGGTTGACAATTCATTTACATGGATGACTTGAACACTATTAAATAAATGTTGAAACACGCTTTTGGTATTAAAGATATGTTTTACTTGATCTAAAGCGTCAAAAGGATTTAGCTTTTTGCCAAAGGGGATGTGTTCTAAGTGGGATATTGTATTGGAATCTCGCTGTAGAATACAAAAAGAAAGTCCACTCAAACTTACTTGAATGGACAATTCTTGATTGGATGTTATGTTTGTAGTATTATTCGTTATCGCCATATGTTTTTGGCCAGTTTCCACTTGTTTTAACTTCAATCATGGAGCCTACTTTTAAAGCATCTCCATTAACGCCATCAACCGAAACCACCTGATTTTCTTGAATCACTAAATCTCTTTCTTGGTCAAACAATAAAATGTCTTTTTTTACCGATGCCTCAAACACAGGTATTTTTACGCCATTCTGTTCCAATACCCCCGCTTTAAGTTGAAATTTAGCACCTTCTTTACCAACGGGAACATTCATCATGGTTTTATAACGAGTAGAGGCTTTAAATAAGGAATCCTTTACAGGAACAAAGCCTAGTGTATCAACAATAACTATACTTTTGTAAGTTGTAACGCCACCATATCTTTTGGTTAACTCCACGTCAACAATACTGGAATCCCGTCTTTGGGTAATTGTAAAATGAGCTGTATCAATAAAGGTAACTAAAGCGTCAAAGTTATCAGTGAATTTCCCATTTACTTGTTTGTAAGCAAGCTCAGAATCCCTAATGTCCTTTAAATTTTCAATAACTATAGTATAACGCTCTGTTTTTATTTTATTAAACTTAACGGGCCCATAAATCGATTGATATGTTTGATACCCTAAGAAAGCAATAAGCACCCAAAGCAGTATCATTAAAAAAGGTTTAAACTTTGAAGGGATAAATTTGTCAACCAATTTGACCAAGCCAATTGTTATTAGTACTACAACAACTGCAATGAGAATTATTTTAAACATAGTAAGTTATTTATTAATATATTAATTAATGGTGTAACGCAAATCTACAATTTTTTTTTAATCGTAAAAACCAATGTTAGTAAAAATCATTTCTATCTTTGGATAATTTATAATATTTAATAATTTAAATGACGTCATCCGAATTCTATTTGCTTTTAAAACAGCACTTTCCATTTGAACCTACGCAAAAACAAAATATTGTATTAAATCAAATATCCGAATTTATTTTTAAAAATAATGCGAACGGACTTTATTTACTTAAAGGGTATGCTGGAACAGGTAAAACAACCATTGTTAGTACCATTGTGTCTAATTTATGGAAAGCTAAAAAGAGCGCTGTTTTAATGGCTCCAACAGGTAGAGCAGCCAAAGTGATTTCAAATTATTCGGGAAAAGAGGCATTCACAATTCATAAAAAAATATATTTCCCAAAAAAAGAGAAAAATGGGGGCGTCAAATTTGTTTTACAACCAAATAAACATAAAAACACGCTATTTATTGTTGATGAAGCATCCATGATCCCTGATGCACCAGGAGAATCAAAACTTTTCGAAAACGGATCTCTTTTGGATGATTTAATGCAATATGTGTATTCTGGGCATCAATGTAAATTGCTTTTAATTGGTGATACGGCGCAATTACCACCTGTAAAGTTAGATTTGAGTCCTGCGTTAAATGAGAACACACTTAGTCTAAATTACAATAAGGACGTTACTAAAATGGAATTAGATGAAGTGGTTAGACAAGAATTCGATTCCGGTATTCTTGCCAATGCAACCGTGTTGCGCGAAGCCTTGTCAAATACTATTTGTGACGCATTTAAATTTGATTTAAGCGATTTTAAAGACATAGTGAGGTTAGTGGACGGTCAAGAAGTAATGGATGCGATAAATGACGCCTATGGTAATTTAGGGAATGAGGAGACCGCTATCATCGTAAGGAGCAATAAGCGGGCCAATTTGTACAATAAAAATATTCGTGAGAGGATTTTATTTAACGAGAATGAACTAACGCCGGGTGATTACATAATGGTGGTTAAAAACAATTATTTTTGGATTAAGCCAACTTCAGAAGCCGGTTTTATTGCCAATGGTGATATTATTGAGGTTCTGGAGATTTTTAACATTTTAGACCTTTATGGATTTCGCTTTGCCGAAGTAAAAGTGCGCATGGTTGATTATCCTAAAATGCAGCCTTTTGAAACCGTGTTGTTATTGAACACTATTGAGTCTGAAACGCCTTCTTTAACGTACGAAGACTCTAATAGATTGTATCAAGAAGTTATGAAGGACTATGAAGCTGAATCCAGTAAATATCGAAAATTTTTAAAAGTGAAGACCAACAAATATTTTAATGCTTTGCAGGTTAAATTTTCGTATGCCATTACCTGCCATAAATCTCAAGGAGGTCAATGGAATACGGTTTTTGTAGAACAACCTTATTTACCAAATGGAATTGATAAAGAGTATTTACGATGGCTTTATACAGCCATTACAAGGGCTAAGGAAAAACTGTATTTAATTGGGTTTAAAGATGATTTTTTTGAACATTAGGAAATGATTGTTTTTAAATAATATGGCAACAGGAATAGCTAACGTTCTGTCGATAGTCCAATTTTCAGCAATGATTTTTATAGTACTTATTATTAATAATTTTTTGAATGTCCATATTCATTCATAATACCATTTTTGTCATTCAGAATGGAGTGGAACGAAATGAAGAATCCATTAAAATCAATGGGATTCCTCCTTTGTCGGAATGACAAAATTATTATGTTTTCAGACTTATGACACATTACGGACATTCAATAATAATTTTTAAGATCTATAAAAAGTTTACCAATTCTAAAGCGTAGTTTCTTAATATTTATTATATTTTTGAAACGGATTTGATTTAAAATTCAATGAAAATAATTTCAATGATTCCGGCACGTTACAGTGCTTCTCGTTTTCCAGGTAAATTAATGCAGGACCTTGGGGGTAAAAGTGTTATTGTAAGAACTTATGAAGCAACGAAAGCTACCAATTTGTTTGATGATGTGCTTGTGGTAACAGATAGCAACATAATTTATAATGAAATAATGGCTCATGGAGGTAAGGCCATGATGAGTATAAAGGAGCACGAATGTGGCAGTGATAGAATAGCAGAGGCGGTTGAGTTTTTAGATATTGATATTGTTATTAATGTTCAAGGAGATGAGCCATTTACAGATAAGGGGTCATTAAAAAAACTTATAGACGTTTTTAAAGACGATCATACCAAACAGATAGATTTAGCCTCTTTAATGGTAAACATTACAGATTGGGATGAAATTGGCAACCCAAATACCGTTAAGGTTATTGTGGATAAAAATAATTTTGCATTGTACTTTTCCAGAAGTCCAATCCCATATCCTAGAGATAAAACGGTCGATGTGAAATACTACAAGCACAAGGGAGTGTATGCTTTTAGAAAAGAAGCTATTTTAGATTTTTATCGATTACCGATGTTGCCATTGGAAGCTTCGGAAAAGATTGAATGTATAAGGTATTTAGAATATGGGAAACGTATAAAAATGGTCGAAACCGATGTTCAAGGGGTTGAAATTGATACCCCTGAAGATTTAGAACGTGCTAAAAAACAATGGAAATAAATTACCAAAACATTAAAGTTATTGGGTTTGATGCCGATGACACCTTATGGGTTAACGAAACCTATTTTCGCGAGGCAGAAACAGAATTTTGCACCTTAATGTCTGAATATGAAACACCAAACAAAACAGATCAGGAACTGTTTAAAATGGAAATGAAAAACCTTCCATTATATGGCTATGGCGTTAAAGCCTTCGCGCTTTCAATGGTCGAAATGGCATTGGACATTTCTAATTATAATGTCTCCCAAAAAACCATTCAGGATATTTTGAATATTGCGAAGAACATGCTTGAAAAGCCAGTAGAGCTTTTAGATGGCGTGGAAGAAGTGCTTAAAGAACTATCTAAAAAATATCGATTAATTTTAGCGACTAAAGGAGATTTATTAGATCAGGAACGTAAACTGGAAAAATCTGGATTGACAACGTATTTTCATCATATTGAAGTGATGAGCGATAAACAGGACACTAATTATTCAAAACTGTTAAACCATTTAGACATTAAACCTTCAGAATTTTTAATGATTGGAAATTCTTTAAAATCCGACATCCTACCATTGGTCCATTTAAAAGCTCATGCTATTCATGTGCCATTTCATACAACTTGGGCACATGAACAAGTTACAGAGAAAGAGACCAATGGAAAAACGTACAGAACAATTAGCAGTTTAAGAGAATTAAAAAGTTTATTGCATTAATATGAAGGTTATTGATATTAATATATGGAACAGAAAACAACATTATGAGCATTTTAGTGGTTTATTGGATCCTTATTTTGCTCTAACAATTCCTTTCGATGTTACCAAAGCTCATCAATTTTCAAAAGACACACACATTAGTTTTTTTGCAAAATATTTGCACGATTGTATGCGAGCAATTAATAGTGTAAAAGCATTAAGACTAAGAATTTTAGACCGGAATGTTGTAGAGTTTAACGTCATCAATGCCTCTCCAACTATTATGCGTAATGATTTGACGTATGCTTTTTCGTTTATTGATTTTGATAAGGATTTAGGGGTGTTTATAGAAAATATAGAATCAGAAAAAACGAGAATTAATAATACAACCGATTTGTTTCCGCCTAAAAACGGATTAGATTGTGTGCATTGTTCTGCATTGCCTTGGCTCAATTTTACTGGGCATAAGGAACCTGTAACAAAAGAAGTTGATTCTGTTCCAAAAATCGCATTTGGCAAAACAAATAAAATCAATTCAACCTTACACATGAATATGGCTATAAGCGTAAATCACGCATTGGTTGACGGATATGACATCGGATTGTTTTCAGAAAAATTTCAGGACTATTTAAACGAGTAAATGTTAAATAACACTATTTTTACCTAGTGAAAAAGAAAAATCATTAAATGAGTTATAAAAACTTTCCCATGGTGCCAAGAGTCGTTTTTGGCAGAGGTAGTTTCAATCAATTAAGTGAAATATTAGCCTCAAAACGATTAAACGTTCATGCGCCATTTGTATTTTTGGTAGACGATGTTTTTAAAGGCAAAGCTTGGTTATCGTCTCGAATTCCGATTGCTTATGATGATAAAATCATTTATATCTCTGCAAATGAAGAGCCTAAAACATCTCAAGTTGATAGTTTAGTTGAAGATATTATATTAACATCGAGACAAGGCACTTCTGGTGTTGTTGGAATTGGCGGCGGCACCCTTTTGGATTTGGCAAAAGCAGTGGCCATTATGCTAACCAATGAGGGCGAAGCAAAAGATTATCAAGGTTGGGACTTAGTTAAAAACCCAGCCATATACCATGTTGGTATTCCAACAATTTCTGGTACTGGCGCCGAAGTTTCTAGGACCACTGTTCTTACAGGGCCTGAAAAGAAATTAGGAATTAACTCTGATTTCACCCCATTTGATCAAGTGATTTTGGATCCTGAATTAACTAAAGAGGTGCCAACTGATCAATGGTTTTATACAGGAATGGATTGCTACATTCATTGTGTAGAATCCTTAAATGGTACGTATTTAAATGCCTTTAGCCAGAGCTATGGAGACATAGCTATGCATCTTTGCAAAGAAATCTTTTTGAATGATGCCATTTCAGAGACTGAATCGCAAGATAAACTAATGATGGCCTCATGGCATGGCGGTATGAGCATTGCCTATTCTCAAGTAGGAGTAGCACATGCTATGAGCTATGGAATGTCTTATTTATTGGGAACAAAACACGGTATAGGAAATTGTATTGTATTTAATCAGTTAGAAGAATTTTATCCAGAAGAGGTAAAACTTTTCAAGGAAATGAAAAGGAAGCATCATATTACAATACCAAAGGGGATTTGTGCTAACTTAGATGATTCGGAATTTGATATTATGATAAACATTTCTTTGAGTTTAGAACCACTTTGGGAAAATGCTGTTGGAAAAAACTGGAAAAAAATCATAACCAGAGACAAACTGAAAGAACTTTATCAGAAAATGTAATATGCAATGGTTAGCTAAATTTATTTATTTTAAAATTCTAGGTTGGAAGGTTGTTGGAAATACAGACTTTTCGAAAGATTATACTAAAAAAGCTGTTATTATTACAGCACCTCATACCAGTTGGCACGACTTTTATATTGGTGTTCTATTGCGTTCTGTGTTACATTTAAAAACAAATTTTGTTGGAAAAAAAGAGTTGTTTATTTTTCCAATAGGTTGGATATTTAGACTATTAGGAGGCGCTCCCATTGACAGACATGCGAAGGAGAATAAAGTGGATACGATTGCTAAACTTTTTAATGAAAAAGAAGAGTTTAGAATGGCGATGTCCCCAGAAGGAACTAGAAAGAAAGTGGAAAAATGGCGAACCGGATTTTATTATATAGCCAAAAAAGCCAATGTGCCTATTATCATGTTTACGTTGGATTTTGAAAACAAACAAAATAAAATTTCAGAACCGTTTTATCCAACGGACGATATTGAAAAAGATTTTGAGTTTATGCATGCTTTTTTCAAGGATGTAAAAGGTAAAATTCCTGAATACTCTTAACATGAAATAAAAAAGAGGCTGTCTAAAAAGTATATTTCGAGGTCATTGCGAAGTACGAAGCAATCTGTAATATTTTGATAATCAATAAAAAAGATTACTTCACTATGTTCGCACGACGGTTTATTATTTCAACTTTTCAGACAACCCTCTTTTTTAGCAGTTCTAAATATCTATATATTCTATTTAATTTCCTTTAATGCATTATCAACAAGGGTTCTTAAATGCTGTTTATGCGCTTTGGAAGAAATATTCCCAGAGGGTGCAGCCATAGTTCTTATGTTTTTTAAATTGTAAAGCGCCATCGACTGAGCGTTGTAATCATATTTATCCGCTTGTTTGCCCGTTAAAACAGCAATTAGCATATTGGTGTATTCTAATTGAAGATTTTGTCTAAACGAATTCACGTTTCCATAAATATCAACTTTAAAAATAGCATTATTTAAATCATTCATATAAGTAGAAAGGACATATTTGTTTCCGTAAAGTTCTGAATCCGTAATGCGTTGTAACGTATTATAGTGCAATAAATGGCTTAATACATTTTTTTGATACGTTAATATTTGATCATGAATTTTTGGGTCTTCTGGAGTTCTAAAATTAAAACCACGACGTTGCATTGCCAAATAATTATACAAATCATTTGGAGCATCAAAAGCAGTGGGCGCAAACACATATTTGCTTAAAGCAGCCATAGCTCTTTTTTGGTCTGCTAAACTTACCGGTGTGTATGGTTTAGTTTCTCCTTCTTGGCCAGCCATGGCACGATCTACATAAACACCGCCAATAAATCTTGAAATAGTATTTGCTGCTGATGCTTTTTGAGAACTTAACAAATAATACACACGCCTTAATTCTTGATAGGATTCGTCTGTTGGCGTGAATTTGTTTTTAGCTTCTTTCATCAAATCGTTTGATAGTTCAATTCTGTCGATAGACCACTTAATTTGATTGTTTGATTGGTCTGAGACATTAACTCTTGGGTCAATGGCCTTTCCTGGAGATCGCATATCGTCGGCATCATTACCAAAAACATGTTCAGGTTTTGTCGATTCGTTTAACAACGCTTGACGCTCATCTTCAGATTTAAACGGGGTATATCCCAATTGAATAGCCCAAACATCGTAAGGCCCTACGGCAACATCATCATACTGTCCTTGTTTACTTCTGTCTCTAGTAATGTTTAAAGCCGCATAATCCATAACAGAGGCCGTTAAACACTTTCCTTTAATAAAATCGGCATCCTCCAGTTGTTCAGGGGAAAATAATTGACTCGCTTTCATGTTATGCATCAGTCCTAAAGTATGGCCCACTTCGTGCATAATTAAGGCCATCATGGATTCTTTCTTAAGCCGTGCCATTTCTAAATCGGATGCACCTGATGCTATGGCAACTTGATTTGCAAACATAACATCTTGCTGAATTTTATTTCCTAGCGAACAATTATAAATATCGTTGTTTTCAAATTCAGATTCGTTAAATGGTTCATCAAGTGAGGCTAAACTATATAATTTATCATAAAGCACTCTATTTGTAAAATGAACATATTCTAGCATGATATCTGCTCCTAATATCTCACCCGTTTTAGGATTTACAAAACTAGGACCATAACCACCAAAAGGAGGTTTTGGAGAAGACGTCCACCTCAAAACATTATATCTTATATCACCAGCGTCCCAAGTGGCATCATCGGGTTGTACCTTAACAACCATGGCATTTTTAAACCCAGCTTGTTCAAAGGCTACATTCCATTGTAAAACAGCTTCTTTAATGGTTTCCCGCCACTCCAAAGGAGTCGAATTTTCTATCCACCAAGTAATAGGTTTAACGGGCTCAGAAAGTGCCAAGTTTGGATCCTTTTTAACTAAATCCCATCGATTTATTAAGTCTCTATATGGGGTAGAACTTGTTGAGGTCTGATCTTCAATTTCTGTATTAAAATAGCCTACTCTTGGGTCATCAAACCGTGGTTTAAAATCATTTTCCGGCATAGCAATAAGGCTATGATAAATTTTTATACTTACGTTTCGCCCATCTGCAATGGCATTTGAACCTCTATTTAACACAGAAGGCGATGAATACACATATTCAACTTCTAGATCGGTGTTTTTAGCATAATTTCTAATAGCATTAATTTTTGTTTTGTCTTTATCTAAATTACCAAGTTTAAACGCAGTTGGTGATTCTCCTGGTCTGGCAGGATTCTTAATTTGTACAAGCGTTTCATTTAAAAATAAATCATCTGCCTTAATTAAATAAAGGCCCTTTTCTTTATCAAATGCCTCTATGTCTATGCTTGCCATTGTTCCGTTGCTAATATTGGCATCTTTCGATTTTGATAGAGCATTATTGGGGTCAAAATAAAAGGAGGTGTTTTGCGTAATAAATTCTATTTTATTAAAATATTTCTCAATTTTAAATACTTTTGAGCCTCTATAGGACCCTCTATTCATCCTGCCTGCATCTAAAACACCATCGGCAATTTGGCTGAAATAAATAAATTCTTTCCCTAGTTGGTCTTTTGTAATAAGGATTTGAATAGAACCTTTAATGGTGTCTTGGTAAATTTTAAAAAGACCATCAATTTCTTTACTGGATTTAACTAGATCTTCAATGCTTTTTTCTTTGTCTTTTGCCGGTGGAGCAATGGCAACTTCGGTTTTTTTATCTTTATTTTTTTTCTTTCTGCTTTGAGCTTCTGTATGCTGTGGTATACAAAGAATGGTTAAAGCAAGCATCAAGCTAATAATCCGGAGGCTTTTAAATTGTAATATTTTCATTATTTTGATAGATTATTTAATACTATTTTAAATTAGTCGATCTAAAAATAATTATTATTAATTTATATATATTGTTAAAACATGTTAAAATAAAA
>TARA_R110001583_G_scaffold6919_7_pt1 | contig 13870 bp, 15 predicted proteins | sample TARA_R110001583 | Tara Oceans TARA_R110001583 (sample SAMEA4398432) | marine metagenome | biome: Polar Biome; feature: [MES] marine water layer (ENVO:01000295) within the mesopelagic zone...; material: water (ENVO:00002006), including particulate matter (ENVO:01000060) such as...... | reverse complement strand
CGTCTTCGTTTTTGAATATCGGTTTCCCTTATTGAATTTAGCCTTTTTTTAGCAAGGTTATCCAAGGTTTCCAAATACAGGGCGTCATCGATTTCCGCTAAGGCGGATTTGATATTGTAACTGGAAATATGTCGTTGTTTCAGCTCGTTCACGATTCTATTCCTGCCCCATTTCTTTATGTTGAACTTGCCTCTTGCAAAGCTTTGGGCAAAGCGTTCCTCGTTCAAATAATTCTCTTGGATCAAATGGGTTATAATTTGATCTAGGGCCTCCGGAATCATGCGCATCTCCTTTAGTTTTGAGGTTACATCTTTATGGCAACGTTCCTGATAGGCACAATAGCGTTCCAGTTTTTTGGTCGCTTCTGATAATGTATATGAATCTGTTTTTTTGAACAAAATTAAAAATTGGTTTTACAAGATTTAAAACGCATAAATGGATTTCAGAAATTAGTCTTTGAATTATCTATTTACAATGCAAGATATAATCATTTGCTATCGGATTAAAGTTTATTCAAACAAAAAAAGCGACTCCGTTGCCGAAGTCGCTTTAAAATTTAAATCTTTAGGTTATTTCTGTCTAAAGACCCTGTCATTTATCGTCAGGGTTAGTGCTGCCATTTGTTTTTCCGTATATCATGTACAAGGAAAAACGGGGTTGCACTAATATATTGTTTTGCCGTTCTTATCCTTAAAACGGAATTCTAGATACGTATAAGCATCCCTAGGCTGGATCTTGATCCATTTCTTATGCTCCAAAAACCATTTAGTACGGATTGATGGAAAACCTTTAGTAAGGTAAGCCGCAATAAAAGGATGTATGTTCAAAGTGATCTTACTGTCCTTTTTAGGGCCTTTCAAAAGTTTTTCTAGGTCTACGTTTATTTTGTCTATTAAAACAATCGGAGCTTCTACTTCTTGACCCGCTCTATTGGGGTCCACTTCCGTTGTTTTAATATTCATTTCGGGACGTACCCGTTGTCTGGTGATCTGTACAAGACCAAATTTACTGGGCGGCAATATTTTGTGCTTGGCCCGATCATCTTTCATTTCATCACGAAGATGATCAAAAAGCTTTCTTCTATGGGGTGCTTTTACCATATCTATGAAGTCGATAACGATAATTCCTCCCATATCGCGAAGGCGTAATTGTCTTGCTATCTCCGAAGCGGCCAGCATGTTAACCTCTAAAGCGGTATCTTCTTGATTTTTTGCTTTATTGGATCGGTTACCACTGTTAACGTCTATGACGTGCAATGCTTCGGTATGTTCTATAATCAAATAGGCTCCTTTGCTCATTGTGGCCGTGCGGCCGAAAGAAGTTTTTATTTGTCTTTCTATTCCGAATTTTTCGAATATAGGAACGGTTGAGCTGTAAAGCTTGACCATAGATTCCTTGCCTGGAGCAATTTCTTGTACATAATCATGGACCTGGTTATAAAGCGTTTGGTCATCTACATGTATACCTGTAAAGGAATCGTTGAAAACGTCCCTTAAGATACTTGATGCCCTATTGAGTTCTACCAATACTTTGGATGGTGTCGGTGCTTTATACAATTTTTTACACATTGCTGACCATTTGTTCAGCAAGTTTTCTAGATCCTTGTCCAGTTCGGCGACTTTTTTACCTTCGGCGACTGTTCTGATGATAACTCCAAATCCTTTTGGTTTAATGCTCTTAACAAGCCTTTTCAACCTATCTTTTTCTTCTTTGCTTTCAATCTTTTGAGAGACCGAAACACGTTCGGAAAAAGGCACCATGACCAAATAGCGGCCGGCTAACGAAAGCTCGGAGCTGATTCTAGGTCCTTTGGTGGAAATGGGTTCTTTAACAATCTGTACTAATAAGGATTGGTTTGATTTAATGACATCATTTATGCTGCCATGTTTATCAATATCTTTTTCCAACGGAAAGTCTTTCAAGGAATAATCCTTGAGCTTCCCGGTACTCACTTGTTTTATGAATTTCAACATCGTGGATAATTGCGGCCCAAGGTCATGATAATGCAGAAAAGCATCTTTTTCATAACCTACATTAACAAAGGCTGCGTTAAGACCGGTAACGGGCTTCCTGACTTTGGCCAAAAATATATCGCCAACAGAAAAATCGTTATTATCTTCCTCTTTGTGTAACTCTGTGAGTTTTCCTTCTTTTAGTAAGGCAAAATCGACGGCGTTGGAACTAGATCGTACGATTAATTCTCTATTCACCTGATTTTATTTATATCTGTTATACCGCGAATAATGCGGTGAACAAATAGATTAAACAATAGTAGTCACAGGTTGTATAAACCCGTCGAAATTCTTTTTAGAATTTCTATGTCAATGAACGTATTAAACGAAAAAGTAGTTGAGAACAACTACTTTTTCTTGTGTCGGTTAGCTCTTCTACGCTTCTTGCGCTTGTGTGTAGCTACCTTATGTCTCTTTCTTTTCTTACCACTCGGCATAAAGTTCTTGTTTAAAGATTATTATTTTAGTTTATTTTACTTGTACGTTACTTTTAACACCTTCTACGAAAACCTTGGCAGGTTTAAACGCCGGAATGTTATGGGCCGGTATTTTAATAGTAGTGTTTTTAGAAATGTTCCTACCAGTTTTTTCCGCTCTGGTCTTTATAATAAAACTACCGAATCCTCTTAGGTAAACATTATCTCCACTTTCCAATGAAGTCTTTACCTCTTCCATGAAGGATTCAACAGTCGCCTGAACATCTCCTTTTTCGATTCCCAGTTTGTCTGAGATTTTCGATACAATTTCCGCTTTCGTCATTTTGTCAATTATATTATCTGTATATTTTTTCGGCTTGCAAATATATAAATTAAATTCATTCTTTTGCCCTAATCAACTAATTTTAAGTATATAAACAACTACTTTTATCATATAGTATTGATGTGTATGATTTTTTCCCTTAAAATTCTTCTTTGGTATCAAAAAAATAAGAGAAACCTACCTTGGAGAAAAACCAAGGACCCATATAGAATCTGGCTTTCAGAAATTATTCTGCAGCAAACAAGAGTGGCGCAAGGATTACCTTATTATGAGAGGTTTATCGAGCGGTTTCCAACGGTTCGGGACTTGGCAAATGCCCAGGAAAATGAGGTGCTTAAATTATGGCAAGGGCTAGGATATTATTCACGGGCCAGGAACCTTCATGCCACGGCAAAAATCGTCGTTGATGAATATAAAGGGGAATTTCCCAAGACATACAAAGGGCTTTTAAAACTGAAAGGTGTTGGGGATTATACGGCCAGTGCCATTGCTTCTATATGTTTCGATATTCCGGAACCTGTCGTAGATGGCAATGTTTACAGGGTGTTGGCTCGTTATTATGGTGTTGATATTCCGATAAACAGTTCTAAAGGTACCCGTTATTTTAAGGAATTGGCAAGAAAGGTCATGAATACCGAACAGATAAGGGATTATAATCAGGCTATAATGGAATTCGGTGCCATTCAATGTGCTCCAAAAAATCCCGATTGTACGGGCTGCCCCTTGAACGATGGTTGTCTGGCGCTACAACAAAACCAGATAGGTGAGCTCCCCAAAAAAATAAACAAGACCAAGGTCAGGAATAGATATTTCAACTACCTTGTTGTTGTAGACCCCAAGAACCGCACCTTGTTGCAACAGCGAAAAGGGAAGGGTATTTGGCAAAACCTATGGGAATTTCCTTTATTGGAGTCCAAGGAGGATATGGATGTACATGAACTGGAGCGCTCGTTTAATAAGGTGTTGGCCATTAATGAAACACCTGAAATTTATCACTTTAATTCGGAAAACATCGTACATAAGTTGTCGCACCAACATTTATACACTAAATTTTGGATTATAAAGACCGATACATTCTTAAAAGAAGGAGTGGGGTTTAACGAACTGAAGGATTATCCCGTACCGGTTTTGATAGCTGATTTTATTAAAACATTTAAAATTTAGTACTTTTGGGCATTAGATAAAAATTATGAGCGGAACATTGAATAAGGTAATGCTTATCGGGCATTTGGGAGACGAAGTGAAAATGCACTATTTTGAAGGTGGTGGGTGTATAGGAAGGTTTCCTATTGCTACCAACGAGACCTATACCAATAAACAGACCGGTGAACGGGTAACCAATACGGATTGGCATAATATCGTTATACGTAACAAGGCCGCTGAAATTTGTGAAAAGTATCTTAGTAAAGGAGATAAGATTTACGTTGAAGGGCGTTTAAAGAACCGACAATGGCAAGGTGAGGATGGTAATACACGTTATACCACCGAGGTGCATGTACAGGATTTCACGTTCCTTAGTACCAAAAAGGAAAGTATGGCGAATGCACAAGCAACTGGTCAACCATCACAACCTGCGCAAGCATCACAGCCAGTTCAAAATCAGGCACCGACCAAAGCTGCCGAACCTACGGCTTCGGTTACACCTGAAGATGATGATGATTTGCCATTTTAACTCTATAAAACCTAAAATTTGACTGTTGGACCCTGAACCCCTTAGTTTTTCCCTGAACGCTATAGCTATGGAGGGTGCGTTTGTACTCAATATAACCATACTTATTATCCTATTGTTTTGTTCGGCCCTTATTTCAGGTGCCGAGGTGGCTTTTTTCGGTCTTTCGCCAACTGATGTCAACACCATTGAAGAGAAAAAGACAGCAAAAGGGAATATCATCGTAAAATTATTGGAGCGTCCCAAAAAATTATTGGCGACCATATTGATCACCAACAATGCCATCAATATCGGGGTTGTTCTTGTATTCAATATAATAGGGGACACCCTTTTTTCGAATATAAACTATCTGCTATTCAATTTTATTTCGGTTCGCTTTCTGTTGGAAGTCGTGGTTGCCACCTTTTTGATATTGATGTTCGGGGAAATTTTGCCTAAAGTCTATGCAAATAGGAACAGGATCAGTTTTTCCCATTTTATGGCTTATCCCCTTAAAGTGCTCGACTTCATTTTTTCTCCTTTGAGTTTGCCCATGCGGTCATCTACCATATACCTGAACAATAAATTGGGTACCCATAAATCCAGTCTAAGTGTAGATCATTTGTCCCAAGCTTTGGAACTGACATCAGAAGGGGATACCACGAAAGAAGAGCAAAGGTTGTTGGAAGGTATCGTCTCATTCGGTAATACGGATACCAAACAGGTAATGCGGCCACGGATCGATTTGTTCGCATTGAGCGAGGATATGAAATTTCCCGATGTGCTTAGTGAGATTAAAAAACAGGGATATTCCAGGATACCGGTCTTTTCCGAAAATATGGATAATGTCCTAGGAGTGCTCTATGTTAAAGATCTTTTGCCTTATATAGATCGTAAGTCGTTCAATTGGATATCGCTTATTAGAGACCCTTATTTTGTTCCTGAGAACAAGAAATTGGATGATCTTTTATTGGAATTTCAAGAAAAGAAAAACCATTTGGCGGTTGTCGTCGATGAATATGGTGGTACCTCTGGAATCGTTACACTCGAGGATATTATCGAGGAAATCGTAGGTGATATCAGTGATGAGTTCGATGATGAGGATTTGGTGTATTCCAAATTGGATGATTATAATTACGTGTTCGATGGAAAAACGGCCCTTAAAGACTTTTATAGGGTAGTAAAGATTGAAGATGAAGATATCTTTGAGGAACAAAAAGGGGAATCTGAGACCATAGCCGGTTTTGTTCTTGAAATCGCCGGGGCGTTTCCTAAAAAAGGTGAAAAAATAGTATTTAAAAATTATGGATTCGTTGTTGAGAGTCTTGACAAAAAAAGATTGAAACAAATAAAAGTGATCTTGCCAAATGAGAATTAAGAGTATTCTTTTTGTATTGTTTTCTATGTTGATTTTCGAAAGCTGCCAGGAAGAGGTGATTCCCAAACCTAAGGCCAAGTTGCGATTGGAGTATCCCATAACGGATTACTCCGTGATTGAAACGGACCATTTCAAATTCTTGAAGAACCAGATCAGTATTTTGAAAAAACAGGATGGCAATGCCATGACCTTGGATTATCCTACCATGAAGGGATCTCTTTTCATTACCTATAAAGATGTGAACAATGATATAGGTAAACTTTTGACAGATGCCCAAAGGTTATCCATAGAGCATTCGGCAAAGGCCGACGGAATCTTGCCACACCCTTTCGTGAATGAAAAGGACAACGTATACGGTATGTTCTTTGAAGTTGTTGGTGATGCCGCATCCCAAGCCCAATTCTATGTTACCGATAGTACGGAACACTTTGTTACGGGCTCCCTGTATTTTTACACCAAGCCCAATTACGATTCCATTTATCCGGCAGCGTCTTATTTACAGGACGACATTAAGAAGTTCATGGAAAGCATTCGTTGGGAATAGCCTAAAAAAATAGCTGTCCGTTCTTTTACTCTTCTTTTCCTAGAAGTTTTTCGGCATTGGCTATACTGGTGTTGATCTGTTCCCTTAGGGCCTTCACCTTTTCTTCTTCCTCGTCTAGCCAAATTTGTTTTTCTTCGGTCAATGCCTTCCCGTTTAAGATCTCATCGGAATCGAATCTACTTCCAAAACCTTGCATCCAATCCATCATGGCCTTATGCGCATCTTGCAATCCTTTTCGCGCCTCTTGGTACTGCATCCCTATTTCGGTGCTATCTTCCTTACTGCTTAATTCACCGACCATTTTGCCCATTACGCTCATTTTGGGCATTACCTCGTCATGAATGGCCATGACCTTATCCATTTGTTCGCTAGATACTTCTGTAGCTTCTTTTTTTTGATCCTTGCAAGAGATATTGCCTATTATAACTGCTAGTGCCAAAATGCCTAATAACTTTTTCATTCTAATGGTTTTGTATTAATTGTTATATTTTTTATTGAGTATACATAGTCCTTCACCTTGGTGTTCGTGATGGTTTCTTGAATTATGTCCGGATTGGTTTTCGTCGGAATATATACCACCAATGCTTCGCCATTTTCATAGTTTACCTCAGCTGAATTGATGCCCTCCAGAATTTGTAAGTTCTTTTGTATCGCATCGGCGCAACCGGCCTGGCAGGCCATCCCTTCTATGGTAATGTTGGCTAAGGCCGTTAAGCTGTCAGGTTGAGGTTGTTTTGCTTGTTTGTCCCTAAGGCTTGTACAGCCAACAAGAAACATAGCAGTAAGTATAAAAAACAAGCTGCGCATTGGTAAAGTATCTTTTTTCAAAAATACATAATACCGAATTGATTTATTCGATATTGTTGGCCGATATTTCAACGAAGCAATTTTTTGGATGTTAGAAAATATAAAGTAAATCCCGAAAGGATAGTTATCAATCCGAAAATAGAGAATATCCGAAGCAACCAATTATTAAGGTTGTCACGTTCCTGATAATCCATCGTATGCATCATCCATAGAAAATCGAAAATACGCCATTTTTGGCTTCTAAATGTCTGTACGTTCGCATGATCTTGGGAAACATAAACAGTTGTGTTGGCCGGGGCATCGAATGTTATGGCATAGGCCGGTAGCGGTCTTCCTCTATACTCGTGATGGGTATTGGTCTCGGTAATAAGTTCTGTATGGGTTACCTCGGCCGTTACGTTCAATTTTTGCCGTGCGATTTTGATGGCATCATCTGTATTCAAGGGCAATCTGGTTTTTCCGTTGATCGCATTAATGAGTTTGGTATTTGTTCCCTCATTACTTTTAAATACCATTTCGTAAAACGGTTTATCCAAGATGGAAACAACCTTTAAGGATAGCAATGAGTCATTTGCACCCAAATGATGGTGAACAAATGAAGAAGGGGAAACTAAGTCTTTTTCAAAATTTAAAATAGGGTTCCCGCTCTTTAAATTATCACCGCGAATCTCATCAATGTTCGTCCAGCTAAAATAGAGTCCGCCCAAGGTCCAAAAGAAAAATTGGATTCCCAATATCAGGCCTAGATAACGGTGCCATTTTCTTGTAAGATGTATTATTTTGTATTTCCTCACTTACTTTTCTGATAATTCATTATAAATTTAAAATTACATATAAAACGAGCAAAAATCGATTCTAAAGTTTCACTTTTGCAAAAAAAATATTTGTGAACGAGAATTTTAAAAAATGGATATATCTCACCATACTTTCCCTAGTATGGGGCTCTTCATTTATATTGATTAAAAAGGCATTACTGGGGCTTTCCGCTTTTCAGTTAGGAGGGTTACGTATTGTTTTCGCATCTTCATTTCTGTTCATTTTTGGTTATCGAAGCTTATGGAAATTGACCTTGACGGATTGGAAATGGATTTTGGTCGCGGGTTTGTTGAGTTCTTTTTTTCCTCCTTTTTTGTTTGCAATAGCGCAGACCCAACTAGATAGTGGGGTCACCTCCATATTCAATTCCGTGGTACCTTTGCTGACTACATTGGTAGGTATTGCGTTGTTCGGTCTGGTGATTACCAAAAGGCAACTTTTGGGTGTGTTCATTGGGCTGTTGGGGGCATTGGCCTTGATTGTTTCAGGTATGGAGTTCGACCCCGACCAAAATTATTGGTATTCGGTTTTTATTTTACTATCAACTTTGGGATACGCTTTTAATATTAATATCGTAAAAAGACATTTGGGACATTTAAGTCCGTTGGCCGTAACAACCGGTAGTTTCGCCGTTGCGTTCGTTCCTGCTTTGGCGATAGTAGCCTATTCCGGTTTTTTTAGTGAAGTAGGCCAGCAAATTGAAATGCAACATGCCATGTGGTTTTTGGTGATTTTGGCGGTACTCGGAACAGCTATGGCTAATATCCTGTTCAATAAATTAATTTATATATCAAGTCCGGTCTTTGCAGCTTCGGTCACTTACGTAATCCCAATTGTTGCTGTTCTGTGGGGAGTATGGGATGGGGAACTGATCAATGTATATCAATTGCTCGGAGGTTTGATCATACTGCTTGGTGTGTATTTGGTGAACCGTAAAAAAAAGACCGCCAAGTAAACATGGCGGTCCAATAGATTGAATTAATGACCATCGAAAAATATAAAGATGGTTGTTCGTACTTAGCTTTTCTAAATAGCGGTCAATAACTTGTTTTTTCAGTTGCTTTAGCGAATTTGTCGTAAAATTTGACAGGAATTTTTTTACCATTGAAGGTGACTTTTTCGAGGTTCTCCAACACTTCACTCCCTTTTCCCGTTACCACGACTCTCACATTATCGATGTTCATGTATTTTTGTGCGGCTTTTTGCACATCTTCTTTGGTTACGGCATTTAATCGCTCTAAATACGTTTTGTAATAATCTTTGGGAAGTCCTTCGGTTTCAATATTCAGAGCATAACGGGCAATGGTTTCTGGTCTTTCCAAAGCCAAAACGAAATTACCCACATATTTCGCTTTTGCATCTTTTAGCTCTTCCTCGGTCACAGGGGTTTTAACGATTTTGTCAATTTCTTTTAGGATCTCAACTACGGTGCTATCGGTGACCATATTACGTACCTGTGCACTAGCGGTAAAGGTCGAAGGCGCATATTTATCATTGCCAATACTCGAGTATGAGCCATAGGTATAAGCCTTGTCTTCCCTAAGGTTAAGGAACAAACGGGCCTGTGCACCACCACCAAGTATTTTATTGGCAAGAATAGCGGCAAGATAATCCTCATCTTTCATCTTAAGGTCTACCAAATTCTCGACAACCACTTCGGATTGTACGGCATTGGGCACATCAACAAAATTAATCTGTGTGTATTGTGCATTAGAGGGTTTTGAAAATTGAAAGGAAGGCGGAATGGCTTTTGTCCATGGGGTAAAGTATTCCTCAACCAAGCCTTTTACCTGTTCAAAATCCACATCACCAATAATTACCAAATAAGCATTTGCCGGTACGAAATAATCCTCATAAAATCGGATGACATCTTGAAGCGTAACATTCTGAACACTTTCAGCGGTAACGAATTCACCATAAGGGTGGCTGGTTCCGTAGGCCAAGGCATTGGATACCCGATTGGAAATTGCTGAAACATCTTTTTCCTCTGTTTTTAATGAGGTTAGTATTTTTTGCTTTTCCTTTTCAAATTCCTCTTCCGTAAAATTTGGATTAATAGCGGCATCTGCCATTAGTTCAAAAATTCTTGGGAAGTATTTGGACAGTGAGCCCGCAAAGGCGCTCTGGGATCCAAAACTGATTCTTGCCCCAAGAAAATCTACCTCTTCGTTGAAATCATCTTTCGGAATCGACTTGGAACCTTGACCTAAAAGAGCGGCCGTTAAAGAGGAGACCCCAGCCTTGTCCCCTTCGATGACCGGTGGGTTGTCTATAAGTAATTGTATAGATACGCGGGGTAATTTATGATTTTCGACCACTAAGACCTTGAGTCCGTTATTCATTTCGTAGTGTAAAGGCTCACTTAAATTTATTTCAGGGGCAGGACCCGGAGTGGGTATTTTACTTCTGTCGATTTGGGCTTGGACATTAAAAGCAATAAGGCCAAGTACCAATGTTATAAATAATCTTTTCATTGTTTATTAGTTTGCTGTTGCTTCTTCAGGTAGGTAATTTAACTCCACTCTTTGATTTGTGTTGAGGTATTTTTTGGAAACTTCCATAATTTCTTCCCTAGTTATGGATCTGTAAATGTCTATTTCATTATTGATCAAACTGGTATCATCATACAACATATAGTTTCTGGCCAAAGAATTGGCTATCCCTGTAATACTGCTGTTTGAATTTACGAACTGGTTCTCAAACTTATTTTGGAGCTTTTGATAGTCTTTTTCAGAAATCAATTCAGTTTTTATTTTTTCGATTTCCCCATCAATTTCACTTTTCAGATCTTCCAAAGAAGTTTCACCTACCGGAAGTGCGCCTACCACATAGGCTCCGTAATCTTCTTGTGAGCCATTGAAAGCAAATACCTGCAATGCTTTTTTTTCATCATCGACAAGTTTTTTGTAAAGTTTTGAACTTTTCCCGTCACTGAGGTACGTTGAGATCATGTCGAGCACATAAGCGTCCCTATTGGTTTGGGCCGGGGTTCTGTACCCGAGTAAAATTGCCGGTATTTGAATATTGGGGTCATGGTACTCCGCCTTGATCGTTGAGGTTATCGGATCCTCCACGAAAGTTTGTCGTTGAATTTCTTCCCCTTTAGGAATAGGACCGTAATAATCCTCGATCATTTTTTTGGTCTTTTCACGATCTATATCTCCCGCAACAACTAAAACGGCATTGTTGGGCACATAATATTTTTTGTTGAACAACTTAAAGTCTTCCAATGAGGCATTTGCCAAATGTTCCAAAGAGCCAATGGTCTGCCAACGATAAGGGTGTTTTTTGAACAGGTGTATGAACATTTGTTCGCGCCATCTTCCGTAAGGTGAATTGTCATAGCGCATTCTACGTTCTTCTTGAACAACTTCACTCTGGGTGTCTACCCCGATTTTATTAATGATGGGGTGCATCATACGCTCCGATTCCATCCAAAGTCCTAATTCCAGATTGTTTGAAGGGAAAACCTCATAGTAATAGGTGCGGTCTTGCGTTGTGTTGGCGTTGTTTCGGCCTCCGTTGGAAGAAACTATTTTGAACCACTCTCCCCGTTCTATATTCTGGGTGCCCTCGAACAATAAATGTTCAAAAAAATGGGCGAATCCGGTTTTTTCCGGATTTTCATCTTTAGCACCTACGTGGTACATGACCGACGTGGTGACCACAGGGGCATTATTGTCTTGGTGTAAAATTACGTGCAGGCCATTGTCAAGGTCGTACTCTTCATAGGTAACCTCTTGTGCAGAGATCACCGATAATAGGAACAATGTCAATAAGCCCGAGATCAAAGGTGTTTTCATTCTCACAGGATTTTGAATTATTGGTCAGTGGATATTTGTTTTTAAAGCCAACGCTAATATAAATTATTCAGCATAATGGAAGGGGAGTTCGGTTGTCTTTAACAAGATTTTAAGCCGAATTGATTATAAAATCCTTATTTTAAGGGAATTAACCAAAAATAATGAACCATGAAGCATTTTGCCTTACCAGTACGTTTCGGAATTGCAACAAGTGGTTGCCTTATCGCTTATTTTCTGATCTTGTCTTTGTTCACCCTACATACCAATGTTTTTTTTAGTGTTTTCAATGGGGTTATTACGGGTTTTGGTATTTATGAGGCCATAAAATTCTTTAAAATTAAAGAAGCTCAACAATTCAATTATGGCAGGGGTTTTACTGCGGGAGTGGTAACCGGCGGAGTTGCCTCTGTTTTGTTTACATTGTTCTTTACTTTTTACGCCACCGAAGTAAACACCGAATTTATCAGTGAACTGTCCAGTACTTGGGGTAATGAGATCAAGAATTTTGAAGCAATCGTCTTTTTTACCGTGGCAATAATGGGTTTTGCGACTACTCTTGTAGTAACTTTGGCCATTATGCAATTATTCAAGTCTTCCAAAAGGCGTTTTTGAAAAACCTGAATGGTCTTTGTTAGATTCTATATCTACGCTATTTTTTATTTGCAAATCACTTGTACATTAATGAATTAGCAGTATATTTGCACCCGCCTATGAAAAAAAGTAGGGATAATTAAAAATAATATATACGCTATGTATGCAATTGTAGAGATGGCAGGGCAGCAATTCAAAGTTGCGAAAGACCAGAAAGTATATGTTCACCGTTTGCAAACGGAAGAAGGGAAAAAGGTGACTTTTGACAATGTACTTCTTTTGGATGATGGTAAGAACGTTACTGTTGGCGCCCCAGCTATAGACGGAGCCGCTGTTGAGGCTAAAGTCGTTAAGCACCTTAAAGGTGACAAAGTTATTGTCTTTAAAAAGAAAAGACGTAAAGGGTATGCCGTTAAAAACGGTCATCGCCAATCATTGACTGAAATCGTTGTAGAGAGCATAGTTGCTTCCGGAGCGAAAAAATCGGCCAAGGCGGAGCCAAAGGCAAAAGCAGCTCCAAAGAAGGCAGCCGTGAAAGCTGAAGCCCCTAAAAAGGCTGCACCAAAAAAGGCAGCAACCAAAAAAGCCGATGATTTAAAAAAGGTTGAGGGTATTGGACCTAAAATCGCTGAGACCTTGGTCAATTCAGGGATTTCAACTTTTGCTGAATTGGCAAAATCAACTCCAGAAAAAATCGCAGAGATCATTTCAGATGTTCGCGGTAACCACGTAACCGATACATGGCCAGCACAAGCTAAATTGGCTGCTGAAGGCAAGTGGGACGAGTTGAAAAAATGGCAAGACGAATTAGACGGTGGTAAGGCTTAATTGCCCAACCATTAAGTATAACAATAAAAACCGAAAAAAATGGCTCACAAGAAAGGTGTAGGTAGTTCGAAAAACGGTAGGGAATCAGAATCGAAACGCTTAGGTGTTAAGATATTTGGTGGCCAAGCAGCTATCGCTGGTAATATCATCGTTAGACAACGTGGTACAAAACACAATCCAGGCGAAAACGTTTATGCAGGTAAAGATCATACTTTACATGCGAAAGTAGACGGGATGGTTAAATTCCAAAAGAAAGCAGGAGGAAAATCTTATGTTTCCATTGAGCCTTTTGAGGCTTAATATACTGTCAAGAATTTATATTTGGGCCCTTGCTATTTTTATAGCAGGGGCTTTTTGTTATCTGAATGTTAAGTTAGTTTAAAGTTGTTTTTTAAATTGGGATAAATTGATTTTTTCTTAAATATTACCTAACCTGATTATTTGAGGTTTAACAATTTCTTTGTGGTGAATAATCAACCACTAGAAAATGAAAACCTCTTTATTATTTTTTTATCTTTTTTTACCTTTTTGCCTTTTATCACAAACTGGAAATATCCAAGGATCCATTTCAGATGAGAATGGATTGTACTTACCTGGGGCCAGTGTAGTATTGCCTTCAATAAATAAAGGTGCCATTACAGACTTTGACGGCCGATTCACCCTTGTGAACGTACCGGCCGGAAC
>TARA_R110001583_G_scaffold53483_2_pt1 | contig 13876 bp, 10 predicted proteins | sample TARA_R110001583 | Tara Oceans TARA_R110001583 (sample SAMEA4398432) | marine metagenome | biome: Polar Biome; feature: [MES] marine water layer (ENVO:01000295) within the mesopelagic zone...; material: water (ENVO:00002006), including particulate matter (ENVO:01000060) such as...... | reverse complement strand
AGTGTTTTTATAAATGGTACTCAAAGTATTTTTTTTGTCCTCTCTCTTTGAAATTTCTGCTTCTTGCAGGTATTTAGCTTCCTTTATTAGTGCTTTGTATTTTTTACGATATATAGGTATAGAAACACCTATAGATGGAAACATAAATACATCTTTACCGTTATCTGAAGCTGTTGAAGAAGGATTTTCACCAACAATTGTATAATTGAAGCCAATATTAAATTTTGGAAGCCCTTCTTTTTCAGCTACAATTTCCTGATTTAAAAAGGCATTTAATTTATGTTCTATACTTTTTAGTTGATGGTTTGATGCATAAATTTCATCGAGCATATTTAATTGATCTAAAGGAATTTCATCTTGCCATAAAACTTCTGGAACACTAATTTCAGAAATTATAGCTCTGTTCAGCAAATTGTTAAACTTAACTTGTAAAACATCTTTTGAATCTAAAAATAAGGCCAATTGATTTTCCAAATCATTTAACTCCAGTTCTACTCTTAATTCATCAACTATTGAAGCGTTTCCAGCTTCAATTTTAACAAGCGAAAGTCTTTTAAAAACTTCAAGAATTTCTATATTTTCTTTTGTTATTTGAATGGCCTTTTCAATAAAATAATAGTTATAATAAGCCGTTTTTACTTCAAAGAAAATATTAGATTTTGTGTTTTCAAACTCTTCATATTTAGCTTTTGCCATTTCAGTTGCAACATCTTCTTTTGCATTTAGCAACCCAAACCAAGGGAAGCTTTGTGCTAAATTAAATGTTGCTTTTTGAGGTCCAACTCTGGTTTCAGCGGGCTGAATAAAATACCCAAAGGCAAAATTAGGATCTGGCAAAGTACCAACTTGCGGTACTCGTTCCATTGCTGCCATATAATCGCTAAACATAGCTTTTAAGCCAGGATTATTAGTTGCTGCAATTTTTAAATAGCCATTTAATTCATCCTGTGCTTGCGCAAAGTGCGCAAGCAATATTAGAATAAGGCTAAAAAATATTTTTATTTTTCTCATCTTTTAGTTCTTAGTTATTAAGTTCTTTCAACTTTTTTCTATCTCTTTTATTGATCTCTCCCTCGCGCCAAATACATTGTAATATTGGAACAATAAACATCGTCATTATTTGAAGTGTCATCCCTCCAAATGTTGGTATTGCCATAGGCACCATTACATCTGCTCCTTTTCCTGTGGCGGTTAAAACAGGAAGCAACGCAATAATTGCTACTGCTGCCGTCATCATAGCAGGGCGAACTCTTTTTGAACCAGCTTCAATTACTGATGCTCTTACTTCAGCAACTGTTTGAGGGTTGTTTTCTTCAAAAGTTTGATGAATATAAGTACCCATAATAACCCCATCATCTGTTGCTATACCAAATAAAGCAATAAACCCTACCCAAACAGCAACACTTAAATTAATGGTGTGGATTTGGAATAAATCTCGCATATTAATTCCTGCAACACTGAAGTTTAAAAACCAAGGTTGACTGTACAACCATATTAATATAAAACCACCTGCAAATGCCACAAAAACTCCTGAAAAGTGAATTGTTGATGCAATAACCGTTTTGAATTGGAAAAACAAAATGATAAATATTAATAATAAACTTATTGGGATCACAATTGCCAAACGTTTTGTTGCACGTATTTGGTTTTCATAATTACCTGTGAAACGATATGTTACACCCGCAGGCAATACAAATTCTCCAGAATCTAATTTTTGTTTGATCAAGGCTTGAGCATCTTCAACAACATTTGTTTCCGCAAAACCATCTTTCATATCAAAAATGACATAGGATGTTAAAAAGGTATCCTCACTTTTAATAATCTGCGGTCCTCTTGTATAAGTTACTTCTGCTAATTCCCCTAATTCAACTTGACTACCAGAAGGTGTTGGTATCAAAATCTTTTTAATATCTTCAGGGTTGTCTCTATACTCTCTTGCATAACGAACCCTAACAGGAAAACGTTCCCTTCCTTCAACGGTTGTGGTTAGTTTCATTCCTCCTATGGCAACAGTTATATACATCTGCAGATCTTTAACAGTTAAACCATAGCGAGACATGGCTTGCCTATTTAGTTTCAATTCTAAATATGGTTTCCCTACAACCCTATCTGCAAAAACGGTTGATGCTTTGATGCTAGGTACTTCTTGCAGAATTTTCTCAAATTCATAACCAACTTTTTCAATGGTCTCTAAATCAGGCCCAAATACTTTAATACCCATTGGAGCTCTCATCCCTGTAGCAAGCATAATAAGCCTTGTTTGAATTGGTTGTAACTTTGGAGCTGATGTTAATCCAGGGAATTTAGAGTGTGCTACAATTTCATTCCAAATATCGTCTGGTTTTTTAATTTTAACACGCCATTGTCTAAAGTATTCACCATCTTCATCTTCAATTAATTCCTCTTTAGAAATTTTTCTAAATTCATCTTCTCCATATTTATAAGTAGTTCCATCCTTTAAAACAAATGCATCGTTCTTATTCACTTTAAAAGCGATTCTATGTCCACCTTCATTAATCATATATTCAGGTAAATAATTAATGGTATTTTCATACATAGAAGTAGGAGCAGGATCTAATGCTGAATTTACACGCCCCCATTTACCTACAGAAGATTCAATCTCTGGAATAGATATTAAATGTCTATTTAAACTAGCCTGTGTTTCCATGTTTTCAGTAACACTGGAATGTGGCATAGTAGTTGGCATTAATAGAAATGAACCTTCATTTAAGGCGGGCATAAATTCATTTCCAATTCCAGGAAACGTTTTTTCTAAACTAGCCCAAGCTGATGTGTTTTTTACCGATTGAGGTAAAAATCCAGCAGTTTTGTTAATACCTAACCAAGCAACTGCCCCAAAAATTAAAACAAAAATCGGAAGCATTAAAAATTTCCATTTATTGACTAAACACCATTTTAAAATTGGGGTATAAAAATGGACAATAGCCATTAAAAACCCAAGAATAACACATAGTAATAGTGATACAAAAATTAGGTTTATAAATGTTGAATTTGAAGCCCCTAACGGTAACCATTCAATAGTTAAAAAATAAACTACAACAAAAGCAGCAATTATAATATTTATAACATTCGCAATTTTTTCAGAATATGGTAATTGAATACGGTTTTTAAATAAACTTCTTTTAGAAATAATGGTTAATAAATTATTTATTCCTACTAAAATTAAAGCGATTGCAATAATACTTCCATAAGTAGCCAAGAAAACAATTCCGAAACCAATTAATAGTGAATTAAAGATTCTACTGGTTTTCTTTTTATCTAATTTAATAGAAAATAAAATATGTGCCATTGCTGGAATGAACATAATTCCAATTACCAATGAAGACATTAATGCAAATGTTTTTGTAAAAGCTAAAGGTCTAAATAATTTTCCTTCTGCTGCTTGCATAGCAAAAACTGGTAAAAAACTTACTACAGTAGTTGCTAAAGCTGTCACTATTGCACCTGCCACTTCAACAGTTGCAAGATAAATTAATTGGACTAAATTTTTGCCTTTTATACCTTCATTTTCGGGCAATTCCATATGCCTTATTATATTTTCAGTAAACACAATACCTACATCTACCATGACGCCAATGGCTATTGCAATACCAGAAAGTGCAACAATGTTGGCATCTACATGAAAGTATTTCATTAAAATAAATGTCATTAATACACCAACAGGAAGTAACATTGAAATTAAAACGGAAGCCCTTAGGTTTAATACCAATACAATAACTACTAAAATACTTATTAAAATTTCATGAGATAATGATGATTCTAAAGTACCTAATGTTTCGTGAATTAAACCAGATCGGTCATAAAACGGAACAATTGTTATTTTTGAAACAGTACCATCTGCCAATGTTTTTGAAGGTAAACCTGGTGCAACTTCTTTAATTTTATTTTTAAGATTGTCTATAACAGCCAAAGGATTTGCTCCATAGCGCGCTACAACAACCCCACCAACGGCTTCAACCCCACTTTTATCTAACCCACCTCTACGTCCTGCAGGACCAAATTGGATTTTAGCAACGTCTTTTAAACGTATAGGAACATTGTTCTTAACTGAAACAACACTCTCTTCTAAATCAGATAAATTTTTAATATAACCTAAACCTCTAACTAAGTATTCCGCTTTGTTAAATTCTAAAGTTCGCGCCCCAATATCGAGGTTACTGTTTTTTACAGCATTCATTATCATACCAACATCAACATTGTTCGCTTTCATAGCGTCTGGGTCAATCTCAATTTGGTATTCTTTAAGAAAACCACCCACGGATGCAACTTCTGCAACACCAGAAGCAGCCGTTAAATAATAACGGACATAAAAATCTTGAATAGTTCTCAATTCTTGAGGATCCCATCCACCAGTAGCTTTCCCTGTTTTTGGGTCTCTACCTTCTAAAGTATACCAATATACCTGCCCTAAAGCAGTTGCATCAGGACCTAAGGCAGGAGTTACTGCATCAGGAACTGTACCAGTTGGTAATGAATTTAATTTTTCGAGGATACGTGTTCTACTCCAATAAAAATCTACATCATCATTAAAAATAATGTAAATACTAGAGAGCCCAAATATAGAGTTACTTCTAATTGTTTTTACTTCAGGAATACCAAGTAACGCAGTTGTTAAAGGGTAGGTTATTTGATCCTCAATATCTTGAGGAGATTGTCCTGCCCATTCGGTAAATACAATTTGTTGATTTTCACCTATATCAGGTATGGCATCAACAGGTACTGGATTCCTCTCAAATAAGGATGTTTTCCAATCGAAAGGAGCAGTTACAATACCACCTATAATAAAGGATAACAATAATATAAATGTTATTAACTTATTTTCAAGAAAATAACGAATAATTTTATTAAGCATATGAAATTTGATTTTTAATTTTTAATTAATTGAAAATTATAAGGGCAATAAAAGCGCCCTATAAATTTAAGAAAAAATGATAATTATCACTCTTAAACATTAAATAAAAAAAATCAAATACGAAAAACGCTATAAAGCACATTAAAGTCCTTATCAGCTAATGGGGGTGAGTAGTCTTTAAAAACATTGATTTCAAAATCAATCCCTTCAAATAAATTTAAATAAGTGTAAGTGAAACTAGCTAGAAAAACTTGTTGCTCTAAGTTTAAATTGGTAAAAACAACATTCAATTCATCTTGCCCTTTAACCTGTTTGATTATATCAGAACAACAATCTTTTATAACAGAGATGCAATCGCTGCTTGTTGCGGCAGTTTTCATTGGTAATTCACAAGATTCGGCTTTTGAAAATAACGCAAAATCCATCACTTGATCACCACAAAAGTGTTCACTAAATGAAAATGACATTGTAGAGAAAAGAACTACAAAAGCCATTAAAATTGCTGATATTTTTTTGAAAACTTGCTTCATAATTAATTGCAAAGATATAAAATTTTAATTAGAGTATATTAAAAGGATGTTAAATTATACTAAAAACCATTTTTTAGATAGTTGAATATTTTATATACGATACTATATAATTATATGAATTACCAGATTATTGAAATTGACTTCCTTCTTTTTTAATAATGGTATTTAATAGAAATTTGAATAAAAAAGAGGAACAATTATACTATATTTGGTAGTTTATTTCTAATAATGAAAAATTACGGGGTTTATATTTTTCTATGTTTACTAATTTCTGAGTTTTCAGTTGAAGCTCAGGAAACGTTGCCTATTTATTCAGATTATCTTTCGGATAATGTTTATTTGGTGCATCCTTCAGCTGCTGGCTTTAGAGATGGCAGTAGAATAAGATTGACGGGCAGAACGCAGTGGAGCGGTATTAATGATGCTCCATCTTTACAAACCTTAAGTATTCAATCAAAATATGGAGAAAAAGTAGGATTGGGTTTAATTGTTTTTAATGATAAAAATGGATACCATAGTCAGCAAGGAATTCAGGCAACATTTGCATATCATTTAGACTTAGGGAATATTGAAGATTCTCGTAAGTTATCGTTTGGATTATCTTTTATGACAGTAAGTAGTAAATTAGATATAAGCGAGTTTGTAATTGATGATCCTATTGCGGATCAATTTGTGAAAAGTGCTGGTTATTTTAATGCCGATTTTAGTATGGCTTTTCATGATGTAGATTTTTTTGCCTATTTCACCACAAAAAATATGATGTTAAGTGCAAGAAATTTGTACAATGCAGACTATGAATCCTTAAATTTAAGACGATATTTATTGTCGATGGGTTATTATTTTGATTATTATAAAAATGGTAAAACAATAGAATTTGAGCCATCAATAATGATTCAATATATTGAAAGAACCAATGAAAAATTTGTTGATATTAATATGAAAGTTTATAAGGAATTACCAACAGCTAAATTGTGGGCTGCATTTTCTTACAGAAGAGGTTTTGATGGTGGAGATACCCAACAATTAAATTTTATAACTCCAATTGTGGGTGTTAACTTTGAAAAATATATGATTTCATATACCTATACCAAACAAGCGGGTGAAATTTTATTTGATAATGCAGGATATCATCAACTAACCTTAGGATTTGATTTTGGGAATTTTAGCCCAAGAAAATTCTGGAACGAACGTGGAGGTAAAACAAATAGAATGTTCTAAATTTTTAATACAATTCAATTTAAATATGATTATAAAAGAATTAAATGGCAATAAACCTGTTTTTGGGAAAGATTGTTTTATAGCGGAAAATGCTGTAATTATTGGAGAAGTTGAAATGGGAGATTACTGTAGTATTTGGTACAATGCTGTAATTAGAGGTGATGTACATTATATAAAAATGGGTAATAAAGTGAATGTTCAAGATGGTGCAGTAATACACGCAACATACCAAAAACATCCAACAAATATAGGTAATAACGTTTCTATAGGACACAATGCAATGGTACACGGTTGTAATATTCATGACAATGTATTAATTGGAATGGGAGCAATTGTTATGGACGATTGTGTTGTAGAAAGTAACAGTATTATTGCTGCAGGAGCTGTTGTTACTAAAGGAACCCACGTAAAATCTGGAACTATATATGCAGGTGTTCCTGCCAAAAAAGTGAAAGATATTAGTCAAGAATTAATTTCTGGAGAAATTAATAGAATTGCAGATAATTATGTAAAGTATGCGGGTTGGTATAAGTAGATTTAGCTAAAAATCTATTTTTTCTACTGAATATTTAATGATAACATCACTAAGAATTTTTAATAAAGTTTCAGTTTTGGAATTGGTATAAAACTGATGAATGTTTATATTTTTATTATTTGAAAGTATATTATTTATTTCTAAAATTGCTTTTGTTTGTTTTGCAACTGCTTGTCCAGAATCTATAATATTTACAGTTGGGCCTAAAATTTCTGTTATTTGTGGAATTAAATAGGGGTAATGTGTACAGCCCAAAACCAAATGGTCAATATTAAATTTAAGCATTGGTTTTAAATAGGTTGAAAGTAATAGATTAAGTTCTTCTGAATTCAATTTCCCAGCTTCAATTAAAGGAACTAAACCTTCGCCATTCTGTTCAATGGTTGTTATGTTTTTAGCGTATTCTCTGGTAGTTTTTTCAAATAATTTACTTGATAAGGTGCCTTTTGTAGCTAAAATTCCTATAGCACCTGTTTTACTGTAAAGCGCTGCAGGTTTAATAGCAGGTTCTATTCCAATAAACGGAATGCTGTAGGTTTTTCTCAAATAATCAATAGCGTTGGTTGTGGCTGTATTACAAGCTACAATTATAAGTTTACATCCTTTTAAAATAAGGAGCTCAGTGTTTTTAATGCATAATTCAATAATTTCATCAGCTGTTTTTTCTCCATATGGAGCGTTTTTACTATCAGCTAAATAGATCGTATTTTCATTAGGTAATAGTTTAACAACTTCTTTCCAAATTGAAGTTCCTCCTATACCAGAATCAAATATGCCAATTGGTTGATTATTCACTTTTAATTTTAAAAGATTAGAATTATAAATGTATAAAAAATCCCGCTATTGCGGGATTTAATTTAATATGATATTTATATTTTTTATTGAATACCTAACTTTGTTTTTACAGCAGGTAATAAATCAGTGCCATTGGCTACAATAACACTTGAAGCGTCTAAAATATAGGTAAAACCTTGTTCGTTAGCAACATCTTCTATAGCTTTTCTTGCTTTTTCTAAAATAGGTTTCAATTTTTCATCTCTCTTTTTTCTAATATCTTCTTGAGCAATTTGAGATGCTTGATACAAATTTTGTTGATCTTGTTGAACTTCAACTTGTCTTTGTTGATTTACTTCATCAGTTTGAGATCCAACTTCAGCTTCGTATTTTTTCAATTTAGCAGTAAGTTTGTCATTTTCCGCTTTCAATTCATTTTCATAAGTTTTACTTAACTTCTCTAAATCGGTGTTTAAAGTTTTAGTTTCGGGCATTAGACTTAATAATAAATCAGTGCTTATGTGACCTACTTTTGTTTGAGCTTGAATTGAATTAAATCCTAATGCAACTATAGCTATTAGTAATAAAGTTCTAAATTGTTTCATTTTATTGGTGTTATTTAAATTAATTATTCTTGTTTTTTTTCTTTTGCCTTTTTAGCGTCTTCTATTTCTTTTATTCTTTTTTTTCTTTTTTCTTCAATAGCTTTTTTTAGTTCTTCACGTTTTTTTAGTTGTTCAGCTCTTTTAGCTTCAATTTTTTGTTGTAATTCAATTTTTTTTGCTTCACGTTCATTTATTGCTTTTGTGGCATTTTCACTTTTAACAGTTGAATTTTCATCTATTTCAATATCTTCATTACTGCCAGTTTTTCTTTCTTTTACAGCTTCAATTTTTTTTGTTTTTGTAATACTATTAATTACCAATTCACTAATATCGTATTGGTTATTTGAATATAGCATTATTAAATCACTCGATTTATCCAAAACAAAATCATATTTCCTTTTAACCGCAATTTCTTGAATTGCATTATAAACTATATCTTGAATTGGTTGTACCAATTGCTGTCTTAAAAAAAACAAATCACCTTCTGTTCCAAAATAGGAATCTTGTAGCTGTTTTAATTCTAAAGATTTAATTTGAATATCTTCTTCTTTTTCTAGGATTAATTCGCTTGTTAATAATGCTTTTTCAATATTTAGTTCAGTCTTTAAAGATTCTATATCTTTTTTAACAACTTCAATATTGCCTTGCCAAGTATTAACTTTTGAATTTAATTTAGATTGAGCTTCATTATATTCTGGAATATTTTCTAAAATATATTCCATATCTATATATCCAATCCTTTGAGCTTTTTGTGCTATTAACGTTAAGCTAAAAGTTAAAAATGCAAATAAAAGAACTTTTTTTATCATATCTATAATGTATTTAGAAAAAATCGTGCCAATTTAATATTCATTTACAAATATAATAGATTTACATTAGAATTGTTGTCCAATAATAAAGTGAGTTTGCCATCCAGATTTTTCGGTTCCTCCAGGAAGAGGATCAAACCCATGAGCAAAATCAATACCCAATAAACCAAATGCTGGCATAAAAATACGAAGTCCAACTCCTGCGGATCTTTTTAATAGAAATGGGTCGAAGTTTTTGAAACCGTCATAAGAGTTACCTGCTTCTAAAAATCCTAAAGCATAAATAGATGCCGAAGGCTTTAAAGTAATAGGATATCTTAGTTCAATTTGAAATTTATTATAAATAGTTCCACCAGCAATTGAAGAAATTCGCCCGTTCTCATAACCTCTTAAGCCAATAGTTTCTCTACCATCCAATTGATATGATGCCAATCCATCTCCTCCAACAAAAAACCGTTCGAAAGGAGAATCTCCTAATTTAGTATTATAATTTCCTAAAATACCAAATTCAGCATTTGACATTAAAACAATATCTTTAGTTAAAGCAGTGTACCATTTTCCTTTAAAGTTAACTTTATAATACTCTAACCATTTATATTTTTCTGCCAGACCTAGTGCTGAATAATCTTTGTTATTAAATAAAGAATAGGGAAATGTAAACTTTGCACCAATGGAAAAGTCTGAACCCGATTTAGGGAAAATAGGATTTGGACCTGCTGAACTTCTTCCTAGAGTAACATTATATGCTAAATTATTTAAATTTCCATTACTTAAAGTTAGGTTTCCAATTCTCATTCCATATTCTTTTAGGTCATACAATTGGTAGCTAATACTTTGTGATAATGTAAAATAGTTGTCTGGCCATTTTAATCGTTGTCCTAATCCTAATGTTGCACCAACAATATTTAAACGTTGATTTTTATCTACTTTGTTTGAATAATAATCATATCTAAATTGTTTAGAGTTGTAAACTGAAAAAGACAATGATCTCGGTTTTTTACCTCCTAACCAAGGCTCTGTAAAAGAAAAGCTAGATGTAGTGTAATACCTACTTTTTTGTAAACGTAAGGAAAGTGTTTGACCATCTCCCATTGGCAATGGTTTGTAAGCTTTTTTATTAAAGATATTTTTTGTTGAAAAGTTATTAAATGATAAACCTAAAGTACCAATAAATGATCCTCCACCATAACCACCTTGTAATTCTATTTGACTTGATCCTTTTTCGGCAACTGTATAATCTATATCAACAGTTTTATCAACAGGGTTAGGTTTTAAATCTGGAGTAATAGCTTCGGCATCAAAAAAGCCTAATTGTCCAATTTCTCTAATGGTTCTAATTATATCTTGTTTGCTATATTGATATCCTGGTCTTGTAGCAATTTCTCTATAAACTACGTGGTCATTTGTTCTGTCGTTTCCGTTAACAGTAACTTTTTTAATTTTAAAAGGTTGGTCTTCATAAATACGAATTTCAACATCAATAGAATCATTATTAATTCTAGTTTCAACGGGTAAAACACGAGAATATAAATAACCACTATTTTGATAAATATTTGAAATATCTTCAGAATCAGGAGTTCCATCTCCTGTAACTCGTTCTTTTAGAACTTTACCATTATAAGTATCTCCTTTTTCAATTCTTAAAACATTTTGAAGTTGTGCATCTGTATATTTTGTGTTTCCAATAAATTTAATATCTCCAAAAATGTATTTTTTACCTTCTTCTACTTTTAGGTTTAAACTGATTGTATTATTTTCATTTATTGTAATTGAATGGTCTGTTACTCTTGCATCTCTGTGTCCTTTTTCACTATATGAAGTAACAATGTTTTCTAAATCTTCTTTAAAATCGGCATCTATATATTTTGAGCCTTTCCAAAATCTACCAATCATAGATTTTTTGGTGTTTTTCATTGCTTTTCTCAGCTTTTTAGCTGTAAATGCTTCGTTTCCTTCAAAAGTGATATTTTTAATTTTAACTTTTTCACCTTTATCAATATGAATTAACATATTTACAATATTTACATCAGAGGTATCAACTTTAGTATCTAAAGTAACTTTAGTATTTAAAAACCCTTTTTCTTGATATTTCTTTTTAAAATAGTTGGTTGTGGTAACAATTAAATTGTCAGTAACCATTTCCCCTTTTTTAAGCTCGGCATCTTTTTGTAAATCCTTTGCTTTATTTTTCTTTACACCTCGAATGGTAACATTATTAAGTTGTGGAAGTTCTTCAACGTCAAACTCTAAGTAAACAACATTTCCATCAATTTTTGAAACATATACTTCAACATTACTAAATTGTTTTGTTTCGTATAATTTTTTAATAGCACTTGTTAATTTATCTCCTGGGAGTTTAATTTCTTGCCCGTCCTTTAATCCGCTAAAAACTTTAACGGTTTGCTCTTCAAACTTTTTAAGGCCTTTAACTGTAATTCCACCAAGTTCATAGGCACGGTCTTTAACATATGCAGCATTTAGTGAAAGAGGAACGATTGTATCTTTTTTTAGAGTGTCGTTAGTAATTTCTGCATTTTTAATTTCATCATTTTTATCAGTTATGTTCTGTTCTTCCTGCGCAGATACGGAGTTAAAACCTAAAATAATAGTAAAAAGTAAAAGGGCTAATTTTAATTTAGTCATTGATTTTTTCAATTTGATCACCAGTTTTTCCGAACCTTCGTTCTCTATTTTGATATTCTAAAATGGCATTAAATAGATTTTCTTTTTTAAAATCAGGCCAAAGTGTATTCGTAAAATACAATTCGGCATAAGCTATTTGCCATAATAAAAAATTGCTGATTCTTTTCTCCCCACTCGTACGGATCATAAAATCAACATTTGGCAAAGAAAACGTATATAAATGATTATTTATAATATTTTCATTAATTTCTTCTATGCTAAGTTCATTATTAACAACTTTTTTTGATATAATTTTGATAACGTTAACAATTTCATCTCGCGATCCATAACTTAAAGCTAATGTTAGGGTTAATTCGCTGTTGTTTTTAGTTTTTTCTATTACTTCTAACAGTTCTTTTCGAGCGTTTTTAGGTAAATCGTTTAAGTTTCCAATGGTATTTAATCTAATGTTGTTTTCTTGCATGCTTTTTAGTTCATTTTTTAACGATGAAACTAATAATGACATTAATGTTTTAACTTCTAATTTAGGGCGTTTCCAGTTTTCTGTTGAAAATGCATAAAGTGTTAAGTATTTAATGCCTAATTCTCTACAACCTTCAATTGCTTCTCGAACAGAACCTACACCATTTTTATGACCAAAAACTCTAGGTTTATTTTTTAGTTTTGCCCATCTTCCGTTCCCATCCATAATTATTGCTACGTGGGTTGGTACTTGTTTTTTAAGTATTTTATTTAATGCTTCCATTAATAAGGTGTTGCGTAACAAGGTGGCCTTCCAAATGAATATAATAAAGAAATTCCACTTAACATATACCAGTCATTACTATTTGGATTTCCAAAATTTAAAGAAGGTATTTCGGTGTTATTATAATCTAAATCATCTGCAAAAGTATATCGTGCTCTAATTTCTAAAGCAATTATAAAATCCCCAAATAATTTAGTTTTATATCCAACTCCAAAAGGTAATGCAAATGAAGTTTTTGAATCATATTTATAATTAGAGGTGTCTGTGCCATCAACAATTGTTCTATAATTAAAAGCTGCAATTTCAATTAATAGGTAGGGAGTTTTGGTTTTGTTGTGATCATCTAAATTAAACTCAAAATAATTAAATTCCATACCTAGTGCTAGTTCCTTTAAACTATTGGTAAAGCTAATTCCTCTTAAATAGCGTTGATTATTAGTGGCATTTGCATCGTCCGCAGATAATTGTGTAAAAGTAAAAGTACCTCTTACGGCTATTCTTGGATTTAAATTCCATTTATAAATTGCACCAGCCATTAACTTGTTGGGATTGATATAATATTCTGGACCAACGTCACCTATATAATTACTTCCTCCTGCAAAAATTCCAATTTCATTTATTTGAGAATTGGAAGTTATTGTAAAACAGATGAATGTGATAAATAAAATTAATTTTTTCATATATAAAATAGCGTGCAAATATAAATAATTATAGTTGCTTAAAGAAGTTAAACAAAGTCTTTTTTGATAAACTGATTTTAAATGAAAATATTGTTGTAATTAACTTTTAACTTTATTGTTGTAAACCGCTTATTTAATTGCGTGTGTCTTGACCCCAAAGTAGTTTTTCTCTTAAGGTTTTTACAAATGTTTGTTGATTAAATTGAACCATTTTTAAATTAAAATTTGCTTTTTGAACTGAAATTTCTGTATTATTATTTATAGAAGTTATTCTAGAATCTAAGGATAGGAAAAATTCATCTTCTCTACCGCTTACTGTAAAACTTACAGTGGTATCATCTGGAATTACAAGCGGTCTGGCATTTAAATTATGTGGTGCAATAGGTGTTAAAACAAAACTTTTTGCTTGTGGAATAATAATTGGGCCTCCACAACTTAATGAGTAACCTGTAGATCCTGTTGGT
>TARA_R110001583_G_scaffold45712_1_pt1 | contig 13896 bp, 15 predicted proteins | sample TARA_R110001583 | Tara Oceans TARA_R110001583 (sample SAMEA4398432) | marine metagenome | biome: Polar Biome; feature: [MES] marine water layer (ENVO:01000295) within the mesopelagic zone...; material: water (ENVO:00002006), including particulate matter (ENVO:01000060) such as...... | reverse complement strand
ACAAGTTGGCCCACTTGTAATGGCTAAGAACCCTGTGTTTGAAGGCAAAGAAGAATTTAAATACTCCAAGATATCAGTAACTAGAAAAAGTTTTCAATTTTCTAATCCTGTTACTACTGTTTCTGATGGAGTGATAAATATACATTTTACAAAAGATGATGGCGATGGTTATTTTTATAGGTCAACTGTTGATGGTATGACAATTTTAAATCCTGATGGCAGTGAAAAACAAGGAGCATTTCCTGCTTTACCATATGGAATGACTAGAAAAGATGCTATTGAAGAAGCAACTGAAGTGCTTGAGTTAATTTCACAATTAAATCAACAGTCTACTAAGTATTCTAAAATATCAAGCAACTCTGAAGGATTGGAAAATAGATTAATTGGATTTATTAAAGATAATCCTGATGGCTTTACTATTGATCCTGATTCGCTTGAAGTACCAAGCACAGGTAAGGCAGTCGCACCTATAAAAGCTGCTGAAATAATTACAAGGCCAGAGCTTATTACCCCTCGACTTATAAGAGACTTTGCAAAAAATGTACAAATTATGACAAAAATAGCAGGTACAATGAGTTTAGATGGTAAAGTTTATGCTGGTGGTTGGCTAAATAAAAAAACAGAAAAAAATCCTGATGGTGATGGTTTATTTTATTTAGATGCCACAATGGTTATTGAAAATGTAAACGATGCTTTATACACTGCATATGCAGGAAACCAAATTGCTATTTTTGATTTAGGAGAATTTTATGAAACAAACACCCTTAAAGGAATCGAACAACTCAAACAAAATGGTACTTTCAGTAGCGACAGACAAGCAAGAATTAGATCAAATATACAACAATATAGTCAAGAATTTGTTGAGACAAGGCGTGAAGATCCATCCAGACAAGGAAGAAAATACTCCTCTATAGCAAGAGCAAGAACTGCCAAGGATCATGATGGTGATTTTTTAATTGATAGCACTATTGTTGACGAATATGATGTAAACAATGAAATAAAACCTCAACCTGAATACCAATCTAATCCTGAACAAGCAACTGAAGCTAGGCTTAACAAAACTTTAAAAATAGACGCTATTCGCAATCATCAAATTAAACGTAAAAATAAAATCTTTGATGTATACAGTTCTAATCCTAATGTAAGAGGAGCGGCTAGAGAAAATGTATCAATAATGTTAGCAGCTGAGTTAGAACAAGCTCTTAAACATAATAAAAATGCTGTTGGTTGGTATGATAAAATATTAGACGCAGCTAAGAAAACTGTTGTTAAATTATTTCCTGACATAATGAAAAATAAAGCAGATACTTTAGCTTTTGATTTTGCATTAGCTGTTGCTTCTAATGGTATGGGCGTTATACCAAACTTTAAGTTTGCTTCCGAACAATACAAAGGATGGGTTGAATCAAATCCTGATGTTGAATTAAGAAGATTTCCTGTTAAAGGAACAGGCGACAGAGTAAAAGCAATGAAAAACTCATTTGCTTTTTATAATTCTATGAAAAAAGCAGGTGCAAGCACTGATGAATTTATTGAGTTTATGAATCATGAAACTACACCTAAATTATTAAAAACAAACCAATTTATAATTGATACTGAAGCAACTGTTCCTGTAGGAGAATCAGCAGATACACCTGTATATGGATCTTATATAATTGGTCCTAAGATAGGTAACGGATTTTTTCAAAATCTTAGTAAAAATTATAAGCCATTAACAATGGACATATGGTTTATGAGAACCATAAACAGATTAACTGGCATGGGATTTAAAAAAGCACCAACAGATGCTACGGTTCAAAATAATATTCAAAGAATTTTACTTGCTATGGAAGGAAGAAAGCAACCTTCAAAGGCAGGCGAAGAAATAAGTGAGAATCCATTAAATGATTTAGATAAAGAATTAATAAAAAGATCTGAAGCATCTTTAGGAATAGATATAGTTACTGAAGCAAACGCTTTAGAATTTGCTACACAGTTTAGCAAAGAATATCAAGCATGGAGAAAAGACTCTCAAAAGAATTTTGTAATAGAAAATGGTGGCAAAGAAAAAGACGCACCAATTCCTGAAAAAACAGAACTTGCATTATCAACTCAAAGATATTTTGAAAATATGTCAATTAGAGAACAAGACGCTCCTAGAGGTGCTCCTGACAGAGCGATGATGAGAGAGTTAGTTAATAGAGCTAGAGAAATATTAAAAGACGATACAGGCACTAATATAGAAAATGCAGATTCACAGGCGGCATGGTGGTTTGCAGAAAAAAGATTTTTTGAAAAATTAGGTGTTGCAAAAGGCACTGGTCAAGACAATGATTACTTGGATGGTGCAATACATTTATTACAAACAGAAGGAATGACAAATGCAGAAATCGAAACCACACTTTCCCCAGAACAGAGATACAGACTCTATAGTAGAACAAGTGGAGTTAGAGCAGATGGACGACTTCGCCAAGGAGACATTGGAGGCATTCAGGTTGAGACAGCAAGAGTTAGCGAAGAAGTCGTAACTGACGACCCTGATATAAGACATGAAGTTATGTACGAATTTCTTGAGCCTAAAGAAGAATCTCAAATTAGAGAAACAGTTCAAGATATTAAGTATTCTATGTTGACTAATATGTTTGCAAAAAATCCACAATTGCAATTTGAAACTGTTCCTACAAGAGGCAAGCCTAGTCTTACAGATACAATGGCAAGAAAGTTTCTTAGACAAGCAAAAAATAGAAACTTAGATAAAGTTTTTGGGTTGGTTAGAGATGTAAAAGGAGGATTGACACCTACCTTTATACAACAAGGAGAGCATATAGATTTAGGTGGAGGAAAATATAGAGGATTTGGCACTGCTCATATAGAAGGAAAAAGAGTTGATAAAAACGGTAAGCCTATTTTAACTCATGAGCAAAGCATATTAGCTTTTCATGACTATCCATCAATACCTCATTTAGTAGATGATATGTTAACAGCATATGAGCAACAAAGAACAGACTCAGAAAGAGAATTAAACGCAGATATAAGAAGAAGAGACACTGGTATTAGATTAGAACCTGACGGAGGAGTTGGGAATAATGATATTAGAATGGAATGGACAAAATCTAATACTGTTGCAGGGCAAGAAGATAGAAAAATAGTTCTTTCATTGAAGTATGACAATACTACAATTAAAAAAGGGAATGATGCTATCCCTATATATACTGTAAGAACTATTTACAGTACCCCAATTCAATCTCAAAAAAGAAAATTTTCTACTATTAGCAATGCTCCACCTAATCAAACGAGCCCTAATTCTGCTAAAATTGTTGCAGACATGCAGAAAAAAAGACAAAAAATAAGATACGATCTTTTGTCAGGAGTCATAGCTAAAGGTTTAGGATATGTTATTCCTCAAGATCAGGCTTTATTAAAAGCTCAAAGAATATTAACGTATATGCAAGATGCTATGTTGCCTGTTGGTGCTTTAATGGATCAATTAAGGAAAAATGGATACACAATAACTGATGCGGTTGATACTTATATGAGAGAAGAAGTCTTTCAAGGTATTGCAGGAGCTAAAGTAGACAAGGTTCAAAAAGAATTGTTTGAACCTATGATTAATGTAATTAAAAAATTAAATATAGAAGAAAGAAAACTACAAGAACTTCGTAACATTGATGGTGCTACTGATGGAATAAAAGGTTTTTTTGCTAGTACTGTAGATGAATATATTAACCCAAAGTTGGCGATTACGGATGCAATCCTTTATGCGCACCACGCACTAGAACGTAACAAATACATTGCTAAAAAGACAGAAGGTGCAGTTGTTAATGGATCTGGAATGACAAATACTGAAGCCAACGCAATAATTGCTTGGACTAAAACTTTGTCTAATGATGAACAAGTAAAAATACAAGAAATTAGAGACTTTGCTAAACAAATTAATGACAATACAATAAACCAACGTATTGAGAGTGGTCTTTTACCAGAAAACACACTTCAAATGGACAGAAATGATCCTGATTCAATAATAGTGTACGATAACTATGTGCCGCTTCAAGGGGACCTTGATCCCGAAGCGGAGAAAATATTATTTGATGATGGCTATGGTAAAAAAAGAAGGTTTAGTAATTATTTTGGAGCAATAGGTAGAGAAGACCGTAGAGCGACCGGGCGTTCTGTAGTAGGAGATTATGCACAAAACATTACCGCTTCTTTAATGGCCCAGAACAACAACGCTATTGATCGTGGTGAAAGAAATGTAGTTGGTCTTTCTTTTCTTAACCTTGTAAGAGGGCAAGAAGAACAGCCGGACGGATCTATCGCTATCAACGAATCACTCGCTAAAGAAATGGACAAAATTGCTGTAGATGTTAGTGATGTAGCACTACAAGACAGAAGGTCTAGAGGAATAAAACCTGATAATGAATTTATAATAAAGGAAAATGGTAAAGAAAAAATTATATTTATTAAGGATGACAGAATAGCAAGGGCTATGAACGGGTCTATGACTGCACAACAGACAAGTGCCATAACAAAAATGATGGGTAAACTTAACAGATACTTATCTATGATCAATACAACCTATAATCCATCATTTGTTATTCCTAACTTCTTTAGAGATTTAGAAGCCGCAGGAGTAAACATACAACAATATGACGAAAAAGGAATGACCGCAGAAGTTCTAAAAGGTTCTTACAAAGCAGTTCTAGGAATAGGGGCGGTATTAAGAGCAGAAAGTAAGAATGAAGCAGAGGTTAAAAATGATTGGTCAGATTTGTATAAGCGTTTTGTGAAGGCTGGTGGTAAGAACGCCACTAACCAAATGGGAGATGTTAGAGATCAAATAAATAATATTGGCAGTCTTTTAAATGAGATTTCTGAAACTGGAATAAAAAAGAAACTAGGTTTGAATAAAAATGGATTTACTAAAAAGTTATTACAACAACTAGATGATTACAACACAGCAGTTGAGAATGGTGTTCGTGTTGCTACATTTAAGGCTTTGACAGAAAGAGGTATGACGGAAACCCAAGCCGCTCAAGCGGCAAGGAACGTAACTGTTAACTTCTCCAAAGGCGGAGAAAATAAAGCATTTATGAATTCATGGTACTTATTCTATAATGCCTCTCTTCAAGGTTCAATGGCATTAATAAACTCTGCCGTAAGGTCTCCTAAAGTTAGAAAAGTTTGGGGCGGGTTAGTTGTATACGGAATGTTGCAAGATCAAATAAACAATCTCTTTTCTGGAGATGAAGATGAAGATGGCATATCAGATTATGATGAGTTGCCAAGACACGTTCTTGAACACAATTTAATATTTCCTACGCTTGGTTTAATGGATGATAAGTTTGTGCAAATACCTTTGAGCTATGGTCTTAATATGGCAACAAATTTGGGTAGATCATTAAGCAGAGTTCAAAGAGGAGAGTATACTGCGGGTGAAGCAACAAATTCTATCGTTGGAACGGCTTTTGAAAGTTTAAGCCCTATAGGTGCTTTTGATCATTTCTTAACATTTGCATCTCCTACAGTTGCAGACCCATTTATTTCTGTTTCTATCAACGAAGATTACAAAGGAGACCCTATCTATAAAGAGTCCCCTAATTTTAGTTCTAATCCAAAACCTGATAGTCAACAGTATTGGTCAAACACAAGTAGTATAGCTAAAACAATAGCAACCAGTATTAATTATATTACGGGCGGAGATGAAGTTGAAGGTGGATTTGCTGATTGGTCTCCAAATACCATAGAATATTGGTTTGGATACATCACAGGTGGTGTGGGTCGGTTTGCTCAACGTACATTTGAAGCCCCATTTGACATAGTTGATGCAATGAAGGGCGACTTTGATGGAGATATAGCAAGAAGTATTCCATTAGTACGAAAGGTATTTATAGGACCTTCTGATAGAGCGGATACGGGCAATTACTTAGATAATAGGCAAGACCTATTTACGATACTTTCCAGACTTGACTTGGCTAAACGAGCAGGGAATAGAGAAGATGTTGTCGCTATTTACGGAAAATATAAAAAAGAATTAAGTATAGCGGGAAGAATGAAAGCTATTGATAACGCAAGAAATAGAATGTTGCGTCAGATAAAAGAGATAGAAAGAAATCCTAGAATACCTGAAGAAACCAAAAAGAAGATTATAAAATTAAGAAGAGAAAAAATGAATGATCTTCAGCAAATGGGACTTATATTAATGAGGTCAGCGGGATTTAAAAAGGCGGGCTAAAAGTTGAATTTAACTTTTGAGCTAGAAGTTTGTGATACAGTAGGTAAATATTACTGCAGCCAGATCCAGACTTTCTTCGTAAAACATGTAGCTAAAAGTTGGTGATTTGATAAGATTTTATTTCGGCTGCGGCTCCAGAGTTTTAAAGTTGTGTAATAATTGATACACTATCTACACAAGTACGTTGGTTTAAGATGGTCTTGATCTAGGGATCATGCGACCAACTTGCACCAACTACTATCATACTATCATTTTTTCTTTTTTATCTTAATTAATTCCGAGAGATACCATTGAGCCTTTTGCAAGTCCTCTAGCCCATTCTTATGATTAAATCTCCACATGTACTTGATGATGTTCCCCTGTAGGTAAAATTGGTAACCATCACTAGTGGCACTTTTTATAGCATCTATACACTCGACCTTACCTTTTCTATAATGGCTTGGTCTATTTACGTTATCTTTCTTACTCATCTTCATTCTCCTCATAATCATCTATGTTTTTGATACTGTGTTGATTTATAAATATTGGAGTTTTGTCGCCAACCCAAGCACCTATGCTATTAAAGTGAAACCATTCTAGTGCTTCTTCTTCACTCCATTTATTGTCGTGCATCAGTATAAGTATACATTTGTTATAATCGTATATCGCCACTTGCTCTCTACTGAAGGCACTTATGGTACTTCCAACGAAAGCATCTTCAAGTCCATTTGCTAGTTTCATCTTCATTTTTTTTTCCTATTCCTTTAAATTCTTTTAAATCATAATGACACATAGGCTCTTGATCTTGCCAATCGTTTCTGTCTGATCTCCCGCCTTGTTTGATTTTATGAGGAGAAGAGAAGTCTAAGTATGCAACTTTGCCTATCCACGAAACAATCAGTATTGTTGGTCTTCGAGTGCAAAGCCACAAATCCCTAGACTTTAAAACTTTGGCTAAAGAAATCATATATGTGGGGAAAGTACCGAATTTATGAGTTCTGCATTTTACTTCTGCAAAGCCTAGTAATTCTTCGTCACGATACATTGCATAATCTAATTTATATGATATTGGCAGTTTGCAAGAAACCACGTTCCAAGATTTTGAAACGTGGTTTATCACTTGTTTTTCTGATATTAAGTTTAAATCATTCTCATACATAGGTCTCATAAGTTGATATCAACTTTTAGGAGAAGACATTTGTCTATCAAGCCACTTAGCTATATCTTTTCTTTTATAGAGTTTCCTTGGTCTTACTTCAGACTTAACCACAATCAAGCCCTTTGGAAAGTCTGCATCTTCATCATTGATCAACTTGTATATAGTCATTCTGCTCAGAGATAGATATCTAGCAACACCATCTAATGTAAGATACTCCGACTTTATGTCAGCCTTATTTTCAGACTTCTTTTGTGTCATTTTAATATCTCCTAGAATGGTATTTCATCATCTAATTCATCTTTAGATGGGGTCTGTTGTTGAGGTTTGTTAGGCTCTACATATCCGTTTTGTTGCTCTTGCCTTTCTCTCTCAATATTGCCAATTAATCTTAGGTATGGGTTACCTGCTTTACTTAATTTTTTCCACCCAACTAAATTTATTTTTGGCTGATCAATTCCTTCTTCCTTTTGCTTGATCAAATCATTAACAACTTCTATTTCAAGATTAAGCATACCTGAGTAGTCAGGGCTTTTATCTGTTCTTTTTTCTTTTTGTGCGAATAGTCCGCCCGTTGCGGGGTATTGATTGTTGTCCATCAATTGTTCTCCTTTGTTGATGTTATTTCTTCAGCCCTTTTTTTAAAGGCTAGTTCTACTTCTTCGTAGTCTTTAGGGGATTTGTCTTTTAAAACATCCCTTGCTTGTTTATTGTTTTTCCAAAATCCAACTAAATCTGCTCTGTTATCAGTCATAGGCATAAACTGAACGAACACTTCTTTGATCATTGCTATGCCTTTTTCGTCTTTTTTAGTGCCATCTAAATTATTAAATGTAGCAGTTGGCAAGTTGTCTTCATCAGGATTGTCATTAGTTCCGCCTATTATTTCTTCAGGTCGCTCTTTTTTAAAACTGTCAGCTTCATCCTCCGCATATACATCTCCATGAAGTCCAATCAACTTTAATATCACACGATCCTTGGCTCTTTTCTCTGCCATAGCATACGGGTAACTATTCTTATTGTTGGATGGGGATGCTTCTCCAATAGACCATTCTGACTTGTCTCCCATGTGTCCCATAACAAGAAGACTAGCAATTCTTTTTTCAGAGTTTCTTTCCAAGACTTCAGGCTTATCAAATTTTATATTAAATTTAACTGAAACTTTTTCTAATGCTTTATGTAATAGCACATAAGTTCCATGACAATCCCAACCCGCTTGGGAAGATGTCATTCCTATTTCTTTTAAGGTCTCAGCAACCTTTGGTGGTATATTACTTTTCATTATTTACCTCTAATTCTTTCTTTTCTATTAGCAAACCAAACTCATATCCTTTTCTGTAATAAGCTGAACTCTTATTTACTTCATACCTATCTTTATAGAAAAGACTATCCTCTACACCTTTTTTAAATACAGAGAGATAGTTACTTCTTTTTGAATCCACTATGCTATTCATTGTTTAATCCAATTTCTTATTTTGTCTCTTATGTAAATATAAATTTTTATAGGCAAGCATATATAAACACCCTTACCTTTATTTGTTGCTTCGATTATATGGTCGTTTATTAAAGAAGAACCCTTTGACCTAGTGGATGAAATCTTAGGTTTAAGCCTTACAAGACCACTTTTCTTTACTCTTCTTATAACTTTTTTTTCTTTCTTTATATCACTTGGATAATTAATATTATCTTCCGCCATTTCTACCTCTCTTTAAATTGATTACAAAATTCAGCAACAGAACAATAGTTGCCCTCACAACGAGTATACTCTCCACCTCGAAATTCTATTTCAGTAGCATCATTAGGATGCAGTCTATGTTTTTGATATTCTTCTTGAAAACTTAAAGCTGACTTCTCATTGTCAAAAACTTTAATTGCCCTTTTTAATTTTTTCTTTTTTACTGCCCAACTATTATTTTTTCTCCATGTCTCTTCATCAGAACATAAGGGCAGATGCTCATGGATATCAAAATTTATTTGGGCTTCTTGATGAAGCTTCATTCTTTCTTTGAGATAACTTAATCTGTCTTCAAAGCTCCATAGTGGCACATCTACAAAAACAATAGGGGACTTGGGGTAATTCTCTTTTCTTTCGCTTTCTCTTCTGTTCCAATCTCTCAGGATGGCACATATTTTTAAATTAGTTACGTTTTGTTTAGTAAAAGCATTTTTGTCGTCTACCAAATAAGCATAGCAGTTTAACTGCTTCTCCCATTCAGGCTTGCCATATATCACAGACCAAACAGAAGTGACCTTGTAATCTATAATTGTTATTGAATCTTCATGTGTTTCTTGCCTATCTAAAGCACCTGACAAAAGCCAACCATCTAATTCAGAGAACAATCTTTCTTCGTTAACAATTTTATCTGATGGATGACCTACTCTTGGGTAGGGGTTTGAACTCTCTAACACAGAGTGAACCGCAGTACCAAATAATGCCCATATCATATCCACCGCATCAACTTCAATTTGGTCATCAAAGTTTTCTTTCATGATCCTAACTCTTGGACTGTCGATAAGGGTGGTTACTGAAATATCAGCTTTACCTTTACTATATTTATCGTTTAGGGCAAAATCCACAAATGGTTGTGGCATACCAAATTTATTGGTTATTCTCATGTCATCTCCTACTATGCAATTTAATTAATAATAGGAAAGCCTACTTATGTCAATAGAAACCCAAAGAAAAATAAATTTTATTATCGAGGGCGAACCCGCAAGCAAGTCAAACTCTAGAAAAATAGTTAAATTTGGCAATCGACCCGCACTAATAAAATCTGATAAAGCTAGAAATTATGAAAAAATATTTGCACAACAATGCCCTATTTTGGATAATCCTCTTGAAAGTGATGTAAAAGTAGAGTTAATTATATATTATGCTTCTAGAAGACCTGATCTTGATGAGAGTGTGGTCTTGGATTGTATGCAAGGAAAGATATATGTCAACGACAGACAAGTTAAACAAAAGTATATATATTGGGGGTTGGACAGAGACAGACCTAGAACTCATGTCCGAGTCTCGCCTTTGGAATCATGTGATTTGCCAAGCGATTTCTGACTCTTATTTAGGTGGGCATCATGAAAAACTAGCAGTAGCTAGGTGGGTAAAGAGTGATGACTTTGAAGAGGTTTGTGACATGGCTGAGTTAAATACTGACAGATTAAGGGGTCACATGAAACAAATATTAACTAGCAAAGAAGTTGTCGCTAGGTACTTGGGTGAAAGATTAAAAAAAGTTATTCAGTCAAGAAGTTCTCCCCACTAGTTATAACAATACTAGTTATAAATATATATATATATATACTAGTTATAACTAGTGTAAGTTGAAGTTAACTTTTAGACCGCATGTTCTACAAAAGCGGGGAATTTGTTTTAGCTTTCTGTCTGCCAACTAATAATAAAATAATTTTTTTTTGTTGACGAGGAATTTTTATGGCACTATCTTTTTCTTCAATGCATAGGAGAAAATCATGGAACTAAGTTCAATTATAAGGGCAGATGCTCTTAAATTAGGTAGCGGGCAACACAAAATTAATTGTCCATTTTGTTCAAGTGACAGAAAAAAAAGAGATCAAAAAACATTATCGTTAAAAGTTGATAACTCAGCCGTAGTTTTTAACTGCTGGCATTGTCAACAGAACGGCTCTATTCGATTTGAAGACAATATAAAATATATAAGGAGGGACAATGTGGTTCATGCTGTTGACAAAAAGTGGCACGATATATCGTCAGAAAATGGAAGTTTAAGTTATTTAAAAAGTAGAGGTATATCAGAGGGAACTGCGAAAAGTATTGGGGTAAAATTTAAAAATCATTACATAGCATCAGAAAAAAAAGAGATGCCTTGCTTGGTATTTCCTTATGTGAGTAAGGGGGAAACAGAATTTGCTAAGATAAGATCATTCCCAACAAAAGGTTTTTCTAGTCAGGGATCAGCAGTTAATTTTTTTAATATAGATAATGTTGAAACTAATGATTGGATAATCATTTGTGAGGGGGAAATGGATTGTCTTTCATTCGTAGAGGTAGGATATAAATCCGTTGTTTCTATTCCGCATGGGGCGGTAATGAAAGTAATTGATGGCAAGATTGATGCTCATGAAGATGGCAAATTTAAATTTATTTGGAACTCCAAGAAGAAATTGGAACTGTGCGATAAAATTGTAATAGCTATGGATAGTGACAAAGCGGGTCAGGCAATGGCAGAGGAGATTGCGAGGAGAGTTGGCAAGGATAAATGTTACAAGATAGATTACCCTAAAGACTGTAAGGATGCCAATGAAGTTCTTGTTAAGCATGGTAGAAAAAAATTAGACGAGATTGCCTCTAATCCAATACCATACCCAGTTTCAGGACTTTATGATGCTTCTCATTTTTATGATGAAGTTGATGAAATTTATGAAAAAGGAGTGGGGTCAGGTGTGTCTACTGGCTATGAAGAGGTAGACCCTTTATACACAGTTGTTGAGGGTCAGTTAACTGTTGTTACGGGTCATCCATCTAGCGGTAAATCTGAGTTTGTTGATCAGATAATGGTAAACATAGCAAAAGATAAGGCTTGGAAATTTGGTATCTGTTCCTTTGAGAATGAGCCACGAATACATATAGCAAAACTTATAAGTAAACATATGGGCAAACCATTTTTTGATGGCATAACACCCAAGCTAACAAAGGATGATTTAGTAGAGGGAAAGAAGTTTGTGCAAGATCACTTTTCATTTCTTTATCAGGCTGATGGATCGCTATCTACGTTAGATAGCATTATGGAAAGAATGAAAGTTGCGGTTATGAGACATGGTGTCAGGGGAGTGGTTATAGACCCTTATAACTATATTATGAAAGATGGCACAATCTCAGAAACCGATTGGATTTCTGATATGTTAACTAAGCTAAGAGTTTTTGCTCAAGCACATGGAATACATATTTGGTTTGTTGCTCATCCAACAAAGATGTTACGAAAAGATGATGGGACTGTTCCACCACCAAAGGGCTATGACATATCAGGATCAGCTAGTTGGTTTGCTAAAGCTGATATAGGATTAACAGTTCATAGACCAAATCCATCATCTTCAAGCATAAGCCAAATATTAATTTGGAAGTGTAGATTTTCTTGGGTAGGTTCTATTGGGGACTGTGGTTTATCGTTTGACAAAGTTACTTCAAGATATAATAGTCTTGGTAAGATGCAGAGTGTGGAAGATATGTTAGCTCCAAGAGGTTATACTCATCCAAGCATTAGAAATAAAAAGCCAATGCCAAAAAGTTATTATGAAAAAGATGATGATGATGAAGACGTACCTTTTTAATAAAAAGAATATACGACCTGAGTTTATAGGCAACACCAACAAAGTTAGAATGAGGATTGTTGATCAAACTTGCCTTGATGGATTGCTTCTTAATGATAGTATATCGCTTGATGATTTTAATGTGTTGGATAAATTTCAAATGGATTTCAACAGATCAGGGATGATAGGTGTAAGGGCATCAAGTTACAGTCCTAGAATTGGGGCTACTCACGATACGTCTAGTAACGATAACGACATATTGAGAACAAAAGTTAACAGATGCATGTCTCATTTAAAAATGGAGGGTGGATCTAGATGTTACTCAATCCTATTAAAAATAATAAAAGATCAGACGTTAACTAGACCGCATATAGAATTTATAAAAAATAATGTGGGGGAAATTGTTAAGCCAATAAAAGAATTTTACGAAAGTTGGGGAAAAAGTTGACTTAATATAAAGGTGGGATTATGTTGTTTTTAAGTGAGTGTATCTCAGCTTCTCACTTCTTACTATGCATAGAGGGGGACTTCTCCAAGTCTCCCTCGTTTTTTTTATCTACTAATTCTTCTTGCAAATAATCTTTTTAACTTAGGGTTTATGCAATTATATTTAAGCATAATTTTTTTCTCATTTTCAGTTAAACAAATTAAACGCAAAAAGTTTTTCTTTTCATTAATAGATTTCTTCATTACTTAATCTCCTATTTAAGTTGAACTGTTGTGTTTGTTTGTTCAGCTATGGATTAAATAATTCTCTAAAAGTCAAAGTCAACTTTTGTAGCTAACTTTATCTTTATTTTTTTTATAGCTTTCACTAGCCTTGCTACTTCTATAATAGTAAGTGCTTGGAGACATTACGTCTGCAAGAGATGAAACACCTCTTGCCATTGAAGTTTCAGCAGTAAAAACTCTTCCTTTAAGAACTTCATTTATAGCCCTTGGATCATCTTGAAAAGCATCTTCACTTATTTCTAAATCTTCATTTGTCATTTTATTATTTCGTAAAAACAAACTGTTTGTTAATTCTTTTATTTTATAATTTGTTCCTACAATGCCCCTACAATCAGGACATAATGTTGCTTTAGTTCTTTCATGTTTGGTGTTTTTAAGCCTTACCTTGCACTCTGAACAATGATCTATACTGTTTTTAGGCATGTACTTTTTCTCCTACGTTTAAAGCCCACTCAGGACATGTGGATTGTTTTGGTAGTATTCGTACAAGGGAGAACGTAATCCCCCTTGTACTAAGCTCTAACGAGCCTTTTTT
>TARA_R110001583_G_scaffold195379_2_pt1 | contig 13903 bp, 5 predicted proteins | sample TARA_R110001583 | Tara Oceans TARA_R110001583 (sample SAMEA4398432) | marine metagenome | biome: Polar Biome; feature: [MES] marine water layer (ENVO:01000295) within the mesopelagic zone...; material: water (ENVO:00002006), including particulate matter (ENVO:01000060) such as...... | reverse complement strand
ACAATTGCTGCCGTTCAAGTTTTGAAATTTGAACGGCAGCAACGTGCCAATTGCAGACCTTCACTTATCTTTAGATGAACGATCCCTTCTAGCAGAAAGAAGACATTCGATTTCCAAGTATTCACAGTTAATCATTATTCAACAGGTGAGTGTTCTAGGTAAGCAATACTCAGATAAAGCAAATTTGAAGGGTTAGCATTTAATTGAAAAATCACTAGTTATTAGATAATAAAGGCACGCTCAAGAGAATACAGTTTGAAATTTGGTCATCTTTTTTACTCAGCCACCTTAATTATTTGAGTAAAAACCAAACAACTAGATGTGTTTCAATATGGATGGCTTTTAAAGTTAAATTAACTCAAATTACAAAGCTTTTATTGTTCCAGTTGATTCGGTTATTTTCGGTGAAACGTACACCTTATTTCTACCTCCTTTTTTCGCATCATAAAGATTTGCATCAGCATCTTCAATAACAGTGTATTGCTCAGCAATACAGGTTAAAAAAGTTGAGATCCCAATACTGGCAGTGACAACTTTGTATTCAGAGGCTAGATGCTCTATTTGTTCTTGGAGCAATCTTGAACGAATTCTTTCTGCTACCACAACTGCGCCAACTACGTCGGTTTTAGGCAGTACAACCACAAATTCTTCTCCGCCGTATCTTGATACAAAATCGGCAGGTCGCTGAAGAGCATTCTGAATTAATAAAGCAACATCCTTTAGCGTCTCATCACCTAAAACATGTCCATATTTATCGTTATAGAGTTTAAAATAATCAATATCAATCATCAAAATGGCGGTATCGCGCTGTGACCGCTGAACTTCGTTGCCTATTTTTTCAATATGCATATCAAAATATCGGCGATTGAAAATAGAGGTTAACCCGTCGACATAAACGAGTTTCAATAATAAGTCTTTTTGATATTTAAGGGTCAATTGGGCTTTAACACGATTTTTAAGTGTCATTGGGTTGACGGGTTTAGTAATAAAATCTATGCCCCCACAAAGCCAACACTCGTTTTCTTCTTCCTGTTGATTAATTGACGTGACGAATATGACAGGTATGCCTTTAGTATCAGCCCGTTGCTTAAGCATTTGGCAAAATTCTAAACCACTCATGCCAGGCATGATGACATCTAAAAGGATGAGGTCAGGAATGTTTTCCTCACACACATCAAAAGCGTCCTTACCGCTTGTAGCAGCCAACACAACATATTCATCTGATAAAATATTGTAAATGGTTTGAATATTAATCGGCTGGTCATCAACAACTAATATTTTAGACTGACTTAAATCTACTTCAGCTTCATCATTTAATTTACTTATCGGCATTGTGACTCGCACTTATTAATGCATCAATTTTTAACATGATGTCTTTTGCGTCTTTGAATTTCAATTTATTAAGCGCTGAAATAAGCTCATCTGCTAGCGCTGACGATAAGGATTTTAACGTACGAGCTATTATTTGAAAGGTATCAATTGCATGCATATTAAAACTATTAATTTCATCTTTTAGTTGGGCATAAACCTTATCAAACTCATATTCATTTTCTTGAGTATCAACGATTAATTCATCATCGTTGCTAAGTAAAGTAATCATTGTACTCACCTTTTGTAAGGCATCTTTTAAGGTATCAATGGCGTGTCTAAACTGCTCAATATCGAAATACTCAGGAGTAACTTCAAGCACGATTTTCTCTTGCGCTTTGGCAAACTCCGTTAAGTCAATAAATCCAAATGTAGCAGCGGTACTTTTAAGTGTGTGAAACGTCATTTTTAGATCGTTGTGACTGGTATTTGTATTTTCCAATTGCCCAATGTATTTCTGCAAATCAGACGTAAAAAACACCAAAGATTTTAAATATACCGATTCGAGATTATTAAATAATGCCATCGAATTCTTAAAATCTATCTTATTTTTTTCACAAAATGAAACAATATCTGTTTTTATCTTTATCTCAGTCGGTAACATTGTCAGCGTGGATTGAGCTGAAGATTGATTGGTTATGTTTATGATCTTATTCAACATATCCTTTAAATCAATCGGTTTGCCAATATGTTCATTCATACCTGCCGCGAGACACTTTTCTTTATCTGAAGACAAAACATTGGCTGTCATCGCAATAATGGGCAAGTGAGCAAATTTATCTATGGCTCTTATTCGTCTGGTTGTTTCATAGCCGTCTATTACAGGCATTTGGATGTCCATCAGCACTAAGTCAAAGAGCAGTAAACTATTTTCTAATTCGAACACCGCTTCTTTTCCGCCATTTGCCGTAACCACATTGGCGCCTTGGCTCTCTAGCAGCGACTTGGCTACTTCTAGATTTATCGGGTTGTCATCAACAACCAGTATCCGCATTTCCAACAATGGCTTTTGATTTGAGATCGATGAGTCAAGTAAATCAGCAGGTTTCACAGAATCAACAGCATCGTAAAACGCTTCTAATAACTGAACCCGTGTAACAGGTTTGATGAGAAAGCCATTAAGTAAATTGGGCGATCGTTCTTGTTTCTGAGTAAACATCTCTTTACTGTGTGCTGTTACCATAATTAATAGCGGCATGTTATCGCTGGTCGTCACTTTACGAAAAAGCGCAGCTAACTCCCAGCCATCGGTATCGGGCATCTTCCAATCAATTAGCGCTAAATCAAAGGGTTCTTTGTGATTGATTGCCGATTCAAACAAGACTAATGCATCTGATGCATTATCGGCTGTGGTTATCTTCCAGCCAAATTGTTTAATCGTGTCGCCTAATATACGTAAGCTAGTTTGATTATCATCCACCAATAATACGTTAATGACTTTGTCTGATTGAAAAACTAACTTGGTGTTTTCAGTTTGACGAGCCTTTTGCATAGACACTTCAAAACGAACCTCTGTACCGCTTCCTACTTGACTTGCAATAACTATGTTACCACCAAGAAAATTGACATACCTGTTGGCAATGGTAAGTCCTATGCCTAAACCTCCATATTCCCTAGTAGTTTCATTATTGACTTGGTTAAACGAGTCAAAAATACTCCCCAATTTTGACGTTTCAATTCCTATACCTGTATCTTTAACCACAACCTCTAATTTCACAGATTGATTTTTTAATGGTCGCACGGCTAAGTTTATTAATACCTCACCCTGATGCGTAAACTTAACCGCGTTACCCGCAATATTGATGAGGATATTCTTCAGTTTTTGTCTATCACCATGCAACGTGTAGGGGGTACTAGGCGCAATATTAAAATGTATTTCTAGCGGTTTATCACCCGACATTTCATAGAGTAACATTCCGATTTCATTGAGCAATTCATCTAATACAAAATCACATTGTTCAAGCTTAAGATGATTTTGCTCAGCATTAGTGGCTTCAAGAATTTCATCTATGGTGTGAGTTAAGGCGATAACCGCTTTTTGCGACTGAATAATGTGATTCCGTTGAATTTCGTCAATTTTAGTCAACTCAAGTAACTGCAAATATCCTATAGCTGCATTTAGTGGAGTTCGTAATTCGTGGCTCATGTTAGCAATGAATTTGGTTTTGGCTTTGTTCGCTTGCTCAGCCTTAATAAGGGCCGATTGGATTTCATTTTCTGTTGCTAAACGCTCAACGATACTTTTGGCGGCTAAATAGATAATCCGTTGCTCACTCATCTCTATTACGCAGCCAGACACCAACACAGGCACCCTTTTTTGGGGGTGTTTTATGTCTGCTTCAAATGTGAAAAGACCATTTTCTATCAAATGTCCTAATACCGTTGACCACGATTGTTCAGGTCTAAAGACCATAACATCAGTGATAACCGCGCTCAACTGTGATATAAATACGCTTTCAAGCTCTTTTTTTGCGAATGGGTTTGCGCTAATGAGGTTACCTTCAGGCGATAACCAAAAAAGAAAATCTTGAGAATTATCAATTGCAGCAGTAACCAGCGATATTTGATTTTTTAAACTGTGTTTCTCTCTGGTGTCTGTGGCGGTAAACACATAACCTTCTAATACTACGTCATGACTATTTATTTCATCGACGACAAGCTGAACCTTAACAAACTGGTTTTTTTTCGTTTTGAAAGAGCAATTCAGTGTGACGCTTTTTTCTATATTCGATGCCCCATTTAAACGTGCTATAAAGTCTTCTGGGAGAGATTTCTTGGGTAAGTCAATGGGAAAATCTTGCTTATCTAATAATGTAACGATATTAATTTTCCCCAGAACTTCCGTCGCTGTATAATCTAAAATGGACTCTGCACTGCCGTTAAATAAGGAAATGAGTCCTGTTTTATCACAAGCAACGATGATGGCATGACTACTGTCTAGTATGCTTGTTTGTAGGTTATTTTGTTTAGTCAACTCTAGGTTTGAGGCCGCAACTTTTCTTTCTAAAATAACGTTGGATAATTCCAATTCTTTTTGCAGCTCGTTGATTTCTGTCACATCGTTAAAAATGATGGTTGCCCCACTAAATTCGCCGTTCTGATGAATAGGCGACATATGCATGAGCAATTCTTTTTGTCTTCGAATTGACGCTATGCTCAGTGTGAATTTAATATTTCTGAGTGTTTCTCCTGTTGCGACTTTCTTAAAATAATCGACGAGTGTTTCTGTAGGAATACCATCAGATAACCAGTTGGCGATGGGTTTGTTTCTTGCGTTGGTTTTTGTTAATTCAAACAACTTACTTGCGGCTTCGTTCCAATGTTGTATCGCAAAATTATTGTCAACGCCAATGATGCCGTCTGATGCATTATTGACCACGCTGTTAAACGCTAATTGTTGTTTTAATCTAACGAGGCGAGCCCCTATAAAGAATGTGCCAAATATCACCAATACGTTAAGGCTAAGGGTGCCAATAATGATTTGCCAAAAGGTATTTTTTGCATCTTCCAACGCTAATGTGTCCACAAAACGCGAAGTGGGAACGAACGTGACTGACCAAACTCGTCCAAACATCTCCTTGTGACGTGTTACTTGATATTGTGTGAGTAGGTCGTTTTGCACAAAAGATGTATAAAAATCAACGTCATCAATCCCTGTTGTATCTGAGATTTGGAAACTAAATAAGTCGTTTACCCCCGACACTGTGTCAAGTATTTCGTTAATTAATAATGGGGCATACACCCAGCCTAATACATCCTTAGCACTGCCAACCGATGTTGGTTTATAAATTGGATAGAGTAATAAGAATCCATGTTTCTCTTTTTCGTTCGCCTGCACCAACGTTATTGGCCCTGTGAGTTGAAGCTCACCTAATTTAGCCGCTTGGAGTGCCGCAATTCGTCGATTCGCCTCAGAGCCAATGTCGAGTCCTACTGCTGCTCTATTGTCTGCCTCAGGCTCTATGTATTGAATAATAAAAAGCGGGTCTTTGGGGGAATCCAATTGTTTTAATTTAAAATCGCTCCCTCTGTCTTTAGCGGCGTTCTCTAGAAAATCATCAAGGTCAGATGATTTCACCAGTTTTATAACGCCAAAGCCTCTCGTACCAGGAAACTCCACCGCATAGTTGCGACTGTTAAAATAAGCCAATTGCTTGTCATAAGTGAAGTTATCAAAACCAGTGGTATCTATCGCACCTAATAATCCACGTAATCCGAACTGAAATCGATAAACAGCAGTGTGAATTTCAGTGGTAATTTTTTGGGCTTGCTTTTCGACTGAACCGACGACTTTATTCGCATTTCGAATCTCAATAACATGTCTTTCATGAAATCCCAGATAGGTGCCCACACCTGAAAAAAGTACTGAAAACACAACCAGCCATATTATCTTTTTACCCATAAATGCCTGAAACCTCCAATAATTCAATGCTAGACGCGAATTCAAGTCCGAAGTGCACCACTCGCTAAATTAGGCCGCTCCGCGTAATTTGTTAAAGACAACTTCAGGTTGTTTGTAACCAAGGCATTTCCTTGGTCTTAAGTTCAGAGCACGTTGCGCTTGCGCAATCTGCTCGTCTGTTATTGTGCTCAGGTCTGTGCCTTTGCTGATGTATTGCCGCAGTAACCCGTTAAAGTTCTCATTTAAACCTCGCTCCCAAGACGAATAAGGATTGGCGAAGTAGACGTCTGTTTTCAGCTTTTCAGCGACCAGCTCATGACCACAAAATTCCGTGCCGTTGTCTGCGGTAATCGTGTGCACATGCCTGCGATAGCGCCATAACATACCAACCATTGCACGACTGACTTCCGCTGCGCTCTTCACAGGCACCTTACGAATTAGATAAAACTTACTTTTGCGCTCAACCAAACTCACAATCGCACCCGTTCCATTTTTCCCTAATACGGTATCGGCTTCCCAATCGCCAAATCGTTTCTTTTGATCAACGATAGCAGGCCTATGCTCAATACCAATGCGGTTCGGGATAATCACGCGTGTCGCGCGACTGCCTTTTCGGTACTTACGTCGGCCATGACGCAGCTGTTTACAGAGCTTGCCTCCCGCTAATTTATCACGTTGCACATAGCCGTAAATCCACTCGTGGCTTACTGGGTGACCGATAAGTTTACCCACACCTGATATTTGCTCGGGACTCCACTTTTCATTCAGCCCAAACTCGACAAAGACAATAGTGAGTGCTGATACACGATATTTTGCTGCACTTCGTCTTCGCTTTACCGTTTTTGATTGCGCTAGCTCAGGAAGATAATGCGTACCGCGAATTCTATTACGCCGAACCTCTCGACTTATCGTGCTGTGGCTCACTTTCAAACGATTTCCGATTTCTCGGTAACTGAAACCCTCGCGTAAGTAGGCCTCTATCTGGTATCGTTGTCCCTCGATCAACTGCTTGTAACTCATGGTAACTACTCTTGTTTTTTGGCGATTACAGAGTACCACCAACAGGCAGTTGATCTCTTCTCACCATTTAACCAAGAGTGGTGCACTTTTTATCTGAATTCGGGGATAATTACAAAAACATTTGCATCTTAACTATAAGTTAGAGTAATTTTTTACGTTTGTAATCTAAATTTACGTGTATTAGCTATAATCAGATGCATCTGAATAGTAGTCATGATTACCTAAAATACGATTTATTTTAATTTAGGAGCAGTAACTTGTTTTTAAGCGAAACAAATTTGACTGAAAGTAAAATATTGATCGTAGACGATACCTCGCACAATATATTTTATCTGAAGGAAATTATTGGCGAATTAGGACAAACCTACTTCGCTGAATCAGGACAAGACGCATTAGCTCTCATCCCACAAATTTTACCCGACCTTATTTTACTTGATATTGAAATGCCTGAGATAAACGGATGGGAAGTGTGTAAGAGTCTCAAGGCGGACAGACGCTTTTCTGACATCCCAATCATATTTATTACGGGGCATAACCAACCTAAATTTGAGCAACTGGCCTTAGAGATAGGTGGCGTTGATTTTATTACTAAACCGTTCAATCCCGCTGTTTGTAGGCTCAGAGTTGATAATCAACTTAAGTTAAGAAAACAACATCGCCTAATTGAACATGGTCGAGCGCAATTACAAACCTTAGTAAGGCAAGTTCCTGTTTTAATTACGTATTGGGATGAAAATTTGAATAATCTTTTTACAAATGATTATTTAGGGGCTTGGTTTAAACAAAATGAAAACAAGGATTCAGGTAGCAACATTGTCGATATTTTCCCCGCTCCTCTTAGCCAAGCCATACAAGCTAATGTAAAAAATAATAATACTGAACAACAGTTTGTGGTTCAAACCAACGAAAATACAGGCACGCAGTTCTACCAAGTCTTTAAATCAGCCTTGATGAATAACTATGACCGTGAAGGTTATATGGTTACTCTGGTTGATATTTCGGAGGTAAAGCGGGCTAAACAGGCACTATACGCTGAAAAAGAGCGATTGAGAGTGACACTGAATTCTATTGGTGATGCCGTTATTGCGACCGATATCGCAGGCTGTGTAACCTTTATGAACCCCATCGCTGAGCGCATGACAGGATGGCGTTTTCGGGATGCCCAACATCAAAAAATTGAACAAGTCATGCCTTTACAGGATGCAGATACAAAACAAAGCCATAAAAACCCTATTTATTTAGCCTTGAGTGAGCAACGAATAGTAGCCATGGCCCTTAACAGCCAACTCGTTTCGATAAATGGAAAAACCTTCGACGTAGAGGACTCAGCTGCCCCAATTCGCAACGAAAATGGCGAGCTTATTGGTGCAATTATGGTGTTTCATGATGTGAGTGAAACCATGGCAATGTCGATTAAAATGAGTCATTTAGCCAATCATGATCAGCTAACTAATTTGCCCAACAGAATTTTACTGCAAGACAGACTCACTGTCGCATGCTCATCGGCAAAGGCAAATGAAGAAAAGGCATGTGTTCTGCTCATTGATATTGACCATTTTAAATATTTAAACGATACCTTAGGACATCAATATGGTGATGAGCTAATTTGTTTAATGGCAAAACGCCTTAGTCAATTATTGCCACAATCTTGCACGCTCTCAAGGCTAGGTGGCGATGAATTTGTCATTCTAATGAGTGAGCGAGTCTCAGCTGAATCTATTGCACTTTTGGCATCCAAACTACTTGATTCGATGCATGAGCAATTTTGCTTAGCAGGGCAGATGTACAGTGTATCAGTGAGTTTAGGGATCAGTATTTATCCCGACGATGCATACGACTCTGAACAACTTATGCGGCACGCCGATGTCGCCATGTACCGCGCCAAGCAGGAAGGCAGAAATCGTTACTGCTTTTTTGCCATTGAACTAGAACAAGAATTAATGAAACGGCAGCAATTAGAAAGTCGATTAAGAGATGCTTTAAAAAAGCATGAATTAGTGGTGCAGTATCAACCTAAATTCAACTTAAATACGCAAAAAATCGTTGGGGCTGAAGCCTTAGTTAGATTGCTCGATGAAGAAGGTCGTTTTATTTCACCCGCTGATTTTATTCCCTTGGCTGAGGAGACAGGCTTAGTGGTGGAATTAGGCAAGCAAGTGCTATTGAAAGCCTGTGAACAAGCAAAGGTGTTGTTGGACAAAGGGTTTGATGTACCTATATCGGTTAATGTTGCCGCTGCGCAATTTGGCTCCTTAGAATTAGAGCAGGATATTCAATGTGCGATAGCCATCAACGAAATCCCTGCTAACTTAATAGAATTAGAAATAACAGAAACCGCGTTGATGGTTGATGCGCAAGCAACGCAAAATAAGTTAGAGCAATTAAAAGGTTTGGGTATTAATATATCGATTGATGATTTTGGTACTGGATATTCAAGTCTGGCCTATTTAAAAAAATTTAAAGTCGATATCATGAAAATTGATATGTCGTTTGTCAGAGATATGTTGAACAATAAACACGACTTCGAAATTGTTAAGACAATTATCTCTCTAGGTCATTCAATGGGACTTAAATTAGTGGCTGAAGGTGTTGAAACCAAAGAGCAACAACAGGCTTTATCGACATTAGGCTGTGAAATCGGTCAAGGATATGTGTTCAGTAAACCCATTTCAGCTGAACAATTATTACGACTCCTTGAAAAATAAATCATGGCTCCCTAAATGATAAGGTATTGAATGAAATCTCTCGGCGCGATTTACCTAAAGAAAAACATTATACCGCTCATTGGACTTATCATTTTATGTGGCATTGTCGCCATGATTTACCTAGGCATAATGCACATCTTAGAGAAACAAATAACGACAGATAAAATTGAAAACTTAAAGCGGCTGAATTCCAATACCTATGAAAAGCTTGAAAAAAGCTTAGAGGAAAGCAAAAACAAGTTACTTTTTTTACATTCTACCCCCCCCGTTAGTGGACTGAGTCGTTCAATATTACACAATGATGTCGACCCCTTAGACAATACCACCACCCAACAATGGAAAACGCGACTAACCACGATATTTTTAGCATTCATACAAAGTAATCCAGAGATTAGGCAAATTCGTTTCATTGGCAAGGACAACAATGGAAAAGAGTTGGTCAGGGTGGAAAAAAATGCCAGCCGATTAGTCGTCACGCCTAAAGAGTTGTTGCAAGAAAAAGGGGGCACTGACTACTTTTTGGCTGTTTCCACGTTAAAGAATAACGAAGTCTATGTGTCAGATATTACCTTAAATCGTGAATATGGTGTGATTGACAATCCAATGTGGCCTGCCATTAGGGTTGCAAAGCCCGTGTTTGATGAAAATTTTGAGTTTTTTGGTATGGTCATTATCAATATCGACGCCTCAACTTTAATTGACGTTATCGAACATGATTTTACCCAGACTGATTTTGATTTGTATCTACTTAATTCAGAGGGCTATTTTATTGTTGCTCCGAAACCCTCGATGCGCTTTGGGTTCGATTTAAACCGACCTGACACTACATGGAATGTATTGACTCATGACGCGCCTTTACCTTTGTTAGATCACTATACAAAAGTCTCATTCAATAATGAAGATACCTTTGTATATGGTAGTCAATTGATTTTGTCACGATATCAGGACAGAGCATTGTTTGTTATTAGCGCTATCTCAAAGTCGAATATAGACAAACTCTTAGATAGACAACGGATGTTTGTCATTTTGTTGCTGGGTTTACTGCTAGGAATTGTGATTTTAGTCATCTATTTATACCAGCGCTATGTAAACAATTTACTCTCTTTGTATGACGACCAGTCTCAATTTGAAGCGATTATATCAGGGTCGTCTGATGCCATTATCAGAATTGATAGTAAAGGTTTTATCTTAGATTGGAATGAATCGGCGTCTTATTTATTTAATCTGAAAGATGAAAATAAGAATGGAACCAAGTTCTTCGATATTATCACACTGCACGATAACCAACAAGCAATCTCAGAAACGATTTTTTCAGATATTATTACCAATAATTCCTCAGTATCGATGGAGTTAGAAACCACATCAGAGTTATCAGAAAGCAAGTTATTAAACGTAAATTTATCTCCTGTAAAACCTAAGAATGCGGCTATTAAGCAATCGGTTTCTGCCTTAATTCGCGATATCACGGAAACCCGTCGAAATCAGCAAAAAATCATATCGTTAAACGAATCACTTGAAAGACAAGTGCAGGAACGAACTAAACAACTTGAAGCAGCAACGGCGGAGGCGATGTCTGCCAATCATACAAAAAGTGCGTTTGTGGCTAATATTAGCCATGAAATCAGAACGCCACTGAATGGTATTAGCGGTATGTTAGGGCTTTTAAACAGAGAACAACTGACTGATAAACAACAGAGCTTCATCAGCATGGCGAAAAACAGTGCCTCGACGTTGGGGGTATTAATTAACGACTTGCTTGATATGACAAAAATTGAGTCTGGCAAACTCGATGTCCAACATGTCTCGTTTAATTTGATAGAAACAGTGAGTGTAGTTGTCTCAACCATGTCCTTGAAAGCCTCCGAAAAAGGCTTAACCTTGCTACTCGATTGCACCCAAGTCAAACATGAAACTATCGTTTCTGATGGTCACCGTTTAAAGCAGATACTGCTTAACTTACTCGGTAATGCAATTAAATTTACCGATAAAGGTTCAGTAATCGTAACACTGAAGACCTCTACGCATCCTGAAAATGCCGATATGGTTTTGCTCGACATATCGGTAACAGATACTGGTATCGGTATATCTGAAGCAAATTTAGTAAAATTGTTTAGACCTTTTACTCAGGCGGACAACTCAATAGAAAAGCAATTTGGTGGCACAGGACTGGGATTATCTATTTCCAAACAGCTCGCCAAGTTATTAGGTGGTGACATTACAGTTACTAGCGGGCTACATGAAGGCAGTACATTCACCTTAATTATTGAAGTTAAAACCGATAGCAGTGTAGAGGCTAAATATACTGGCTCCATTCTCAGCGGTCGTCAATGCTGCCTTGTTATGCCTGAAGAGAAACAAGCTGAACTAGTTGAGAAACAACTACAAGCTTGGGGCGCTAACGTAACGATATTAACTAAAGTTGAAGAATTATATCGCCTTGAAAAAGACGAATTGCCTGACCTATTGATTGTCGATTACGACAAAATTGATGATCATTTTGCCGATTGGCAACTCAAGAACAGTGCAGACAAAAAATGTAAATTGTTACTTGTGACACAGGTCACTGACAATAACGTTTCCATCGCAGAAAACGAGAATTGTATTCATATTACTCGCCCTATCTTACCACTCGACCTTTTGACCTCATATAAGCTATTGCGTCATCCCGACCTTAAACTAGAATCTGTTGGGTTGAGTGAAGATAGCCAGGTACAAAGCAAGTGTTATTCTGTCTTAATCGTTGATGATAATGAAATTAATCGATTCGTAGCACAAGGTTTATTGGAGAAACTTCCAATTAACATTTACACGGCGGCAAACGGTGCAGAGGTAATAGAATACTTGAAAGGCATAGAAGATGGGATGCAACCAGATCTTATTTTAATGGATTGTCAAATGCCTATAATGGATGGATTTGAAGCGACGAAATTAATCAGGCAGGGTGAAGCAGGTCAACATGCGACCCATATACCAATTGTCGCGATGACAGCTGGCGCAATGTCGGGAGATAAGGACTCCTGCATACAAGCTGGAATGGATGATTTTATTTCAAAACCACTCGACGTCGAATCATTTGAGCAAAAAGTCATGCAGTGGTTAGAAAAATCTCACTAACACTTCCAAATCAAAAAAGACTTGAAAAGAGCCTGTAATTAATTTTGTGTAACTGCCTATCACAACATACTCTAGTCAGAGTTAAGGATAGGCAGATGCAAATGAACAAAAAAGAGTTAGAAGCTTTCGCCAAGGAAGCGGCCAAAGGCATTAAAACACCGCAAGATCTTAATGAATTCAGCCAAATGCTAAAGAAGATCACTGTTGAAGCAGCACTAAATGCCGAGATGGATGAGCATTTAGGTTATGAGAAGCACGCCAAATCGGTGATGCAAAATAGCCGCAACGGCAAAACCAGTAAGCGCATCAAAACGGAAGATGGTGAGTTTGAACTGGACACTCCTCGTGACAGAGACGGGTTGTTTGAGCCTAAGCTGATTAAGAAACACCAATCTCGATTTACCTCAATGGACGAGAAGATATTATGGCTATATGCGCAAGGGATGAGCACCCGTGAAATCGTTAAAGCCTTTGACGAATGGTACGGTGCAGATATATCGCCAACGCTAATATCACGAGTCACTAATGCCGTTATTGACCAAGTTATCGAATGGCAATCACGCCCCCTTGACCCGATTTACCCTATTATTTATCTCGATTGCTTAGTCGTTAAAATTCGCCAAGACAAACGTGTTATCAACAAATCTATATTCCTAGCCTTGGGTATCAACACCGAGGGGCACAAGGAGCTTCTGGGCATGTGGATAGCCGAAAATGAAGGCGCGAAATTCTGGCTGAACGTGCTCACTGAATTGCAGCATCGTGGTGTAGAAGATATTTTAATTGCCTGTGTGGATGGGCTCAAGGGCTTTCCTGATGCGATTAACTCAGTGTATCCCCAGGCCCAAATTCAGCTATGTATTGTGCATATGGTACGTAATTCATTGAAGTACGTTTCATGGAAAGACTACAAGGCTGTGACCACTGATTTGAAGCAGGTATACCGTTCATCCACTGAAGATGAGGCGCTGCTTGAACTTGAACGATTTAGTGAAAAGTGGGACGACCAATATCCACAGATAAGTAAGTCGTGGCGTACCCACTGGCAGAATCTCAATACTTTATTTAATTATCCTGAGGACATCCGTAAAGCTATTTACACGACCAATGCCATTGAATCACTCAACAGCGTTATTCGTAAGGCTATCAAGAAGCGCAAGATATTCCCAAGTGATGACTCAGCTAGGAAAATGGTTTACTTAGCCATTACAGAGGCATCTAAAAAATGGTCGATGCCGATCCACAACTGGCGTCAAGCAATGGTTCGTTTTATTATTGAGTTCGGGGAACGCCT
>TARA_R110001583_G_scaffold15308_1_pt1 | contig 13907 bp, 9 predicted proteins | sample TARA_R110001583 | Tara Oceans TARA_R110001583 (sample SAMEA4398432) | marine metagenome | biome: Polar Biome; feature: [MES] marine water layer (ENVO:01000295) within the mesopelagic zone...; material: water (ENVO:00002006), including particulate matter (ENVO:01000060) such as...... | reverse complement strand
TGATTTAATGTCTTAAACAAATAGAGGTTAACACATGTCTCTAAATTTATTTTGAATATGGCCATCCCAACCGGACGTACTTAATTTTGGCAGATGCATCAAAGATTGAAATAGTCAAGTTGGTCAATTTGGAACATTTATTTTTCAACTGGTAGTTTAATATTTGTGGTATAGCATATCAATTAATAGCATAAAAAAAATCCCCAACAATGACTGTCATTGTTGGGGATTTAAATATTTGATCAGATTTTGCCCTGATTACTGTTATTAAGAGTTAAATGCCATTTTACGCTTAGTACTGACCGCTCTATTTTTAGAAAACACCAAGATCAATACGGCAATGGTAATGCCTGTGCCGGCCATTAAGGCCCCGACCAAGCTTGCGGAGGTAAATCCAAATCCCATGGCTATGGGCAATCCGGCAAAGAATGCTCCAGAGGCATTGCCCATATTGAAGGCACTCTGATTCATGGAAGACCCCAACATCTCAGATCCTTTGGAAGCCTTTATAATGGCCAATTGAATTGGAGTGCCTACCATAAAGGAAACGATTCCAATAATGAAGGTTAAAATTAATATTGCTACTGGATTTGCAGCAACCAGGAAGTTTATCAGCAGTACCATTACCATTAAGGATAAGCTGATGATAACTGCCTTCAACGGGCTAAAAATCTCTGCCATTTTAGCGCCAATGAAATTACCGAACACCATTCCTACACCGGCCAAAATCATGGCATAACTCACCATACTTTCAGAATGTCCGGATACGTTGGTCAACAAGGGAGCTATATAGCTATACCAGGCAAAGAATCCCCCAGTCCCGATTGTAGTTAGTAAGATGAGCAGCCAAATTTCCACTCTTTTAAAAACCTTCAAATCTTTGAAGAATCCCTCAGAGGAGGATTTTTCCATTTTTGGGATCCATAGGTAAATACTTACCATTGCGACGATACCAACAATACCCACCATTAAAAACGATAGATTCCAATTATAATGATGCCCCAGGTAAGTACCAATTGGTACCCCTATTACATTGGCAATGGTTAAACCGGCGAACATGGTGGCAATGGCCTGGGCTGCTTTCCCCTCTTTCGCCAACTTTCCGGCCACTACAGCACCAATTCCAAAAAATGCTCCATGTGGCAATCCAGACAAGAATCTAGCGACCATTAAAGTAACATAGTTCGTTGAAAATGCTGAAAGGGTGTTGAAAACCGTAAACCATATCATTAAAAATAACAACACTTTATGTGCTGGCCACTTTCCGCTTAGAGCTGTTAAAGTGGGGGCACCGATTACCACGCCCAAGGCATAGGCCGATATAAAATGACCTGCTTGAGGTATACTTATTTGAAGAGAATTGGCCACGTCCGGTAGAATACCCATTATCACAAACTCGGTCATCCCTATACCAAAGCCTCCTACCCCTAGGGCAAGTAGCGCTTTTTTGTTCGATTTGTCCATACTCATAATATTATTATTTAAGACATTAATACAGGTACAATATTACTACAAGGTATTTTCGTGTAGCTATGGATAATTATCCTATTTATATTCATTTATATCCTGCAAAAAAGCGGCAAAAGTAATACTCTTTAATCACATTGCGTGTGTTTATAGTAGTTTTGGTGTTTTTTTGGCAAACATTTAATACTTAATGGGTTCGACTTTTTACAGCCTCTATGGTCTAAATTTTTTATCAATGGCGTCCTAAAGGACTAATTGACAGTTGGAAGGGTAGTAATTTTTTTGCATAAATCATAAATGCATAAGACTAGTGGTATCTCCCATTAAATTTCAAAATCTATACGATTTATGATTATTAAACGTTGATACCATATATAAAAGAAGATTTTTCCTACAAAATTTAGCGTCATGAAAATATATCAGCATAAAGTACTTCATCTTCAGGACCTTGATCATTTGGATTTGAAATTTGTTCCTGATGTGTTTTTTCTTTTCGCGTCTCCAACCTTTATTGGTACGGAAGAATTTGTAAGCAAACTTGCATGTAAATTTGAAGATGCTATTCTAATTGGTTGTTCCACTGCTGGAGAGATCTTGGGAAATGAGGTGTTGGATTCTACGATTGCCCTAACTGCGGTTAAGTTTGAAAAGACGAAACTGAGAATCGAGGAAGTTGATCTAGTTGCTTGCAATCTGGATAGTTATGAGGCAGGTAAGGCTATTAGTAGCAAATTAATGGGGCCAGATTTGAGACATATTTTCGTACTCAGCGATGGACTTATTGTAAATGGGGCAGAATTGGTAAAGGGGTTGCATGCCGATTTGGATAAGTCTGTAAGTATCACTGGCGGTTTGGCAGGCGATTGTTCAAACTTTGAGAATACCCTTGTCATTTCCGGGAATAAAGTGGCTTCCAAAAAGATAGTTGCCCTGGGTTTGTACGGCCCGGAACTAAGTATAGGATTTGCATCCAAGGGAGGTTGGGACAGTTTTGGTATTGAAAGATTGGTAACGAAATCTACCAACAATGTGCTCTATGAATTGGATGGGCAACCGGCATTGGAGCTGTATAAATCATTTTTAGGAGACATGGCAAAGGATTTGCCTGGATCGGGTCTGTTATTTCCTTTGAGCATGAGGGATGAAGATAATCAAATACCAGTGGTAAGGACTATTTTGTCCGTTGATGAGAAAAATGGAAGTCTCACCTTTGCGGGAAACATTCCCCAAGGTTCCTATGTAAGACTAATGAAGGCCAATATTGATAGAATTATAGGTGGTGCGGAACAATCTGCCATTACTGCCAAGAATAGTACGGAAGATCAACATCAGTTGGCTTTCTTGATAAGCTGTGTAGGGCGAAGATTGGTTATGAAACAATTGGTGGAGGAAGAGGTAGAGGCAGTAAATGAAGTATTTGGCAATGATATCTATACCACGGGCTTCTATTCGTACGGGGAAATTGCCCCCTTTGATAAGTTTTCGCCATGTACACTGCACAATCAAACAATGACGATAACAACATTTTCTGAATGAGCAATAATTACCACAGACTTCTCAAAAGACAGTTAAAAAAGATAGATTTGGATGATAGTACTCTAGATCTTATCGCCCCTTTATTGCATCAAGTGGATGAAGCATATAAGGCTTATGATTGTGATTTGGAGCAGGTTGAGAATGTTTTGGAGAAAAGTTCGCAAGAGTTGTTCCAGACGAACCAGCAGTTAAAAAACAGTGTGGAATCCATTTCAGGACAATTGTCCAAAGTGGCCGGAAACATCAAGGATGTTATTTTTGAAATGGACCTGAATGGCAATTGGTCCTATCTGAACCCTGCCTGGAGAAAGTTGACAGGTTATAAGGTTAAAGATTGTTTAGGGAAACCTTACTACCAATTCCTAAAGGATGAGCAAGGAAACGATTTAAAAAACCTTATAGACCTTAGGACTCCCAATTTTAAGACCATAAGCAAATCGTTTAAGTCCCAAATTATTACCGGAGAACATAAATGGTTGGATTTTTCCTTGAAGGTCATTATGTCCGAAGACGGAAATATTGAGGGGTATATAGGGGCTATTGTAGATATTAGCAAAATAAAAGAAACAGAATTGGCCCTAATTGAAGCCAAGGAGAAGGAATCTATGGCCAATAAGGCCAAGGACGAGTTTTTGACCACTATGTCTCATGAAATAAGAACTCCGTTGAATGCGGTCATAGGTATAAGTCACCTGCTACTGTTGGAAAATCCTAAACCGGAGCAGTTGGAAAACCTAAGTACTTTAAAGCACTCCTCCGAACATTTACTGTGTTTGGTAAATGATATTTTGGATTTTAACAAAATTGCATCCGGACAATTGGAATTGGAAGAAAGGGATTTTAGTTTAAATCAGGTGCTGAACGGTTTGGGAAGTATATTCCACAATACTGCAAAAGAAAAGGATATTCGGTTGCTTATCAAGAAGGATACTTCAATTCCAAAAACATTTATCGGTGACAGTACCAGATTGTCACAAATCCTGACCAATTTGGTAAGTAATGCCATTAAGTTTACCGAAGAGGGTAAGGTTAAGGTGGATATAGAAGTGCTGGAAGTAAAAGAGGATTTCTACTTTTTGGAATTTGTAATATCCGATACGGGAATTGGTATTCCCGAAGATAAAAAGGATAAAATATTTCTTTCGTTTGCCCAGGCCAATTCCGATACTACAAGAAAGTATGGAGGTACAGGTCTGGGACTGGCCATCTGTAAGCGATTATTGGAAATTATGGACAGCGATCTTGAATTGGAGAGCGAGGTTGGCAAAGGATCTACCTTTAGTTTTAAGTTGAAACTGCAAAAGAGCAGCATGACCGATCATCAGGAGGATATCTATTCCTTTGACGCCAAGTCATTTCATGAACAGGATAATCTAAAAGGGACCAGAATTCTCGTGGCCGAGGATAATAAGGTGAATATTATGGTCATTGAAAAATTTCTCTCCAAATGGCAGGTAGATTTTGAAATAGCCGAAAATGGACTAATTGCACTTAATAAGGCCCTGGAGAATACCTATGATATGATTTTGATGGACCTTCAAATGCCGGTAATGAATGGCTTTGAGGCCAGTAAGGCAATTAGGGACTCGAACAATCCGCTCAATAAGGTTATGCCCATTTACGCGCTGTCTGCTTCCACAGGAATGGATATTAAAAATCAGCTAGGGGAATACGGAATAGATGGGCTTATATGCAAACCTTTTAATCCAACGGAATTATTCAAAACATTGACATCCATTCTGCAGCAAAAGTATATTCAATAGTCATCTGTACAGATATGATATTAAAAAACTAAAGCCCACGAGATAAATATCAAGTTGGGCTTTAGTTTTTAGAAAATTTTCAAGTTCCGATAAAACTAAAATATCTGCTATAAAATGTAGTCGGTACTAATAAAATTGGACAATTTGGACTCTAACAGCTGTTCTACGGTTTCATTATTAAGTTCGTTGTCCTTAAAGGCTACAAAGGTTCTAATAGAAAAGGAACGTAATGCATCATAGACACTTAGGGTGGCTTGGGCAGAATCCTTTCGTCCGGTAAATGGATAAACATCCGGGCCACGTTGACAAGAACTGTTCAGGTTTACCCTACATACCAAGTTCACCAAGGTATCTATTAAGGGAGCTATGGCGTATACATCCCTTCCGAACAAACTCACCTGTTGTCCATAATTGGATTCTGCCATATCGTCTAAAGGTTCTTCAATATCCTTAAAGGTCACGATTGGAATTACCGGACCAAATTGCTCTTCCTGATAGACCCGCATTTCCTTGTTAACGGGAAATAGTATGGCTGGCCAAATATAATTGTCGGAATGTGTTCCACCTTTTTTATTCAATATCTTGGCACCTTTTTCCCTGGCGTCATCTATCAATTCCTGTATATAGGCGGGCTTACCTGGTTCGGGCAAAGGGGTTAACTTAACACCATCTTCCCAGGGGTTTCCAAATTTTAAAGCATCTACCCTTTCAGAAAATCTTTTATTAAATTCCGCGGCAATATCCTCGTGTACATAGATTATTTTTAGTGCGGTACAACGTTGACCGTTAAAGGACAAGGTACCTGCAATACATTCGTCTATGGTTAAATCCAAATCGGCGTCGGGTAGTATTATGGCCGGGTTTTTAGCTTCCAATCCAAGTACCAAGCGCAATCTATTGCTTTTAGGATGTTGATTTTGCAGCGCATTCGCAGATTTACTATTGCCTATCAAGGCCAAAACATCAACTTTTCCTGTCTTCATTATTGGGGCGGCTACTGCCCTACCCCTACCAAATACAATATTCACTACCCCTTTTGGGAAACTGGATTGAAAAGCCTCCAACAATGGTGTGATCAATAAAACCCCATGTTTCGCTGGCTTAAAAATGGTAGTATTCCCCATAATTATAGCAGGAATAAGCAAGGCAAAAGTTTCGTTCAAAGGATAGTTGTATGGTCCTAAACAGAGTACGACCCCAAGAGGCCCCCGCCTAATATGTGCATAAACACCATCGTTTTTTTCAAATTTGGCGTTATCCCGATCAAGTTGCTTGTAATCCTCGATGGTATCATTAATATACTCCACGGTTCTGTCGAACTCCTTCTGGGAGTCTGGAAGCGATTTTCCAATTTCCCACATTAAAAGTTTAACAATTTCATCCCTCTTGGTCTGCATTTTCTTTACAAAAATCTCCATGCAGTCTATGCGTTCCTTTACCCGCATGGTAGGCCAGATGCCCTTACCTTTGTTGTATGCCACTAGGGCTGCATCCAGAGCTTCCAAAGCTTCCTTTTCCTCCATGTCCGGGATACTTCCCAGTAATGTTGGGGCATATTTTTCTGTGCTGGATATGGTGGAGTACACCTCAGAGGTGTTCCCGTTCCAAGCCCTTAATTCACCATTGATAAGATAGGTTCTTTGATGAATAACCTCGTTTATTGTGTGTTCTGCAGGTATGCCCGATTTGTCCATAAGTGATTCTTTTTTTTTGAAAGATGAAACTATTGAAATTAAACTATCAGACCACTAAATTAATAAAACGATAATTTTAATTCCCTATAAATCTGGTAGAATATTTGAAGTAAAGTCACGAAAAGGATTTCGCATTTTGCAATATCATAAAAATTGTCCCAAATGTTATTAAATTAAATACTGAAACAAATCTGGTTTATCGTTAATGTAGTCCCCAAAAAAATTATTGTCCTTCATCCTTTTAATTAGGGGAGCCAAATCTTCTGGGCTTTTTAATTCTATGCCCACCACTGCCGGAGCATTCTCCCTACTCGATTTTTTTGAATATTCAAAATGGGTAATATCATCCGTGGGCCCTAAAATATCCACAACGAACTCCTTCAACGCACCCGGTCTTTGGGGAAAGCGTATAATAAAGTAATGTTTTAATTTACCGTAAAGCAAGGCGCGTTCCTTTATCTCAGCCGTTCGTGTAATATCATTGTTACTTCCACTTACAATGCAGATCACGTTTTTACCTTTTATTTCTTCCTTAAAATCGTCCAAAACGGTAATCGTAAGTGCTCCTGCCGGTTCCACAACTATGGCGTCCCTGTTGTAAAGATCCAAAATGGTCTGGCAAACCTTGCCTTCCGGAACGGTTACCATATCGTGAAGGTATTCCTTACAAATATTAAACGTAAGGTTTCCCACGCGTTTTACGGCCGCACCGTCAATAAATTTGTCTATGTGTTCCAGTTCGGTGTTAACTCCCTTTTCTATGGAAGTTTTCATAGACGGGGCTCCTTCCGGTTCTACGCCAATAATTTTTGTTTGTGGCGATAATGTCTTGAATACAGCACAGAGGCCCGAGGCCAATCCGCCGCCACCAACAGCCACAAAGACATAATCTATAGGCTTTTTGGTCTGTTCCAATATTTCCAAGCCAACTGTAGCCTGTCCCTCAATAATTTTGGGGTCATCAAAAGGATGGATATATGTCTTTTTTTCAGCAGCACAGAACTTTTTTGCCGCATTGGAGGAATCATCAAAGGTATCCCCTTCAAGAACCACAGTTACCCAATCCCCTCCAAACAACTTTGTTTGTTCAACCTTTTGTTTAGGGGTCACCGATGGCATATATATGGTTCCTTTTATTCCTAAATGATTACATGCAAAAGCAACACCCTGGGCATGGTTTCCGGCGCTGGCACATACCACTCCGTTCACCGTTTCTTCTTTGGTTAGGGAACTGATCTTATTGAATGCCCCTCTTATTTTATAACTTCTTACCCTATGTAAATCTTCCCTTTTTAAAAGAATATTGGCATCATAGGCCTTGGAATATCTAATGCTCTGCGTCAATGGAGTGATATCTGCAACTTGCCTAATGGTTTCGGCCGCCTTCCTGATGTCTTCTATTTTGGGAAAATAAGGTTTCATAAATGCATATATAAACAAAGGCCTGCCGAGTTAATTAAACTTGGCAGGCCTCATAATTAGTTAAGTTTAATTATACTATAGGTTTCATAGCGGTCATGGATGCACGCAACCTTGCTCCTACAATCTCTACGGGATGCTCGCGTAAAGCTTTGTTTACAGCAATTAGTTTTGCGTTGTCCACACTTAGATGTTTTTGGTCGGCAAAATGTTTTCCTATGACATCTGTATCTATTGTTTTCATGAAATCGGCCAATAGAGGCTTACAGGCGTGATCAAACAAATAGCAGCCGTATTCAGCTGTGTCGGATATAACCCTGTTCATTTCAAACAATTTTTTTCTAGCAATGGTATTGGCTATCAATGGAGTTTCATGTAATGACTCGTAGTAAGCGGATTCGGCAATAATTCCCGATTCGGTCATGGATTCAAAAGCCAGTTCCACACCTGCTCTTACCATAGCCACCATTAGTACACCATGGTCATAAAATTCCTGTTCAGAAATTTTCATTGATCCAGCTGGAGTTTTTTCGAAAGCGGTCTCTCCGGTTGCTGCTCTCCAGGTCAATAGGTTTTTATCATCATTGGCCCAGTCTTCCATCATAGTTTTTGAAAAATGGCCGCTCATGATATCGTCCATATGCTTATGGAAAAGAGGACGCATTATATCCTTTAATTCTTCTGAAAGTTCAAAAGCCTTGATCTTTGCAGGGTTGGACAAACGATCCATCATATGGGTGATACCGCCATATTTAAGACCTTCTGTAATGGTTTCCCATCCGTACTGAATCAACTTGGAAGCATATCCAGCGTCGATTCCCTTTTCAATCATTTTATCAAAACAAAGAATAGAACCTGTTTGCAACAAGCCACAAAGTATGGTCTGCTCACCCATTAAATCGGATTTTACTTCAGCAACAAAGGATGATTCCAAAACACCGGCCTTATGTCCGCCAGTGGCAACTGCATAGGCTTTTGCCTGGGCCAATCCTTTATCTTGAGGGTCGTTGTCCGGGTGTACCGCAATAAGGGTAGGAACACCAAAGCCTCTTTTGTATTCTTCACGTACTTCAGATCCTGGACATTTTGGTGCCACCATAATAACGGTTAAGTCTTCACGGATCTGCATTCCTTCCTCTACAATATTAAAACCGTGCGAGTAGGATAATGTAGCTCCTTTTTTCATTAGGGGCATAACTGTAGAAACCACACTGGTGTGTTGTTTGTCCGGAGTTAAGTTGATAACTACATCGGCTGTTGGTATAAGTTCCTCGTAGGTGCCTACGTTAAAGCCATTTTCACTTGCGTTTATAAAAGACTGTCTTTTTTCCTTTATAGCCGCACCTCTTAAGGCATATGAAATGTCCAATCCGGAATCGCGCATATTTAGACCTTGGTTAAGACCTTGGGCACCACAACCTACGATTACAATTTTCTTCCCTTTTAAAGCGGATACACCATCAGAAAATTCCGTAGAATCCATAAATCTACATTTCCCTAATTGAGTAAGTTGTTCCCTTAATGATAGTGTATTAAAGTAATTTGCCATTTTTTAAACTCGATTTTATTTCCCGATCTGTCTCGGGGTTGATTATTTATTGATTAAACTCTTTTAATAATGATGAAATTTTCATTTCGGATTTTGTAACCGCAATTCTTCCGGAACGCACAAATTGCATAATGCCATAGGGCTTCAGTTGTTGGTACATGTCATCAATTTCATTTCTTCTTCCGGTCTTTGCCAAAACAAAGAAATCTCGTGACACCGTAACAATTTGGGAATTACTATCCTTTATAATATTTTGGATATTTCGCTCATCGAACAATAAGGTAGAAGCCACTTTGAATAATGCCGACTCCTGATATATGGTTTCTTCATCGGTATGATAGAACGCTTTGATTACCTCAATTTGCTTTTCCACCTGTCCCACAATATTACGCACCCAATCTTCTGTAGTATATACCACAATGGTGAATTTTGAAACGTGGTCTATTTCCGATTTTGAAACATTTAGACTCTCAATGTTTATGTGACGTTTTAAAAATATCCCTGATATTCTGTTCAGTAGTCCAACGCTGTTCTCGGAGTATACTGAAATTGTAAACCATTTTTTTTCCATCTCCTTATCCCAATCCTCCATCAAAAATATGAAGTTATGGGTATTTTTAATTAATAATTATTTTATTTCAAACGTATATCCGATACTGATGCCCCAGAAGGAATCATAGGAAAAACATTGTCCTCTTTTTCTACTTTAACTTCCAAGAAGTAAGCATCCTTGGAGGCCAACATTTCTTTAATGGTAGCCTTTAAATCCTTTCTCTCGCTTATGCGCTTGGATTGTATATGGTAACCTTCCGCAATTTTTACAAAGTCAGGATTTACCATGACGGTAGAGGCATATCTACTTTCAAAGAAAAGTTCCTGCCATTGGCGTACCATTCCCAAATGATCGTTATTTAGTACGACTATCTTAACAGGGGTCTTGTTCTGGAAGATAGTCCCCAATTCCTGAATGGTCATTTGGTATCCGCCATCACCAATAATGGCAACTACTTCCCTATCCATGGCTCCCATTTTGGCTCCGATAGCCGCCGGTAAGGCGAAGCCCATAGTTCCCAGTCCACCTGAGGTAACATTACTTTTGGTCTGTTTGAATTTGGCATACCTGCAAGCGATCATTTGATGCTGCCCAACGTCCGAAACTATTATGGCTTTATGACCGCTGGCTATATTGATTTCCTCAATAACTTCTGCCATGGTAAGTCTGTCCTTAGTAGGGTAAACATCATTTTTAATGATCTGGTCAAACTCTATCTCATATTTTTTCTTAAACTCATTGTGCCAAGATTCATGGGTGTTGGTCTTGATCATTGGCAGCAATAGGTCCAAGGTAACCTTGGAATCGCCCAATACGGCTACATCTGCCTTAACGTTTTTATTTATTTCGGCCGGATCTATATCGAAATGGATAATTTTTGCCTGTTTGGCGTAGGTGTCCAAACTTCCGGTTACCCTATCGTCAAATCGCATACCTATGGCAATGAGTACATCGCACTCATTGGTCAATAAATTGGGTCCGTAATTACCGTGCATCCCTACCATTCCAACATTTAATGGATGTTCCGTATCCATGGCCGAAAGTCCAAGTATGGTCCAAGCAGCAGGAATACCAGCCTTCTCGACCAAGGTTTTTAGTTGTTCCTCGGCTTCTCCTAAAATTACTCCCTGTCCAAAAACTATAAAAGGTTTCTTGGCAGTATTGATTAAATTGGCAGCTTCCTCAATGGCCTTTATGTCTGGTTTAGGGTAAGGGTTGTAACTACGTACCCCGGTACAATGCTCGTATGAAAAGTCGAACTCATCAATTTGTGCATTTTTGGTAATATCCACCAATACGGGTCCTGGCCTGCCCGATCTGGCAATATAGAACGCCTTGGCCAAGACTTCAGGAATTTCAGAAGCTTTGGTGACCTGACAGTTCCATTTGGTTACCGGTGTGGAAATTCCGATAATATCGGTTTCCTGAAAAGCGTCGGAACCCAACAAATGTCTGGCTACCTGGCCTGTAATGCAGACCATGGGTGTAGAATCTATCTGGGCGTCGGCAATACCGGTAATCAAATTGGTAGCCCCTGGACCTGAGGTGGCCACTGCTACACCAACTTTTCCGGTTACTCTGGCATAGCCCTGTGCAGCGTGGGTTGCTCCCTGCTCATGTCTTGTTAGAATATGGGTAAGTTTATCCTGAAACTTGTATAATTCATCATACAGTGGCATAATGGCCCCGCCAGGATATCCATAAATCAAGTCTACCCCCTCTGCCAATAGACAATGGATAATAGCCTCTGCACCACTTATTCTCTTGGTGCCTTGCATTATTGATGCAGCTTTTTCCTTTTTCAATGTTTCCATAATTGTAGACCTAATCGGTTAACATATTGGGTTTAAAACCCTTTTAATATTTTGGGGCTGTTGCTTAATACATATGCCCCTATTTTACTATAATTCATCCGTAACGCAACCTTGTGAGGCCGAGGATACCGTTTTAGCATATTTATATAGAACTCCGCGTTGAAACTTTAGAGGGGGCGCTATCCATTTTGCCCTTCTCTTATCCAATTCTTCATCTGTAATATCAATATTTATGGTATTGTTAACGGCATCAATGGTAATGACGTCCCCATTTTGGACCAGGGCGATATTTCCGCCATCCTGAGCTTCCGGTGCTACATGCCCCACTACGAAACCATGTGAGCCTCCTGAAAATCGACCATCGGTGATCAGGGCAACATCTTTTCCCAGACCAGCTCCCATAATTGAAGAAGTAGGTTTTAGCATTTCGGGCATTCCTGGACCTCCTTTGGGTCCTTCGTAGCGAATAATGACCACGTCACCTTTTTTAACTTTACCATTTTTGATTCCTGCATTTACGGCATCCTCTCCATCAAACACATTGGCGATTCCTTTAAAGAACAGTCCTTCTTTTCCGGTGATTTTTGCCACCGCACCCTCTGCGGCCAAGTTGCCAAATAGAATACGAATGTGGCCTGTTTCCTTTATAGGCTTGTCCAATGTTCTTACAATGTCCTGACCGTCTATTAAATTGGGTACATCCTTTAAGTTCTCTTCCAAGGTTTTACCGGTTACCGTTAAACAATTGGTATGTAACATTCCGTTGTCCAACATATACTTCAGTACCCCAGGAATTCCTCCTACGGCATGCAATTCTTCCATGGAATACTTCCCACTTGGCTTAAGGTCTGCCAAAAGAGGCGTATTATCACTCAACCTTTTAAAATCTTCTAGGGTAAATTCGACCTTAGCGGCTTTTGCTATGGCCAAAAAATGAAGAACTGCATTGGTAGACCCCCCGAGCACGGTAACCAACCTAAATGCATTTTCTAAAGATTTTTTGTTAACGATATCTGATGGTTTAATGTCCCTTTCCAACAACAGGCGCAAGGCCTCTCCTGCTTTAACCGATTCCTTTTCCTTTAATTTACCATCACTTACCGCTGGATTTGAGGAATTAAAGGTTAGTGACATTCCCAAAGCCTCGATGGCCGAAGCCATGGTATTGGCGGTATACATGCCCCCGCAAGCTCCTGCTCCAGGACATGCTTTATGGATAACGTCTTTAAATTCGGATTCGTCGATAGTACCTGCCACCTTTTGGCCATAGGCCTCAAAAGCAGAGATAATATCCAATTTTTTGCCGTTATGGCATCCAGAGGCAATGGTACCCCCATACACCAAAATAGAAGGTCTATTTAAACGCAACATAGCCATAAGGGCCCCAGGCATATTTTTATCACAGCCTACAATAGTGATGAGTCCATCATAGCTCATTCCTTCTACCACGGTCTCCATGGAATCGGCAATGATATCCCTGGAAGGCAAGGAAAAGCGCATACCTGGTGTACCGTTCGCAATTCCGTCACTCACCCCTATGGTATTGAAGATCAACCCAATTAGACCGGCATTTTCGGCCCCCTTTTTTATATGGATAGCCAGATCGTTCAGGTGCATATTACAGGGATTCCCCTCATAACCCGTGCTCCCAATACCTATCAAAGGTTTTTTTAAATCCTCGTCCGTTAGACCAATGGCGTGCAGCATGGCCTGAGCTGCTGGCAATGTTGGGTCCTGTGTAACGTTTTTGCTAAATTTATTTAATTCCATTAATTCGTATTCTTTGTATTTTAGTACTATTCTATTTAAACTACGACTACCAAAGATAAAAGTTTAAATACCCTTGGATTTTTAACATAAAAATTTGATTTAAATTCAATGCCAATGATTTAATTTTAAATCGCTGATAATCAATTACTTAAATATATAAACCATATCATATTCAGTAGGTTTTTATTCTTTGATAAAGTGATCGCTGCCTACCTAAAAAGAGCTTAAATCCAAACTCCATTTTGGTAAAACACTAAAAAAAAGCCTGTATCAGATATATTTGATACAGGCTTTTTAAATAAATAGAAATCCGTATCATCCCAGTTATGGGACGATAATGAC
>TARA_R110001583_G_scaffold143357_1_pt1 | contig 13908 bp, 6 predicted proteins | sample TARA_R110001583 | Tara Oceans TARA_R110001583 (sample SAMEA4398432) | marine metagenome | biome: Polar Biome; feature: [MES] marine water layer (ENVO:01000295) within the mesopelagic zone...; material: water (ENVO:00002006), including particulate matter (ENVO:01000060) such as...... | reverse complement strand
TATTTATGGTGGTCAAAGTTATAACATTCAATTCAAACAATTGAACCGTGGTCCACAAGTTGTTGTTGGTACGCCTGGTCGTATCATGGACCATCTAAAACGTAAAACATTAGATCTTTCTGGTCTAACAACGCTTGTTTTAGATGAAGCAGATGAAATGTTACGCATGGGTTTCATCGATGATGTTGAAACAATCATGAAAGATATGCCAGAAAAGCATCAAACAGCGCTTTTCTCAGCAACAATGCCAGATCAAATCAAACGCATTACTAAGCGTTATATGAACAACCCAACTGAAGTTAAAATTAAAGCAAAAACATCAACCGTTGAAAACATCGAACAGAAATGTTGGATCGTTCGTGGTGTTAATAAACTTGACGCACTAACACGTATGTTAGAAACAGAAGAGTTTGATGGTGCTATCATCTTTGCTCGTACTAAAACAGCAACGGTTGAATTAGCTGAACGTTTAGAAGCTCGCGGTTACCGCAGTGCTGCATTAAACGGCGATATGAATCAACAAACTCGTGAACGTACTATTGCTCGCATTAAATCTGGCGGTCTTGATATTTTAGTGGCAACCGATGTGGCGGCGCGTGGTTTAGATGTTGAACGTATAAGCTTAGTGGTTAACTATGATATCCCAACTGATACTGAATCTTATGTTCACCGTATTGGTCGTACCGGTCGTGCTGGTCGTAAGGGTAAAGCAATATTATTTGCAGCACCTCGCGAGCGTCGTTTGTTAAAAGCAATTGAACGTGCAACACGCCAAGAAATAACTATTATGGAACTACCAACACGTGATGAAGTAACGAAAACACGTATCGAAAGTTTCCAAACACAATTATTCTCAATCTGTGAAAGTGAAGATTTAACATTCTATCGTACATTGTTTGAACAAATTGAAAACAATACTGAGATTGATGATTTAGACTTAGCAGCTGCATTACTTTTCTTAGCGCAAAAAGATAAACCTTTACAGCCTAAAGAAGAAAAATTTGTAGAGCCTCGTTCAAATGATCGTGGCTTTGATCGTCCCGATAGAAATGATCGCGGTGACCGTGGTGACAGAAATGATCGTGGTCCTCGTGCCCGTAAAGAAAGAAACGATCGTGGTCCTCGTGGTGAATCAAATGAACGCGGTGGTGATAAACCTCGTGGTCGCGGACGCCCAACAGATGTTGAGTTAGAAACATATCGTATAGATGTGGGTCGTTCACACGGTGTTCAAGTTAAAAATATCGTCGGTGCCATCGCCAATGAAGCAGATATCAACAGTCGTTTTATCGGTGATATCAAATTGAATGACGAGTACTCAACGATTGAGTTACCAAAAGGCATGCCAGAAAAAACAATGAAACACCTTGAAAGTGTTTATGTTTGTAAACGCCAACTGAAAATCAAAAAAGACTAGAAACAGCCATTAGTAGCGAGCGATTAGCTACGAAGAAAAAAGGTGCTTTTTAGCACCTTTTTTTATATCTGAAGAAAAGAGCGAGTGCTGTGTAACGAGCTATTAGAAATAAAAAGAAACGAGCTTCGAGCTAATAGCTACGAAGAAAAATAGTAACGAGCTTCCAGCTAATAGCTACGAAATTCGCTACTCGAGACTAGCTCCCCACTCGAAGCTCAACGTGCTGCCTTTCGAAGCTCGGAGCTAGCGACTCGAAACTCCCCCTATTTCTTTTTAACTGGTCGCTTCCAGTTATTTAAATGGCGTTGTTTAGTACGCGAAATGGCCAATGCATTTTCTGGAACATCCATAGCAACCGTAGTTCCCGCACCGGTTGTCGCGCCATTACCGATGGTAACAGGTGCAATCAACTGACAGTCAGAACCCACAAATACATCATCACCAATGATAGTCTGGAATTTATTCGCGCCATCATAGTTACAAGTGATCACACCTGCTCCGACATTAACACGTTCACCTATTGTTGTATCACCTAGGTAAGTTAAATGACCACATTTAGAGCCGTTTCCTAAGGTAGATTTTTTAATCTCAACAAAGTTACCTACATGGACTTCTTCTTTAAGTACTGTATTTGGACGAATACGAGCAAAAGGACCAATCGTAGAACGTGCTCCAATATGACTACTTTCAATAATTGAGTTAGCTTGGATAACAACATCATCTGCAATATCACAATCAATTAAAATACAGTTAGCACCAACCACTACGCCATCGCCTAATGTTACTTTACCTTTAATAATGACATTAACATCGATATCAACATCTAAGCCACAGGTTAATTCACCACGCAAATCAAAACGCGCAGGATCTCGTAACATCACGCCACTTAATAATAATTTTTCTGCTACCTGTAGCTGATATGCACGCTCTAATGTTGCAAGTTGTAAACGGTTATTCACGCCTTCTACTTCAACAGTGCTTGCAGGATTTACCGCTTCAATTAATCTGCCTTCTTGATGCGCCATACCAATAATATCTGTTAAGTAGAATTCACCAGCAGCATTATTATTAGACAAAGCTGGCAACCAACGATTTAAGTCAGCTGCACTCGCGACTAATATTCCGGTATTCACTTCTTTAATGGCACGTTGGCTTTCACTAGCGTCTTTTTGTTCAACAATCGCTGTGATTTTTCCATCAACACGTTCAATACGCCCATAACCCATTGGATCATCAAGGTGAACAGTTAACAAACCAATGCCACCTTCAGGTTGTGCATCAATGAGACGCTGTAAAGTTTGCGGCGCAAGTAATGGTACGTCACCGTATACAATCAGTATTTTTTCATCGGCTTTAAAATGAGGCAATGCCATTTGCATTGCATGGCCAGTACCTAACTGTTCGGTTTGCTCTATCCAATTTAGTTGGCTATCAATAATATGTGCTTGCATTTGATCGCCACCATGGCCATAAATCAAATGAATATTTTCAGCCCCGACGCCTTTTACGGAATCAATAACGTGTTGCACCATTGGTTTATCTGCAATTTTATGTAACACCTTTGGAAGACGAGAACACATACGTGTTCCTTTACCTGCGGCAAGAATAACAACACTTAAAGCCATAATAAAAATTCCATATAATTTAAACTAGAAAAAGACATTCTAACTAAATTAATGGAGTCTGCGAATAATAAAATAATATTTATGTCTTTTTATTATTAATTTTAGCGTTAATATAAACACTTAACTCATTTCAAAATAGGTTTAGTGTCATGAAACAACAAATATTAAAAGAGATGCGTGTCTTGGCCAATATTGATATCGCAGCTGAAATTCAAACTCGTATCAACTTCATTAAAGACACTCTGCAGAGTGCCCATTGCCAAACTCTAGTATTAGGCATCAGCGGAGGTGTTGACTCTAGTACCACCGGGCGTTTATGCCAACTGGCCGTTGAACAATTAAATTCAACTTTAGACAACGAACAATATCAGTTTATTGCAGTACGTTTACCTTATGCGGTTCAAAAAGATGAAGATGAAGCGCAACTCGCTTTACAATTTATCAAACCGTCAAAACAAGTTACTGTTAATGTTCAAGCGGGTGCTGATGGTATCCACAATAGTACCTTAGCCGGGCTTAAAGAAAGCGGCATAAATCTTCCTGAAAATACTAATCTTGATTTCATTAAAGGTAATGTTAAAGCCCGTATGCGTATGATTGCACAATATGAAATTGCCGGATTAACAGGTGGTTTAGTGGTAGGTACTGACCACAGCGCAGAAAATATTACTGGTTTTTATACAAAACACGGCGATGGTGCCTGTGATTTAGCACCTTTATTTGGCTTAAGTAAACGCCAAGTACGCGCACTCGCAAGCCACCTTGGCGCACCGGCACTGTTAGTGGAAAAAGCGCCAACAGCAGACTTAGAAGAAAACAAACCACAGCTTGCTGATGAAGTCGCATTAGGTATGACTTATGACCAGATAGATGACTTCTTAGAAGGAAAACTTGTTAGCCAAGAAATTGAAGATAAATTAATTGCGATTTACCTACGTACTCAACATAAACGCCAACCGATCCCAACCATATACGATTAAAACAATAGCCTTTGATGTAAGTGAACAATCACATAAGTAAATAGAAAACGAGCAGTATTAATACACATAGTTTGCTTTAATACTGTTTTTTTAATAGTAGCTTTAAAAAATATAAAAACAAAAAAAGGAAGCGCTTTCTGTAAGATTGCTTTTAAAAATTAATTTTCAGTAAAAAAACAAACAACTTTATTAGCCATTATATAAACAGCCCCCCCCCCTCTCCAATAAAAAAACAATTAATTATTCTCCACAACATAAAAACTTAAATAATTGATTTTATATAAATAAATTTATTTTACCGCTTATTAGTCAAGTTTATAACTGCAATCCCTTTTTATCACAATAGTGATCAATGCACGATTTATACGTCAACCATATTGCAGTCAATAAGCTTATAAAATAACATAACACAAAAGTAAGCGCTTTCATTTTGAAAATAGGTGATTTGATAGAAGTCATAAGCTTACGATTAACTATATTGAGAGACGAAAATGAACTTCAATTTAAGACAAAATAATGGCTCAGTAATAGCAGAGCAGTCAAATATACAGCAACCATATAAAAAACAACTAAGCGTACACCTAATAAGCGCTTTATTATTATCAGTATTTAGCCCCATTTTACAAGCGGGCTGGGAAGTACAATGGATTGATAAGTTTGAAGGAGACAGTGTTAATTGGAATAATTGGACAGCCCAAACAGAAGCAAATTATAACAATGAAGTACAGTGTTATACCGATGATGACAGCTCCTCAGAAAAAAATTACGATGTTTCCGATGGCACGTTAAAAATTATTGCTCGTAAAGGAAGTAACTATTGTACAGGCCTTAATACTCAAAAAAGTTGGACCTCAGGACGCCTCAACAGTAAAGATAAGCAAGAGTTCTTGTATGGACGAATCGAATCACGTATCCGTTTTCTTAATTTAGAAAGAGGGACTTGGCCTGCGTTTTGGATGCTAGAAAACCGAATCAACCAACAACCTGTTAAAGGCGATGGTGATACCTCTTACTGGCCAAATGAAGGTGCCAGTGAGATCGACGTATGGGAGTGGTTTTCTAACGATCCAGATAGTTATATCACCAACTTTTTCACCGGTGAAAGCAACTGTGGTAGCCTGGAATACTATCAATACCCTAATGGCAGTATCGATGTTACTGAATGGCATAAATATGCAATCGAATGGGATGAAGACCAGATTGACTTTTATGTTGTTGATGACAGTAATAAACAAACATTAGTGGTGAGTCAGGACATGCGTAATTGCGATCGCTATGAAGAACCTATGTTTGTACTACTGAACCTCGCGATGGGTGGATCGCTTGGTGGCACTATTGATTCAAGTTTAGAAATGGCTACGATGGAAATCGACTATGTCGCTCATTGTACCGCTAACGCAGCAAGTAGCTCAACATTCTGTGGTGAAGAATCAGAAACAGTCTCCGACACTGATAGTGATACAGAAAATGACACAGTTACTGACACAAACACTGAAACAGAAACAGACACTAGTGAAATCAACTACAGCGGTAATACTTCAGGAAGTGGCGGTAGTATGAACAGTTTCATTTTGTTGGTATTAGGTTTATTAGGATTTGTTAAATATCAAAATAGACAATTAAACAGATCTCGTAAAAACAAACATTAAATTTTTTATTTCCTCCCATAATTATTTTATGGGAGTTTATCTGAATATACTGGAAACGTTATGAAGCTTTATCAAACAGCAAAAGACACTGAACTTGCGCTCAGTTTATCTGAGTTACCCAGCCTTCAAGACAATTATCAAACCTTAGATACAACGGTTTATACCGATGCTGGAGAACTACATAAAATCTATATAGACCCTACAAAAACATTTCAAGAATGGGAAGGTTTTGGCGGTGCGTTTACTGAATCAGCTGCAGATGTACTTAATCGAATGAGCCCAGTAAAACAAAAAGAAATGATGGAGGCCTATTTCCATCCGAGTAAAGGCATTGGTTATAATTTTTGTCGCACACATATTAATAGCTGTGATTTTTCCTTAGAAAATTGGGCTTGTTGTGACACAGAAGATGCACAATTAACTGATTTTAACCTTAATCGCGATAAACAACAGATCATCCCAATGATTGAGTGGGCGAAAGAAATATCAGAGCAAGAAATTACCCTTTTCTCTTCCCCGTGGAGTCCACCAGCATGGATGAAAACCAATGGTGAAATGAATAATGGTGGTCAATTAAAAGAGCAATACCGCCAAGCCTGGGCGCTTTATTACTGTAAATATATTCAAGCGATGCAAGACGAAGGCATCACTATTTCTGCATTAACCATTCAAAATGAACCTGCTGCCAAACAAGTTTGGGATTCTTGCTTATATAGTGCCGAAGAAGAACGCGATTTTGTCCGTGACTATCTAGGGCCAACGTTACATGAACAAGGTTTAGGACATATTAAACTAGTTTGTTGGGATCATAATCGTGCCGAGGCTTACGATCGAGCGCAGAAGATGTTTGATGATAAGGTCGCTTCTCAATATGTTTACGGTATTGGTATTCATTGGTACATGGGTGATAACTATCAGAATTTAAAACTGATTAATGATACTTATCCTGACAAAAAAATATGGTTCACAGAAGGCTGTCAAGAAAATGGACCACACCTTGGTGATTGGAATGTGGGTGAGCGTTATGCGCATTCAATGATTAATGATATTAATCATAATACCTCTGCTTGGTGTGACTGGAACCTTTTCCTTGATGAAACCGGTGGCCCTAATCATGTCAATAATTTGTGTAGTGCGCCGATTATTGCCGATACAGTCAATGATAAAGTAATCATCAACCCCTCTTATTATTACTTTGGGCATTTCTCAAAGTTCATTGAAAAAGGTGCAAAACGCATTGCCGTTTGTACCACTACTGATGTCATTGAAGCGACAGGTTTCATTAACCCTAACGGCGAGAAAGTCATTGTGGTCTGTAATAACTCTTCGAAGCACTTAACCTATGCATTGCATAATATAGACAAGGGTTGTTATATCAGCATGTTACCAAGATCTATTCAGACAATTGTTATTTAGTTATTTAGTTAAGAATCTAATCTATTGCTAGGCCTTAAATGGAAACATTTAAGGCCTATTTTTTAATACATTACCAACTTTTCTTTATTTCAGATTATCTATCTCTTTCGGCGCAGAAACGCTTTGCATTAAACAATCAACATCACCATCAAAACTTTTGCTAAAAGTAGTCACCTTTCCACGAGTAAGCGCTAATTCATTTAACCTATCAGCCTCATCCCACAGTGCATATTTAACCTTCCCATCCATATCAATGAGCCCAAAATGCTTCTCTGAATCACCTGGGTTATGAGTATCTCCTTTCCATGGTTCATCAAAGGCTTGAAAGAAAAATAATGATGCACCAAATTCATCCGCCCAAGTTTGCATCGCATCATAATAGGCTTTTTGTTTGTATTCATCGGCAGCTCTAGATTGCAGATCATCACCTTCGCTATCATCGCCATAGTTAACATTTGCAACAGAGGCCCAGCCTGTTTCACCGATATGAATTTGTTTTTCAATACCCAAACCTAACATATATTGTTGCGTCGCTAATGTCTGTGCTAGCGCCTCAATGTAGGATCTCGCCATCGCAGCATCGACTTTTTTCTGTACACTGAAGCTTGCTTCTTGTGAAGGGACAGACCAAAAAGTATCGTGATAAAAGGTGTCGTGAAAAGGATAAATATGTAAAGAGATATAATCTACAGTCGCAATGAGCTCTTTTAAGTCCTCATTATCGTAATCACTACCCGCCCCTTCACTACCCCAAGAAGCATGGTTATCCGAGCTAGTTATCCAGATATCCTTCGCAATTGAGCCATCAGCTTTCAATGCTTGCAAGGTTTTTACATGCTTAAGAATGATTGCTGGCGTCACGTAATAAGGTGCCCAATGCACCATTGCTTCATTGCCTACCGCCATGACTTTAATAATCTCAGGGTATTGTTTTGCAAGCTTAATCGCCATCGCCATTTCTAAGACATTTGTCGGGTTTTCTTGGTCATGAATGACTTCTTTATCCGTAAATGAATTTAGTCCATCAATCCAAATACCTAACATCACATACATTTCAAAAGGTTCGCCAGATGCATCGGCCTCTGCATTTAATTGGCTAATAGCCTCTAATAAGTTTTCTGTATTGCTCTTGCCATCAAGACCAATATAATTTTGAGTATTATAAGTTCTTAATACTTTAAACCCTAAGGCTGCCAGTATTTTCATATCTTCTTTTTGTTGCTCAACCGTTGGAACAAGAGCGCCTGACTCTCGTACATCACTGCGCCATGCTCCGTAGGATATTGCGCTATAGTTTGGGTTCCCTAATAAATCATCGCCATTTTTAGCTCTAGGATAATTTCCCAAAGCGGCTGGTTGAGGCTTGAGAGAGATGGAATTTGAGATACTTTCTTTGTTGCTTGCTTGATTCATTTTGTTACCTATCATTTATAACTTCTAATTTGTGTCGTGTAATTTGAATAAGGTTTTTTTTCTGAGAAAAATTGAACTTAAACAAAGCCACGTTTAAAAATTCATTTAAAAATGGCTTTCACTTTGTATTTAATTTAATAAAAATAGATATTATCCAAGTAGACACTATCTTTTGTTGTTCCCCAAAGTTGAAGACCCATCTGGGTTAATTGTGCAGCATTAAACTCACCACTTGGTTTCACTAGTTCACTAAATGGGATATCAACAGTCACCCACTCACCAGTTGTAACAGGAAGCATTGTATGGATCCCCTTATGAATTCCATCAGAAGGAACTAGCTGAAATACAGCTTGTGTCATTTCATCAGTGGCATACATATCAAAACGTAATCCCGTTTTATCAGAGACATCAATAGCACCTCCAACAATACCGTACTGTATTCCGGTTACACCGCCCTCTTGACCTGCAGGAGTGATCTGAAACTTAGCACTGTTATTACCCGCTATTTGTACAGAAGAGAATAATGGAGCATTCCACCAATTATCTTCCCAATAAGAAATATATTTATCAACCGCTAGCGCATCGCTGTATAAAACAAAGGCGTTTTCATTGGCAATATCAGGCGTTGGAGCTGCCACTGATGGAGCAGGATATAGCGCTTCCATAATAATGATCTGAAATGCGTCACCGCCAACATTTGAGACTGTCGTCTGCGTTAGCGCTAAACCATCAACACTAAGGTTAACTAAATGTTCACCTTGTTGCAGATTTAAAACCGCTAACCCGTTGCTGTCAGATGTAACACTACTACTTCCAACAGAAACAACTGCACCAGAAATAGGCGTATTGTTATTATCAGTGACCGTAATAGCAATATCTGAAAAGATAGATTCTCCAGAAAAGTAGATATTATCAACATAGAAAGAACGCCCTGCCTCACCAAAAATAATAAAACCGGCAAGTTTTAGTGTGCTTGGATCAAGTGTCCCCGATAACAGTTGTAAATCAGCAAATACAGCTTCATGTGAAATCCACTCACCTGTAGGCGGGTCAATGGTTTTATAAAGTGAATCACCTCCGTCGGAAACAAGTTTCAACTGAATTTGGGTTATTCCTTCTTCAACATACATATCAAAATTCATTGTTGTATATTGAGAAGCATCAACAACGCCATTTTCAATACCAAACTCTAAACCAACAGCACCACCATTTGTGCCCGTCGCTGTTATTTCATATTTAGCATAATTATTACCCTCTATATCACCTTCTGAATAAATAGGTGCATTCCACCAGTTTGAGTTCCATACTGAGATATATTTATCTTGGTTCAATGAGTCACTATATAAAACAAAAGCGTCTTGATCGCTAACTTGCGGAATTGGTGCCGCTTCAATAGGTCCGCTAACAACAACCTCTTGGGTAACAAAATGGATATCAGCAAGCAACGCTGTGCCTTTCGAATCACCATCAAACTTTAAACCAAACCAAGTCATATCAGCAAAATCAGGTAATGTAGCTTCAATTTCAACCCAGCCGTCGTCTAATACACTTCCTTGATTAATCAGGTATCCGACTTCATAATCTGGTGCATTGGGGCTAATGACCACGACAGAGACTGTTGAAAATGTATCTGTTTTTACTTTGAACTTAGCGTGGGTATAGCTTGAAATATCAAGCGCATTTTCGGCTTCATTTCCCCATGCAATCGCACCAATATTCCCCCAGTTACTACCACTTGGTATTTCTAATACTTTAGAATAGGTACTCTCACCAGTGTATTCGCTATAAACCGTACCCGATGTCCAAACATCTCCCCAATACTGAACATAGGCAGAATCGTCATAGTCTGAATGGAATAAATAGAACTGCTCTTGCGCTGGTAAATCTGACGGTTCTTCAGCAACAACTTCAACTGTTCTTACCGTTGTTGCTAGATTTTCAGCAGTATCTTTTACACTGTAAGTGACGTAGTAGGTACCTAGCGTATTGATATCAACATCTCCCGATATCCCCGCAACAAGACCGGTATCAACATTATCAGTGGTGATCGAGCCCTCCTCTACATATTCGTTTCCCTGAAAAAGTGAAACAACTTCCTCACCAATGAGCGTGATAACAGGCGGAGTTCTGTCTGCTAATGCCCCTGTGTAGGTTTCAATATCAATGAATTGTTGATCAATTTCCGACGCGAGAATATCAGGATCAAAACTATTCCCATATTCACTAGCCGTGTCTATTTGTAGTGATATTTCAGCAATTGATGCTAGCAGTTCATCATTGATGTAGGTATTTAGTTGTTCTAAGCTGATATCTTTATGGAACAAGTTACCGTCATATCGCTCAACGTTATTAGCAATAATACGTGCAGCGACTTGTGCGACTTGATGTAACTTTTCAAATTCCTGTTTATTTTCATCATCATTTTGACCATCAATATAATCGCTATTTAATGAGATAGATGTACCGAGTTGTTGTTGAACTATTATTTCTGCCTGTAACGCTTCATTGCCTTTTTCAATTTCATTTTGAATCATAGTGGTAAGCGGACTAATAAAAGTATATCCCGCAGGGGCACTCAAGGTATAAGATTGGCTGATCGTAGCATTAGGCGAATCTTCATCAATCGTTACATTCTTAATAATTTCAACGATTAAAGGGTATGTATCAATATCACTTTGACTGATACCTTCGATGTTAAAAACACCACCAGCAGTACTCGTTGTAGAGGGCTCTCCTAGATCACATATTTTATTAGTATTAACATCCAAACAAACATTTGCTCCGCGTAAATAGCCATCTGCAACTTTGCCAGATAAAGTCGTTGTGCTAGGTGTTGTAATCGGTGTTTGCGTTGATTCTGATGAGCCACCACAACCACTTAATATTGTGACGACACACGCCGACAGTAAACTCTTGTTAAACGTCATTATATACTCCATGTATTTATATTTAAAAAGTAAGCGCTTATAAAATAATTCATATTGCTTACTGTAAAGACGTAAAGATGGTAAAAAAAAAGAGTAACGATAGATTATCGTTACTCTTTTGAAACTGTCACTTAGTTTGTGCTTATTGAGCAATCCCTAGCGACAATGCCTATCAAGGATTCAAGAGACGATTAGTTGTTAGAAAAACTAATATCAGACAATAATATTGTGCCTGTTCCCGATAGTCCAAATATTGCAAACTGCTCTGCGGCAGCCGGAGCTGTATCACCAAAATCACTCATTGGAATACTCATTTGAACCCAACCGTCACCAAGATCTGTACCAGCTGTTAATGCGTATCCCATTTCTACTTCAGGTACTTTTACTTTGATTTCAGTAAAATCTGTTGTTTTAATTTTGAAATCAATACTCGTATATTGAGAAAGAGTACCTGCCGGAATTCCAGCCATTGCCAGTACCGTTCCCCATGAACCACCTCCTACTAGTTCAATAACTGGTGAATAAGTTGCATCACCTGCATATAGTAAATCTTGAGCTGTGTTTGTACCCCAACTGTCTGGTGTATAATTGATATCGCCACCTGCTGTTGATATTTGCGCACCAGCTATTGCTTCAACAACCAATCCAGCTTCAAAAGTAGCTTTTGCGGCTGCTAATGCTGTCACTGCAGCATCAGCTTCCTCTTGGGTAACATCTACAGTATCAACAACTTCTTGTGCAGCATCTATTGCCGTTTGAAGGTCTGCTTTTGAGGTCGTATATTGACCTGTTTCAGTCCCTTCTACTGCAGTAGTAAGTACATTCGTTGCTACTGTTATTGCAGAAGAAAGAGTTACTATATCTGTAGGTACATCTCCTGTAGAAGTGCCAAGATAAACATCATGAAATGTTACTGTTGAAGCGACACTCGTTGTGCCTGCTGCTTCCAATCCACCCACTGACATTACAACCTTAAACCTAGCATTATCAAAAAGAGTTCCATTGAAATATTGAGTAAAGGTTTGTGGAGTAGTTGTTAAATGAGCAATCACATCAGAACCTGTTGATAGTGTTCCATCATTAAACATTCCAATTCCATCAACTCTGATAAGAATATCTCGCTCAACAGTTGAACTTGCGGTCACTTTAACAACGTAAGCTCCTTCTTCGGTTACTTGAACTTCATTCGAGATTTGATTATCCCATTGCCCACCTAGCTCTGTTACTTCAGCCGTCATATCTCCGTCTGCAATGGCTACGACAGTGCCCGTACCAGTATAATAATTCCATTGACCAACATCTGAGCCGGTACCCACAGTCGAGTCAGCAAAGTTACCATTAACAACAAGGTTTCCTGCTACTGGTACGACAGAGGGATCAAATGTTGCTGATGCATTGGCTAATGCAGCTACCGCAGCATCTGCTTCTGTTTGCGTTAGATCTACTTTATCAACTACTGCTTGAGCAACATCTATTGCAACCTGATAAGTAGCTTTTGTTGCTTCATCAGCTCCTCCATCATGTCGTACCTGTGCGGTAGCGATTGCAGTTTCCAATTCATATGTATCTGCAGCTACGGCTTCAGCTAAGGTGCCCAGGAAAACATCATCAAATGTAACTGTTGAAGCGACACTCGTGGTGTTTGCTGCTTCCAACACACCAAGCGAAGTTACAATTTTAAACGCTGCATCAGCTGTAAAAGCACTACCACTGACATATAGCGTAAATTCTTGTGGCGTAGTTGTTAAATGAGCAATCACATCAGATGCTGTTGACGTTGTTCCATTACCATTCATTCCAATCGCATCAACTCTGATAAGAATATCTCTTTCAACCGTTGAACTTGCGGTCAATTTAACAATATAATCGCCTTCTTCGGTTACGTGAACTTGATTCCAGATTTGATTATCCCATTGCCCTCCACCTACCGATGTAACAACAGCAGTCAATTGACTATCTGCAATGGTAACGACAGTGCCAGTGTTTGTATAATAATTCCATTCACCAACAGAACCTGCGTTGTCAGCCAGAACCGAACTATCAAAGTCACCATTAACAACAAGATTTGGGCCTACTTCCAAACCAGGTTCAACTGGGTCAACGGGGTCAACTGGGTCAACAATTGCACCTACTTTTGATTCATTAAATACAACTTCTGCAGCAGCTAGATCAATCATAGCTTGATCTAATGTAGCCTGGTCGGTAGCTGTATCTCGAATAACACCCGCTGCTAAAATAGCATTCCAAAATGTCTCCCAGTCTGCCTGTGACGCTTGACCGACTTCTGTACCAATGCCGGTTTGGCGTAAATTATCCCCCTCTGCAGCCGTGATTGCTGCTGATAAAGTAAGCTCTGAGTCAGGAACTTCAATTACGTCTGTAACATCGGACTGCGCAAGCGCTAAATCAGCAATATAGAATTTAGAAGTATTTGCTGTGCCTGGTTTAGCAAAAATAGCGATGAATTCAATCGAAGATAAA
>TARA_R110001583_G_scaffold6427_3_pt1 | contig 13928 bp, 13 predicted proteins | sample TARA_R110001583 | Tara Oceans TARA_R110001583 (sample SAMEA4398432) | marine metagenome | biome: Polar Biome; feature: [MES] marine water layer (ENVO:01000295) within the mesopelagic zone...; material: water (ENVO:00002006), including particulate matter (ENVO:01000060) such as...... | reverse complement strand
GGCAACAGTATCAATGTTGTTCAGCTGATCACCGCTATTGACGATACAGCGCCAATAATATCAAGTTGCCCTACTAATCTAGTAGAATGCGCAGCAAATGAGGTTACACAAAAAGCGGTAGTTTCAAATATTGAGTTAAATCCGCTTAATTATTCAGATAATTGTGGTGGAGTACTTACAGTACAATATCAAATAAAAGATAAAGACAATACTATATTAGTTGATTTTGGAGATGATGCAGATGGTGATGCTAGTGGATATGATTTTCCAGAGGGATTGAATACTATTACTTACCGTGTGATTGATGTTGCAGGCTTATCTAGTGATTGTAGTTTTACTATAACTGTAAAGCATAAGCCAGGATTATCTAATATTGAATAATGAATTAGAAGAAATAAGAATATTATAATAAACTTACAACTATGAAAAGACTATTTACTCTACTAATCGCTACTGTTTGCTTGACTTTGTCAAGTGCGACAGTTTTTGGGCAAGGAACAAAAGACGCTCCTCAGCCAGGATCAAAATTTACATATGGATTATCTTCTGCTGACGATGGAGATTTTACATGGTGGGTTGCATCTGATGTAGCTGGTCTTACTAAGTTAGTTTATGGAACTGATTATACCATTACTGGATATGGTGCTGCTCACCCAAGTGGAATTGCAAACCTAAAAGGTGTTGAAATTACTTGGGGAAATAATTTGGCTGCATTAGCAACACCTTTATACGTTTTCGTAGAAGCAGATATTGCTGGTTGTACGAATACAAGATATTATACAGTAACACCAGCCAATGATCTTGACTTAGCTCTTCTTAATGTGACGGGAGCTGGTACTCCTGCTACATCAGATGGAACGGATAATGTTTCCGGTAACCATTGTCCAGAGTTTGGTGGATCATTTTCAAGTAATAATGGTGCTTATAATGCAGGGGTAACACAAGTTCAGGTTAGAATAGATAGAAGTTCATCTCTTGCAGCTTGGAGTTTCGATCTTGCAGTTTCAGGTGCTGGAGTAGTAGCAAGTAATTTTGCTTATACAACGGATGGAACGTCTGCAAGCGGAGCAGGTGCTACAATCTCTGCCTCAGATGATGCAAATTATGTATTAGTTACATTTGATGTTGCCAATATTCCAGGAACAGCCTTAAGTATTACATGTGCCGTTACAGGTGGTGCTGATACAAATGGAGCAACTGATACAGTTAATCCAACGAATGTGACGCATGTTCTTAAAGTAATGCCAGTTATTGGTTCTTTTAATTAGAAAAATCTAAAAAACACATAATATGAAAAAGTTATTATTATCTCTCGCTATTTGTTTCGGCTTAGTCTCCTTTGCAAGTGAATTAAGTGCACAAAGTACTGCAATTGCTCCATATGACGGTGCAACTCATACATATACCTTTGATGGTATAACTGATGGTTTGGATTATGAATTCTATGTAAGTACTAATCCTAATGGAATTGTTCAGGCAGGATTGATTACTGATTATGGAATTTTAGTTGGTGATGCGCCCGTAGATGGTATTTTAGGTGGTGTGGTAAGCGGAGGCGAAGTTTCTGTGGATATCACTTGGGATTTAACTGCTGCAGCAAAATATGGTGCTGCTGGTTCTGTACAGACAGGTGTATATTTATTTGTTCGTGTATTTGATACTTCAGATGCTACAGTATGTGAAAACTTTAAATCTGTAATGATTACGCCTACAACAAATGCATTCAATGTTACTTTGGCAGATGCTGGAACAAGTCCATCATGTCCTGATTTAATTAATGGGTTTAATCCTCTTGAGAGTTCTTATAATTCAGGAAAAACGACTTTAACTTTTGAAATTGATAGATCAGGTTCTACGAATAATTGGACTTTTGATTTTGATATTACTCAAGTTGGTACTGGTGCATTTACATATAGTATCGAGGGTGGTCTTGCAGTAGCAGGAACAACAGGTGGGACCATTAATGTGCCTGTGAATAATTATACTGTAGCTAATGCAACAATCGTAATTGTTGTAGATAATGTAACTAATGAATCTCCTGTATTCACATTAGAAGTGAAAAATGCTGCAGATGATGTTACAAGTGTTATTCCAGTAGCAATGCCTGCCTCAGTTGGACATACTATTAGTACAATGCCAGCAATCGGAAGTTTCACGGGATCATAATAAGTTAATATAGAAACAAGATGAAAAATATTTATAAAATTTTAATAGCACTAGTTGTTCTTTTTGGTTCGACAGAACTCACAAAGGCACAAAGTACATACAGTTTGCCATATCCAGGGTCTACTCACACTTATTCATTCGATGCAGTAGGTGCAGCCAATACAACAACTTGGTGGATATCTAAAACGGCTGATGGATCATCGCCTTTGGCTGCGACAGAATACGAATTTGTATCGACTGCTGCCTATACTGTTGCTGCTGATTTTAATACAGTAGGATTTACTAATCAACTGACTGGTATTGGCATTTCTTCAGTAACAATTAAGTGGAATGGTTCTGCAACAAATAAATATTATCTGTTTTTAGAAGTAAGTGATGCAACTTGTTCTAACTTAAAAGGATATATGATTGATGTGCAGACAGGAGCATTTAATGCTCTTATCGCAGATGTTACAGGATCCGCAACACCTGGTACTGTAAATACTTCTGGAGCTAGTGATATTACTCCTCTTACATGTCCAGACGAGACATCACGAAGTCCTATTGTTAATGAAGGAACATATAGTTTAGGTACTTCAGGTGTGGTATATCGTGTGAACCGTGAGTTTACTAATACGACAAATGGTTGGATAGTTGACTTTGATGCTTTAATAGCTGGAGCAACAATATCTAATGTGAAAGATGCTTCTGGAACTACAATTGCTGATGTTTCAGGTTACACAATAGGTGGTGATCAGGATTATATATTAGTTACAGTAACTGTAAATAATGCGATTTCAACTCCAGATGTTGAATTGAAAATTAGCGCTGCAAATACTAAAGATTTAGTGACAAATGTTACTGATGATGACGGTACAGATAATTCTGCTACTCATACATTTAATGATATTCCTACAATTGGAATAATATCAGGAAGTTAATTAATAGTAATTAATGAAAATTAACACAACATATAAAATACTTATGGTATTTACCATATTCATCCTCTCACTTGCTTCGGCAAGTGGGCAGGGTGCATATACTGTTGTGCTTAATTCTGAATACAAATATGAAATTCCGACAGATGTTGATATTCAAACATATGATTGGAAAGTTTATACAAATAATTTATTGACAATCGAGGCTACGGCTTTGGAATGTACACTTACACCTGTTACAGGAGAGCCAAATTCAATAATGGTTGAATGGCTTCAAGAGGGGGAGTATTACTTGACAATGGATGCTCTGGGAACAAATGGTTGTTCAAATAAGAAAGCATGGAAATACACCGTGGTGTCAACGCCTACAATTGCATTTAAAAATTTAACATCTGATGATTGTGCAGATTTGGACCCACAATTTAGTACAGAAATGGAAGTGATGTTTGATTCTGGAAATGAATTACTAGTATCACAATACCCAATTACAGTAAATTATCGATTAGATGGTGATTTTGCTGATAGAACTGCAATTGTAAATTTTGCAGATAAATTGTTCCAAATTACGGGTATAATTGAAAATGAAATTTCAAATACAACAAATAATATAACAATAATGAGTGCTACTACAAAGTTTGGAGGAGTGCTCAAGAAGGTTGTGGGAGACGAAGTGCATACAAGAACAATTTATGCTCTGCCTGCTAAACCTATTATAACAATAAACAACTAATCGAACTAGATATGAAAAAGCTACAAAAATTATTATTACTTGCTTTCTTTAGCATAGGTATTTATGGAACGACATATGCTCAAGTACCAACCGTTGATGATACGCAGACAGGTGTTGTTGCTGGTGGTAAGTATACATACACTGTTCCCAATCCTGCAGGCCAAACATGGGTTTGGACAGTTATTAATAGTGCTGGAACTATTATTGATGGAACAGGTGGTGAATTTACATTGACTGATGTACAAGATTATCAGAAAGAAATTACTTGGACTGCTAATGGAACTTTCTACGTATTAGTTGAAACGACTACAACATCGACAAGTTGTACGAACCAATACGCAATTCAAGTTGATGTAGCAACTAATGACTATGCTGTCATTTTTGATGCTGGAACTGTAAATGTTTATTGTGCTGACGATGCAAATATTGCATCAGGTATGGAAATTACTCTTGATGTGACATTAGCTGGAGGTGCTCCTGCTGCTACCTATTATGATATGGAGGTGCAATTTAAAATTGACGGTGGAGCGATACAAACAGCAACTATAGGTACAGGTAATAAGTTTAATATTCCAGGAATTGTCATTGCTGATCCAGTAACTCCAGGTTTTGCTAATGTAACTGTTACTATTGTTCAGGTGAAAGACAAAAATGGTGTTATTTTTAACCCACTAGCTATTAATGAAGATTACGTGATTACTATTAATCCTATTCCAGCTAAACCAACAATTAGCTTTTAATACATATTGATATGAAAAAAATACTTTCTTTTATAATTTTAGCGTTTGGCTTTGTCGGATTGGCAAATGCACAACAACAAGTGACTTTGGGTACTACACATCCTTACAATGTAGTTGCTGTAGCTGGTTATACATATACTTGGACTGTTGATGTGGTAGGAACTAATACTGATGTAAGTGCTGTTACAGGTAATTCTATTAGTATAGATTGGAATCAGGCCGCAGGAAACTATAATATCACTGTGTTTGCGACCGAAACAGCTACAACATGTATCTCTGAGACTGAAACTATTTCAGTAGAAGTTTTAGGTGCATCATCTGTTTTATTTGCTGCTGTTGATAACGCAACAACATGTTCTGATTTAGATGGAAATGTTGATGGTGGTGGAGCAAGTGGTGGAAGCAGCTCATTTTCTGTTCAATTCACAGATGGTTTAGCTCCATACGATCTAGTGTATAGACTACTTGATCCTACAGATACTCCTATTGGTGCTGATGTTACTTTGACTGATGTTACTGCTGCGACGACAATTACGGTTGCTAATCAGTTTATAAATGGTGGAATTACTTCTGTCGATTATAAAGTTGTACTTGTAAGTGCGATTACTGATGATGGAGCAGCTGTGTTAGTAGATGCTGATGTTGCTAAGAATACAAGAATTATTACAGTTCTTCCAAAACCAACGATTACAGGTGGTATAATTTTCTAATTTGAAATAAGAATAAATGTTTAGAACCTTACTACATAAAACACTGCTAACAGCAATAGCTATCCTCCTAGGAGGATGGGTTGTTGCGGCGCAGAATAATGTAGTTAAGGGAACAGCATTAAGCTTTAAAGCAGATGCAAATATAGCTATAGATTTTCGTTGGGAAATTTATAGTGTTGATGCGGGAACTACAATTAATCTACTTTCAGATACTAATATAACTGAAGAATATACATTTAGTATTGAAGGTAATTATGAAGTGAGAGCTTATCCTGTTGATAAGGTAAATCGATGCCTTGGAGAACCAATAATTATCCAGGTGGCTGTATTAGGTGATCCTCCAACAATAGTTTTTGATGATTTATCTGATACTTATGCTTGTTCTGCTAGTAATGGTTTTAACCCTAGAGCTGAAATTAGTTGTACAGTTCATTATACAGGACCGCTGCCATGGACATTTAAGTACTCTATTGATAGAGAACCGGCTGAAATGCCTGAAGGAGCAAGTGAGATTTGGAATAGAACCTTTGATTTTGTTGTTACAATTCCAAATACAACTGGAGGAAGATCATCTTCTGAGATAATGATTGTTGAAGCAATGAGTACTTCAGGCCTGAAAGTTGTGGAAGATACAGATGAACATTCAAAGCAGATTGATATCTTACCACTTCCTGACACCAAATTCTTGGATTTTGAGCCAACAGTAATGGCAGGCACTTTGCAATCGTACTCAGCAAATATTTTGAGACATGATGCAAATAGCTATGAAATATTCCCTCCAAATGGAGCAACTGTATTGAATGAAAATACTCGATTATTAGCTGATGAACTTCATTCAGAATTGACATTTGATATTCAGTGGGGAACAGAACTTGGACCTAAGCAGGTTAAGTTAATTGAAAGAAGTGCTTTCAATTGTTATGGGGACACAATTTATGCTGATGTTAATGTAGTAGAGTTTATTGATTTTGTTATTGAATTAGGAGAAGACAAATTTGCATGTATAAATGATGTCGTAATTCTTAATCCAGAACCAACGGCGGCTGTTGCTCAAACTTATAGTTACTTATGGAGTAATGGAGCTGATACTCCAACTATTACAGTTACAGAATCAGGGACATATTCAGTTGTTGTAACTGATGAGTCAGATAATGTTAAGCGTGATGAAATATTAGTTACGTTTAACGCGTTACCTATTGTAGATCTTGGTTCTGACCGTAATATTCCAGACGGCGAAAGTATTACACTTGATGCAGGTGACGCGTCAGGCTCTACATATTTATGGAATACAGGGGCTACAACACAAACTATTGATGTTTCTGATGAAGGTGATTATTGGGTTGAGATAACCGATAGTAATAATTGTTTAAATCGAGATGACATAAAATTAATAGCAGGCTCTGTTTTAATAGTTGATTTAGGTGACTTTATTGAAATATGTGAAGGTGATAGTGCATACCTAAAACCAATTCTTAACGTAGATGCTGATGATGTGACTTATAATTGGATTCCAGGTGGTGAAACAGGACAAGAGATTTACGCAACTAAGAAAGGTAAATACTGTGTTGAGGTAACTGATAATCTTGGTAATAAGGAAACAGCTTGTGTTGATGTTATTATCAACGCTGCACCGATTGTTGACCTTGGTGATGATAGAAAACTTGAAGTTGGAGAAATTGTTGAGCTTGATGCTGGTAATGATGGTGTGTCTTATGTGTGGTCCACTAATGAAATTACTTCTGTGATTGAGGTAAGTTCTACAGGTAACTACTCTGTTGAAGTAACAGGAACTGAAGATTGTGTTGGAAGAGATTCTGTAAATATTTATTCAAAAGGAAGAAGATACCTTCCATCTGGATTTTCACCTAATGGTGATGGAAGAAACGATCAACTGACAGTAAGAGAGTACGATAATGTTAAGTCTGTAACATTTATAATACATAACCGTGGTGGTCAAAAAATCTTTCAATCAAATAGATTAGATATCGGTTGGGATGGAACTTATAAAGGTGAACTACAAAGAATGGATACTTATATGTATTTCTTGAGGGTGACTTTGGATGACAACAAAACGGAAGTACAAAGAGGAGAAGTTACTTTGCTTAGATAAATTGCAACAGTTTGTTTAATTCTATAATTGATTAAATTACACTTTTGATAGAACATATTTTTTATGTTATGAATAGAGAAAAATGTGTAGCTTTGGTTGAAAAATTAGTTGTAATTTAACGCACTATGTTTTTGGGTAATAAGTTTTATTACCCTTTTGTTTTGATAAATTTGTTATCCCTAATTCCTGTGTTAAAGAAGATTGGATATCACGTTTAAAGCTATTCTATAGTTCGAGTATGAATAAATATAAAATACTACTTATTGTATTTATTACCCTTTTAGGATTGAAGAGTGTCTCTGCCCAACAGGTATACTCATCTCAGTTCTACGCGATGCCTATATACCTAAATCCTGCATTAACAGGAAATTCAGATTATAATATTAGAACAGGAGTTAACTATAGGAATCAATGGAATTCTGTTACGACTCCTTTTGTTTCTCAGGCTGCTTATATCGATGGAAAACTTTCATTCCCATACTTAGGTGCGTCATGGTTGGGAATTGGTGGTGTAATTTTCAATGATAAAGCTGGTGTTGGAGGTTTGAAAACGAATCAGATAATGTTGACAACATCATTAAATAAAAGCTTAAATAAAGCGAATACTTTATTTTTTCATGGAGGTTTGGGGATTGAATTAGTTAATAAATCAGTTGATTATAATAAGCTTGTTTTTGATGATCAATGGGATGGGGCAATTTTTAGTAAACCCACGGAAGAGTTGCCTGAAACACAATCCTTATTTTACCTTGATATCTCTTTGGGTGGAGCTCTTACATATTTTAGAGGGAAAACACGATACTTTTTAGGAGTGGCTGTTTCTCATATCAACCAACCTAATGAATCTTTCTATGAGATTACAAACAATCTTAAAAGGAGTTATAACTTTCATGGTGGGCTAGAAACTAAAATTGGTCCGAGATTATATATTAAGCCTGAGTTTCTGTACAAGCGTGAATATCTAAGTACCGAATTTGTATTTGGAGCAAACTTTGCAATGGCTGCCGGGAAAAAAGGCATTGTTTTGCATTACGGTTTATGGTACCGAAATAAGGAGGATATTATCCCGACAGTTGGTTTCCAAAAGAATAGATTTAAGTTTCTTCTTTCTTATGATATTGATGTATCTGCTTTGCAACTCACATCTGCAAGTAAGGGTGGTTTAGAGATATCTTTAACTTATAACTATAATTATTCCAATCCTAGAAGTGTAAAGCGATTAGAACGTAAAAGAAAGGCTAAGAAAATAGGAGATAAAGCAATATCATGCCCTAAGTTTACCAATGAAGATTAATCTCTTAAAATACCATTTTCATAAACTGAGAATTACATTCGATCTTTTTTGATGTATTCTTTCTTCTTTTTTTCGATCACTTTTCCAGCAACGACAATTACAATTTCACCTTTAACCGTTTTCGCACTGAAATGAGCTATTAGTTCTGAGAGTGTTCCTCTTGTATTTTCTTCATATAGTTTAGTAATTTCTCTTGATACAGATGCTTTACGATCTTCACCTAGAAATTCGGCAAATTGAGTCAATGTTTTGACTAATCGGTGAGGTGATTCGTAAAAAATCATTGTTCTCTGTTCTTCTGCTAATTCGTTTAGTTTGTTCTGACGACCTTTCTTTTGAGGTATAAATCCTTCAAAGCAAAATCGTTCATTTGGCAAGCCAGAATTAACAAGTGCAGGAACAAAAGCAGTAGCTCCTGGAAGGCACTCCACTTCAATATCATTCTCAATGCAATGTTTTACTAGAAAAAAACCTGGATCTGAAATTGCTGGAGTTCCAGCATCAGAAATCAAAGCAATGCTTTGTCCTGCTTTAATACGATCTACAATTTGCTGAGAAGCTCTATGTTCGTTAAACTTATGGTGAGAAATTAAAGGCTTACTAATTTCATATCGTTTCAATAAAAAGCCTGAAGTACGTGTGTCTTCAGCTAGAATAACATCTACAGACTTAAGTACGTTAATAGCTCGAATGGTTATATCTTCGAGATTTCCAATTGGAGTTGGGACTATGAAAAGTTTTGACATGAAAAGAGTATTGCTATTTTTAATTATCTGCCAAAGATAAGTAGATTGTAATGATTACTGGTGAAAAGGCATTCGTAATTATTTTATTCTAACTTTCTTTTGATTAAATCAAAGAATTGAATAACGGTAACATCTTCATTGTCCCATTTTTGGGATTTGTTAAAATGGGAAATGATTTCATTATAATCACCTCGGGAATTGATATAGTTTATTGCCAACTTGTACTCTTCAGAATTATTCTCAAAAAGTTCACGGATAAATAAGAATTGATCATTTATACCTATGGCAGACTGAATATCTTTTAGTTTAGACTTTTGAATCTTCTCTTGTAGATTATTAACTCTTGATCCCTGAAGCTTGTCATTAAGAGTTGAAACAGTTTGTTCAACTTTATCAATAGGTTGCTCTTTCGTTTGATGTTCAACGTCTGAATGTATAGGCTCAGAAGTTATTGTCTCCTTTGTATCCAGAACTATATCTTTCTCATTATGATTTGTTGGGTTAAGTTGATTTTTAGAATCTATTGTATCTAGCTTTGGATCAGAAATAATCTCTTGCTTACTTAGATTTAGTTTTAGAATTTCGATGTCTTTATTTAAACTATTTAGTCGAGATTCAAGTAAAGGAAATCCACTGTTCAAATCATCCTCTTCATTTTGAAAATGAATGATTAAGTTCTGTATTTCGCCTATGTTGTTTTTAATCAGTTTAATGATCAGATTATTATTCATCATTTCTTAAAATTATTTAAAGAAGAGTTTTAACCATAAAGATTAAAATCATCTTGAATGATAGAAAAGAAAATAACCTATTTGTATTGCTAACTTGATTAATACGGATTCTTTCAAAATAAGCGATTTGCTAATGTTTGATTATTGTGGAAGTATCTGTAAGAGCTTGTAAATAGGTCGGTTTTATTCTAATTACCAGTTGGTCACTCAAAAGGCGAGTTTGAATTTTCGCCTGATTTTCAGCAGAGTACAACTTCGTGATAATATCCCGCAAATTACTAAATAAATTTAGAGCTTTTCTTATTTTTGTGTGACGAAGTAAAATGACTAAAGAAAATAAATATGTTTCTTGAAAACGATATTAGTAGTGCAGGCAGTCGAGGATGGATTGAAGTAGTGGCAGGTTCAATGTTTTCTGGAAAAACGGAAGAGTTGATCCGACGTTTGAATCGTGCAAAGATAGCGAAGCAAAAAGTAGAGATCTTTAAACCTAAGGTTGATACACGTTATTCTGATGATGAAGTTGTGTCACATAACTCCAATGCAATTAGATCAACGCCGGTTGAAACTGCAGCAAACATTTTACTATTGTCTAGCGATGTTGATGTGGTTGGAATTGATGAAGCTCAGTTTTTCGATGAAGGTCTTGCAGATGTTTGTAATGAACTTGCAAATCAGGGGATACGAATAATTGTTGCTGGCTTAGATATGGATTTCCAAGGCAATCCTTTTGGTCCAATTCCTGGCTTGATGGCCACTGCCGAATATGTAACGAAGGTTCATGCGGTTTGCATGCAATGTGGTAATTTAGCTCAATATTCACATCGCCTTTCCGATACTAATAAACTTGTTCTTTTGGGAGAGAAAGATGCCTACGAGCCTTTGTGTAGAGTATGTTATAACAAGGTTCAAAACAATTAATTACTTATCTTACCATAAATTAATTATTTAAGATCTAATTTTGAATTCATCTCAAACATATCAATTGAATCATATTAGCCAAATTGTTAGTGGGACTTTAATTGGTAAAGGTGATTTTGAAATTGATAGATTATCAATTGATAGTCGCACACTAGTTTTAGCATCAAAGACTTTATTTTTTGCCTTAGTGGGTGAAAGACATAATGGTCATAATTATATCGAAGATCTCTATAAAATGGGTATTCGAGCCTTTGTAGTAAGTGAGACAATTGATTATAGTCTTTTCGACGACTGTAATTTTATTCTTGTCTCAGATACCTTAACAGCCTTGCAAGAGCTTTGTGCTCATCATCGTAAAATGTTTACTTACCCAGTTATTGCTGTAACGGGAAGTAATGGAAAAACGATTGTTAAAGAATGGTTGTATCAAGTTTTAAATCCTTTTTATCGCATTGTAAGAAGCCCTAAATCTTATAACTCACAAGTTGGTGTGCCTATTTCGGTATGGCAGATGTGCCAAGAGGATGAGATTGGGATTTTTGAAGCTGGAATTTCAATGCCAGATGAAATGGAAAACTTGCAAAATATTATTCAACCAACAATTGGGATATTTACGCATTTAGGTTCCGCTCATCGTGAGAACTTTAAAAATTCAAGATCATTACTTCTGGAGAAGTTAAAGCTCTTTAAATCGTGCGATTGCATTGTTTACTGTAGTGATGATGCTACAGTTGATCCGGAAATTGTCTGTCAATACGAAGAGCGAAAAGAGTTGTTAAGTTGGTCTAGAACACAAAGAGCAAGCTTGCAAATTCTATCAGAATTTGCAGATGGTAAGAACACAAAAATAAAGGCACTGTATAAGGGTGAAGAGAAGGAAATTAATCTTCCTTTTTGTGATACTGCTTCAATTGAGAATGCCATGCATTGTTGGTTATGCTTGCTTCATCTTGGTTTATCTGATAAACAAATTTCAGCTGGTTTAAATGAACTGCAGGCTGTGGCCATGCGATTGGAGTTAAAAGAAGGACAGAATAATTGCCTTTTAATAAATGATTTTTATAATTCTGATTTCGGATCTCTTGCAATTGCTTTAGATCTGATGAATCAGCATAGCCAAGGGAGAAAGAAAACAGTCGTGCTTTCAGATATTTTCCAATCTGGTTTCCAATCGGAAGATTTATATACTCAGGTTTCTGAATTAATCAGATTAAATAAAGTCGATAAGTTTATTGGTATAGGAGAGAGAATTTCTTCTCATTTTGAAAGATTTCACTGTGAATCAGTTTTTTATCCAACAACAGAAAGCTTTTTAAAAGCTATTGAGACATGTGGTTTTAAAAATGAGATTGTTTTAATAAGAGGAGCTAGAGATTTTCGTTTTGAAAGAATATCAAGTACACTTCAATATAAGGCACACCGTACCATTCTTGAGGTCAATATGACAGCTATGGTACACAATTTGAATTACTTCAGGTCCTTATTGCAGCCAGAAACTAAGCTAATGGTTATGGTAAAGGCATTCTCATATGGGAGTGGCTCTACTGAAATTGCAAATCTACTTCAATACCATCGTGTGGATTATTTAGCTGTTGCTATAGCTGATGAAGGTGTGGATTTGCGAACTAGTGGTATTATTACACCTATTGTTGTAATGAATCCTGAGTTACATAGTTTTGAAACTATGATTGACTATAACTTAGAACCTGAAATCTATAGCTTAAGTGTTTTGAAAAATTTTGAAACGACTCTTAAGAGATCTGGTCTGAAGAATTATCCAATTCATTTGAAATTGGATACTGGGATGTATCGTATGGGATTTATTGATTCTGATCTGGATGAGTTAATTACATATCTAAAAGATAATCCTCAGTTTCATATACGATCGATCTTTTCACATTTATCAGGTTCTGATGAAGAAGTTCATGATGATTATACAGAATCTCAAATTCATAAATTTGAAGAATGGAGTCATCTGATTCAATCTGCATTCTCATATAGTATAGATCGACATATTCTTAATACATCAGGTATAGAACGCTTTCCTAATGCCCAATTTGAGATGGTACGTTTAGGAATAGGACTTTACGGTGTTAGTGTAACGAAACAGAATATATTGCTGAATGTTAGTAGTCTCAAAACGACTATCTCACAAATTAAATGGGTTGATAAGGACCAAACTGTTGGATATAGTCGTAAAGGTAAAGTTGATAGGAGAAGTCGCATTGGGATTATCCCGATTGGTTATGCTGATGGCTTTAATCGAAAATTGAGTAATGGAGTAGGTGAGGTATTGGTTAATGGAAAGTTAGTTCCAGTAGTTGGAAATGTTTGTATGGATATGTGTATGATCGATTTGACTAATATTGAAGCTGAAGAAGGAGATGTGGTAACAATCTTTGGAGATGCATACTCTTTAAGCAAGATAGCTCATAAGCTAGACACTATTCCTTACGAGATATTAACCACAGTTTCTCGCAGAGTAAAACGCATTTATTTCCAGGAATAACTTGTCTTATACAAGAACTAAGAAAAATAAGCATAAAAAAACCGATGATCTAATCATCGGTTTTTTTTATATCTGTAGAGATACGGTTATTCAGGATGAATAGCTTCTACAGGACAAGCATCAACGCAAGTACCACAGTCAGTACAAAGATCTGCATCGATTACATAACGCTCATCTCCCATAGAGATAGCTTCAACTGGACATTCTCCTTCGCAAGAACCGCAAGAAATACAATCGTCGTTAATTATATAAGCCATTTTGTTTTATTTTTTAGTGTTAATATTTAATGCAAATGTAATATCATATTTTAAACACAAAAAGAAAATTGAATAGAAATCCATTATTTTAAAAGAG
>TARA_R110001583_G_scaffold52182_1_pt1 | contig 13947 bp, 5 predicted proteins | sample TARA_R110001583 | Tara Oceans TARA_R110001583 (sample SAMEA4398432) | marine metagenome | biome: Polar Biome; feature: [MES] marine water layer (ENVO:01000295) within the mesopelagic zone...; material: water (ENVO:00002006), including particulate matter (ENVO:01000060) such as...... | reverse complement strand
GGTGCTTATCCAACTAAAAGTTTATGTGAGAGTGATACTAGTACTCCATGTGGTTCGGTTACTGAAAGTTGGAATTGTGTTAATGGAGGTTGTGTTGATCCTGGTGATGGTACTGGTAATTACGCAGATATAGTAACTTGTATTGTAGACTGCGAGCCTTGTCAAGACCCTGTGGTGTCTGTAATAACGCAACACGCTTTTTTTACACCTCCTGATCTAATTTGTAGTAATAATGGTAGTGTTGAAATTTCAGTTAATTCTTTGGGTGCTACTTGGGGTTATTTAATTACTAACTCCCTTACTGGTATTAATGTTTTCTCAGACAGCGGTTTTCCGTCAAACACATCAACAACCTATAGCTCCTTGCAAGAAGGAGATTATGATTTAACTATTACAGATAGTTTAGGGTGTACTATGACTACTGCTTTCAGAATACGATGTGTTATTGTGGATGCTGGCTGCGCTGTAGGACCTTACGATACTATGAATGGACCCGCAACAAGTCCTCATAATATTCTAATTACTCATAATCCTGCAACAAACATCGCTTGTGATGATGGTTCTTTACAGGTTACTGTGGGGCTTATAGGTGCTGGCGCTAGTAGTATTGATAAAATAGAATTATTTGATAGCTCTATAATGCCTCCTATGTCTATAAATATAGACAATAATTCCTACAGTGCTTTAAGCACTGCTAACCCTATTGTAAACTTACCCTCAGGGCCATATATGTTCGAAGTTACAGACGATTTAGGATGCTCTTATTATTACGAACCCCATATATCCTGCATCGGTCCTCCTCCAGTTCAATGCCCGATTGACAATCCAATTAACACACCTATCGCTGCAATAACTAACTCTCAATGTGTTGTAGGTGGGATGAGTATTCCAGGCTCTATAACTATTGAGCTGAATTCCCCGCCAGTATACACTTCTTATAATCCATTGACTTGGACTGTAGAGTATTTTTCTAATTCAGGGGTATCGGTTGCTATCGATTCTAATATTTACACCGTCGCGCCTCAGGTTGCTGCTACCACTCAAAATTTTAATAACGGTAATTATTATTACACAATAACCTTTACTAATACTGATGGAACTACATGCTCATATGATATGTATTTCACTATAGCGTGTGTTTATCCGGAATCTTGGGATTGTGATGGTCAAGGGAATTGTTCAGATCCTGGAACAGGAAATGGAACCTACGCTTCATTATCTGCTTGTAACACCGCTTGTACGCCCGTATTGTCGTCATCTTGGGATTGTGATGGAAGTGGTTATTGTAATGATCCTGGAACTGGTCTTGGAACATTCTCTACTATGATGGATTGTGTTAATAATTCTTTTTGTTACGGATATAATATCCCGTGGAATGGGTGTAACGATCAGTTTAATCCTGGATTTGGTCCGGGTGAGTATAATTTCGTAGGACCCAATGGGATGATATGCGATACAGATCCCGATTGCACGCCTGGTAGTTGTACTGTTTATAGCGATTTTTGGGTTGGATGTGGAAATTCTAACGCAAACGCAGCGCCGTTTATAGGACCAAATGGACTTACGTGCCTTGCGGATGCGTTTTGCTATCCTATTTGTGGGCCTACAGGTTGGCAAACCCAACTGTATCCAAGTGGTTCTATTCCAGGTCTGATATATACTACTTGGGGACAAGCAAGTAATTGCCCATGTGATAGTAACCAAGTTGGCTGTGATGCTTCTTTCGATGGCACTCAATATCAAACCACCCCGTTTACTCAATTATGCTAATAATTAAAAATAAAAAATATGTGGTACAAAAATATTAAATTATATTCTCCAGATAGTCCCACTGTGTACGGCGGTGGTAGCGGTGCAGAGGGCAGTGGTGGTAGCGGTGCAGAGGGCAGTGGTGGTGGTGGTGCTGAAACTGGTGGTGGCGCTAGAGGTGGTGGGGGGATGGGTTCTCCAACTGCAGATGGAAGCTATAATGGTAGTATAGATGCTGATGGAAATGTTATTAGTGATAGTGTAATAGGTGGTGAAGTTGAGATAAAAACCATAAGATTTTATGATAATAAAAACTTTAGATATATAGAGCCTAAGGGTGAAACTAGAACTATAACAATACAAGGTAGTGAGGGAGCTGGTTTTTCTTTAACAATAAAAGATAGTTCTGATTGTAGTATATTGAAAGATAAAATGGAAAATATAGAAATACCAAAAAAAGGTAAATATAGTTTTCAGCAAGAATTTCCATCTATCCTTGCCAATGGCACAGCTGTAAGATCAAAAGAAGTATATACTATAACATTAACGCCATGGGCTGACACTACTTTACAATCTTCTAATATAGTAATCTTAACTCAAACAGCAGATCCAGTTATAACAATAAGTAGTACATCGTCACAAACAGGGCCGGCGCTATCAACATCAGGTAGCAATATAACTATTACAGGTCGCGCTAATTCTTCTGTAGAATATAATACCGCTAAATTATACAGTTTAACAATAACGGGTAGTAGCACTGAAACAACCCAATCTCTTTATGTTAAAGACGCTAATTTTGGCAGAAATATTACAAATAGTACTATAGTAAAAAAAGTTATTGATAGATGTGGTGGAACAGGTTCTGTAGGTCAAATATCATTAAAGCCATTAACAACTAGGACAACTAGTACAATAGAAGGTGGAGATACAATAAGTGGTGATTTAGAGACTGGAATGATACTTTATGCTAAAGTTGAACATGAAAAAAGTGTAAAAGCAAACTTAGATGAAGACGGTAATGTTTTAGATTACAATGAATGTAAAGCACATCCTAAAAATTTTAGACTTGACAACACTAACGATCTTACTTTAGGAATGGCTGTTGTAAGCGACGACATAAAATCAGGAACTTATATATCATCTATAGATTGTGATAAAAATATAACACTATTTCCTAAACAAATTATTAGGACAGACTCTGTTCTTACTTTTAAACAAGAATGGTGGAGTACGGTGATGGAAGTTATATCTAATATTGATAGCAAAGGTAATGCTAATATAGTTTTATCTAACAGTGTTGATATTCCAAACGACACGGAGATAGAGTTTAGAGGTAAAAGAAGTTCAATAAGTGGTACAAATCAGCTTTATAACAGTGGTTCAGATAGCATAACACTAAACTCTTATATTAATGCGACATCTTTTGGAGACAAAAACGTAACATTCACATTGGATTTAGATAGTATGATAACCGCTAAACCAAACGCATATAATCAAGATGTTGTTGTTGCAAAAGACTCTAAATCTAATGTTATAAAAATGCTAAAATTTGACCGTGATTTAAACGCTTCTAGTAAAACAGGCGCTGTTACTGGTGGACCTAGTCATGGTAGTATTTCAGCATACGCCACAAGTACTGATTCTTTCGCTTACTCGCCACATGAGGGTTTTTCGGGTGAAGATTCTTTTACGTTCACGATGAGTGATGGTGTTACTACTAGTGATGTGAAAAAAATTAGAATAACAGTAAAAAAATAATAATATGCATTTAACATGGCAAGCTGGTGATCCAGTTGTACAATTAAATTTTCCTAATCCTTTGAATGTTTCCGTGCAGGTTGGTGATGTAGCTTATTTTAGCAATCCAACTCCAGTTGGACAAGCACACCCTTGGACAGCTACAACTACACCTCACTTGTCAAACCCTCAAAGTGGTATTATTATGATTGGAGAAATAATACAAATAATACCATGGAATGGCACTGTTAGCAGTATAATTTGCAATATGCCGCAAATATTATTTAACCAATATTTCGCGCAAATAAACGTAAATCTTATATGTACTACAACTGGTTCTTCTACTTGCACTGGTTCTTGCTGTAATTTTGACACAAGTTATCATCCATCTGTTACCGTGCCACAAAATTATAATCTTGGCCCCATGTCTGGTAACCTTTCCGCAAGTAAGTTCTTCTTTGATAATCCTACTCTATCAATGGGGGAGAATTCTCTTGGAGGACCTAACTGCTACATGGTACACCAAATAGTACCTACTCCTGGTATGTATGATTCAGTTTCCGTATCTAATAATTGGTGTCTACTTGATAATAATCATCCTAATTATGTTCCAGGTCATATTAATTATTGGGCTAGAAGGAATCCATTTTATTGGACAGATGAAAGTGGTGGGGGTTGGGGTCCTTTTCTTACCGCTGGTATTTTAACGGATTTTCTTATGTCGTTATATCCTACTGCGGGGTTTTTTTCAGGAATGAGTTATGATGATTTACCAGGTGCTATTGCTAACATACCCGGCGTAACACCATCTACGGGTATAGCTGGTAGTGGAGGTGCTCCAGTAACTGGTACTTACAGCGACACATACGCGGAGACTTGTACTGGAGGAAGTTTTATAATGTTTAGTAAAGATAATAAAGTTAATATGAGTGATATGCTTGGATATTATGCCTCTGTTGAACTTAGAAACAACTCTAAAACTGATGCTGAGTTATTTAACGTAGGTACCACTTTCTTTGAAAGTAGTAAATAAACAGCAAAAAGTGTGACTATATTAGATATAAATTTAATTAAATTATGTCTAAAAATGAATTAGAGAAAATATTCGATAATACTTTAGCTGTATCGTATAAAGAAAAAGTAAAGGAAATTGAAGATTATCTTATAAACATAGCTGATGGAGAGAATATTATTGGTACTGGAAAGGAAATAATATATCCAGAGGGATTATGGGAATATAAACATTCTTTCGCTGAAGGTATTTATATTAGAGAGATGAGAATGAAGAAAGGTCAATTAGGTTTTTCAGCTATTCACAAACATAGTTATGGGTTTTTTTTGTTATCAGGAATACTAGCATCGTCAAAAGAAGATGGCGTTGAAGAGTTTATAGGACCTTGTTATATTATATCACCACAAGGGGCAAAAAGAATAGTATATGCAATTGAAGATTGTGTTATAACAACTGTACATGCAAATCCTACAAACACTGAGGATTTAGATGAGTTAGCAAAAATTAACGTTGTATTTACGTGGGAAGAATATAACGAATATATAAAATCAAAGAAATGAGAAAATTAATAATTAAAACATATACGTTATGAGCTGGGGCGCGATAATTGTCGGTACTGCTGGGGCTGTAGTTAGTGGAATTAGTGCTAAAAGAAATAGCGATAAAGCTGACGAGCAATATACAGAATCGTTGAAATTACAGAAAGCTCAACAAGATAAATTAGACGAGCAAAAGAAAGAATATGAAGAGCAGGAGTTTGTTAATCCTTACTCTGATCTAAAAAATCAGTTTGCGAATATGGAAAATGTTTATGAAGATCTTACTGTTAACCAGCAAGAAGCTCAATTCCAAGCTCAACAAGGATCACAACAAAGGGCTAATATAATGCAAAATTTAAAAGGCGCGGCAGGAAGTAGTGGTATCGCTGGTTTAGCACAATCATTAGCAAATCAAGGAGCTTTACAAACAAAACAAATATCTGCTAGTATTGGAAGACAAGAAGCTAGTAATCAAGCTTTAGCCGCAAAAGGCGCTATGGGTCTACAAACGTTAGAACGACAAGGTCAAGCGGCTATAGATGCTACTAAAGCTCAAGGTGATCAATGGGTGCAACAAGCTGAAATGGATAGACAAGCAACTTTACTTGGAATGCAAGCAGGTGAAACTACTGGTGCTAATTTAGCTCTACAACAATCACAAGCAAATCAAATGAACGCTGGTATAGCTCAGCAACAAATTACGGCAGATCTTTTTAGCACTATAGCACCACTAGCGCAAAAAGGAACTGATAAATTATTCGACGTTTAAAAACAATAAAATATGGCAGCAGATCAAACATTAGTAAACGCAGCTTTTAGAGAAGCAAGATCAAGGGCTGGAGCAAGCGGTGATATACCCGGGGTTATAGATCGAAGTAGTCAGTATCAAAGCTCAATAGATATAAGTAGACAATCTTTAGGTTTAATAACCGGCGCAATGAAAGGTCTTAATGACAAAATGGAAAAACAAAGACTTGGAGCTGAAAGTCAGTTAAAGAATTTTAATAATATTTCTAAAAATAACTTAAAAAAGTTATATGAGCAAAAAGAACCTTTGCCAGATAAAATTATATTTGCTATTGAGGCTCAAATTAAAGAGCTTCAAGCTGATTTTGATAAAGTTAATACTTATGGTAAAAAGGATACTTCTGAAAATGAAAAAGCGAGAATTAAGATAGAAGCTAGTTTACAAAGAGTAATAAACCAAGCTATAGATACTAGAGCAGGGTTTATGAAAATTTCTGGAAACATGAAAAACTTAAACGTGGATCAAATGTCAAGAAACACTGACACTATAGCGCCAATGGAAACTGTGCTTGATTTAGAAAATATGGATGCTAATGACAATATTACTGTTAAAGTTATCGATGGGAATCTTACTTTTATAACTAAAGATTTTTACAGTGATGCTAATAGTTCTTGGGGTAAAGATGGTTTATCAGGTGACGCTGGTGCAGTTGGTATGACTATGTCTCAACTACAAAGCTATTTACCTACTAAAAATGCTCCTCATGAAATCATGTTAAACGATTCATATAAAACAGCTATTACAAATGGTAAAAATGGAGGCGTAGACGGTGTGTTTAACGTAGAAGCTGCAAAAGGAGAAATACTCGGTCATGGTAGTATTGCTGATACACAAGATTTTCAAAGTGCAATGGATCAAAAACACCCACAATTAGGTTTATCATTTACAAGATCTTTAACAAGTAATACTGCAATACCATTAAGTATTATTGAGACTCTTCTACCTATGATCCCCGACCCAGAATTTCCTGGTGATGAAAAACAGAATTTTTATAGCGATGGCTATTTCGGCGCTATGGAAATAGAGCGCCGCTATGGTGACAAAGATGGTATTTTAGAGCAAAGTGAAATCGATGCAGCAAGGGAAGATGGTTCTGAGTATTATGATTATTTTGCAAAAGACGCAGAGTTATTAATTGATGTTATAACAAACGTAAAAAACCCATTGTTTAGCGAGTCTACTTCTAAAGATTTATACGCGGGGTGGGTGGCTAACACAAATAAAACAGTTTATGATGATGGAATTGCTAAGAATGTAGCGGCTCAACAAAAAGTGTTTGATAAAGCAGAAAAAGAGAGATTAGCTAACTTACCACCACCACCACCACCAACTGGTGTCACAGGTAAAGTAAAAGTAGGGATGACTAGACAGGGGCAAGGAGTAAAAGAAATTGAAGTTCCCGTAGAGCAAGTTGACGCTAAATATAATGAAGTAATAAACGCTAGTGGTGCTAGCGGAGACGTGATCGTGGAAGGATGGGAAGGTGGAAGAACTTATCGATACGTATACAAAAAAGATCAAGATTATTGGGTACTTGAAACTTTTCAGGACGATACCCAGAAATTTAAAGAGATAGGTTTAAAAGAAGGTAAACCGGGTGAAAAGGTGGCGGATGCTATAGCGCGACGCTTAACCACAGAAGAAGTTCTTGGTGGATCGCACTTAAATATTAACGCCAGAAATTCAAATTTAGGTAAATCAAATTCTGAATTCGAATTATAAATATATGAATGAATTAGAAAAACTTTGGAAAGTTTTAAAAAGAGATAGTTATACAGATAAGTCTTTCAGTGAATTTCAAGTTGCTTGGGAGGATGACGCTTATCAGACTAAAGTTCATGATGTTGTACTTAGAAATAAGTTAACTGATAAAGACGTCAAAACTTTTAAGGAAACATATGCGGCAACTACTCCTATCACGGATATTACAAGCGATATAGTAGGAGATGTTAACGATCATCATATCTTGAATATTTCAAACGCTGAAGTTGACTCGGACAAAGTAAATAAAAAATTAGCAGAAAATTATTTTAATTTAGATAAATTTAAAAGACCAACTAAAATAGTTCAAAAAAACATAGCAGATATATATGGTGACGAATCACTTAGAGAATTAGGTGAAACAGAAGGAGAAGAAGGATATGCAAATGATTTAGACACAGACTTAATTAACTATTTTGGAGAGAAAAAAGCTAAACAGTATTTAGAGTATGATAAAAATAAAGTTTGGAATGACAAGTGGGATCCAAAAAATGATCAGAAAAAAGAAATAATAGAAAACGATATAACGGAAAGAAATGTACAGGATTACGTAGAAACTCTTTCAGAGGAAGAAATTAAAAGTGTTAAAGTAATTACGAGCGAAGAGGCATATAAAATATTCGAACCAGGTGATGAGGTTGCGTTAGCAGCGTACAAGGCGGCTAAGATTAAAGACGATGCTACTAAAAAGCAGATAAAAAAAGACGTAAGTGATTACTCGCTTTTTGATATGAGAACATGGGAAACTGACACAGAGCTTGCCGCTTATAAGAAATCACAAGAGCAAAGTGAAGTTAGTAAAGTTTTAACTACGTATTTTAATGGGAAGTATGCAAGTTTAAAAACTGATTCAGATCTTTATAAAAAGCAAGAAGCAAGTTATATAGAAATAAGAGATAAGTGGGTAGATCAAGTTGAAACTTATACCAAAGAATTAGTTGGAATGGGGGAAGTAGATACATCTATCCAAGCAGATGTGGAAAAATATAACCGAACTCTTAGTTTGCTTAATGGGGTATTAGAAAAATACCAAAATGAATTAAAAGAAAAAAATATAAACGAAAAAGTTTTATTACAAGCTCCAAGTATGTTAAATTCTAGACTTGATAAATTAAACAATAACGTTAGTAAAGCAGAAAACCTTGATATGGTAGCTAAAGCTCTTGCTGCTGATTACACTCTTAGCACAAGAACAGCATTAAGTTTTGAAGAAGTTGTTGGAAACGCGTCAGAAATAATATCAGGTGTTGGTAGTGCGTTTGGGGTTGTAGCTGAATATGTAGGGGGTACTGTAGAAATGGCTTCTAAACCTTTTGGTATGGCGAGGGTTGCTGAGAGTATATTTGGAAAAGGAAAAATTACAGATTTAAGAAGCGAAGGAGATGCTAGTACTAATTACATGCACGATCAGTATGCGTATTCGCTTGATTATGCTGAAAGTTTAAAAAATTACAAAGAAACTGCACTTTCTTTAAATATTGACTGGGAAGACGCTAACGCAGATAATTGGGGCGCTTATTCAAAACAATTATTAGGTAATAACGCTTTTACTATAGCGTCTGCACTTACATACGGTGGCGCTATAAAAGCTGGTTTTAATGCAGCGAAAGCAAGTAATGCTTTAAGTGGAGCATTTTTTACCGTTGAAGCTGGATCAAAGTTAACAACAGATTATACTGGTCAGAAATATGCCGCTGAAAATATTGAAGGATTAAATATAGCTCTTAGTAATGCCACAAGTCCTGATGAAAGAAATAGTATATTATTACAAATTGAAGATCAAGAGATTTATCTAAACAAAACCATGCTTGATAAGGCTCTTTCAGCATCAGCATATGGTTTTGGAGCAACATACGCAGAAAGACTTGGTACTATGCGTTATGTTCGAAATATGGCTAAACTTAAACCGCAGGGAATTGGGTTTAGCTGGGGTGGAACCTACCAAGGCGTTAAACAAACTGTCTTCAACACAGGTATAGAATACGTAGAAGAATTTGGAACTCAGGTCTTCCATAACTTATGGGATTATGCTTACATGGGTGAAAACAAATCGCTTACGGCCGGTATTGATGCAAATTTTAATGCAAATGTAATATTCTCTACATTAGCAATTCAAGCTCCTTCGACTACAGCCAATGTATATAATACCATTAGAAGTGAAGTTCAAAACACAATAGAAGTTGGTGCAAATAAAACTCGCGCTGAAGAGATGATCGCGGTAGTTTCACAATTACAACCAGACGTAGTAAACACACACACGCAAGAATATTACGAATATTTAGTAAGTGAATTTGACAGATTAAAATCAGAGGCTGCTTTAGCAGATTCATATACTTTCGCAAGAGTAGCAAATAGTACTGGCGCGGAGATTCACGGAATATTTGAAGCAAATCAAAAAATAAGAAATGAGAAAGCTAAACTTCAAAATCTAGGTGCCCAAAGCGCTGGAGACCAAGTGAGTCCTTATGTAAAAAAACAAAAAGAAAAAATACTTAATAATATAAAAGTATTACTTGATCAAAAAGAAGGATTAAGAGCAAAATCAACAGAAAGACAAAAAGAAGTAACTGCTGAAATATTAAAAGACGACGTGGTAAAAGCAGAAAGTCAGTTTTGGATCGGTAGAGCTTTTGGCGCAAAAAATATCGCTAAAGGATTAGGTAAAGTAAAAGTGTTTGGCGAAAAAGTTATTAAAAATCCTGAAACAGGGAAAAACGAAGTTGATCTCACTGAATTAGAAACTTACTTAACTAAAAAAGTAAAGTCAGGTAAAATTACTGAACAACAAAAAGCTGGTTATTTAAAAGGGTTTAAAGAAGGACATAATGCTTCTTATGTAGGTAATGAAGTTATATATGTTGAAGGTAATGTTATACAAAATATAAACAACGCTAAAACTAATGTTGACAGATCCATACATGCATATTCCGCACTTCATGAATTACAACATCTTAATGACATAACCCAAGGTTTAGTAAAGGACGGTGATGTTGTTGCTTCCCAAAAAAGAGCAGTTGAAGAAATGGGATTAGAAATACTAACACAAATCGAGCAGGGTAGAATAAAAGAGGAAGATGGAAAGACAATATTAAATAGAATAAGCGCATACGCTAAAGATAATGGTGGTAGTGTTGATTATTCAGAGCTGTTGACTTTAGTTGGCGAAATGAAAGACGCTGGCATACTTAACGAAAACTCTACAAACCCATTGTTAGCGTTAAAATTAATGATAAACAAATTTGCTGTAAAACACTTTGGTGATGGAGAAATGTTTGTTAAATTAAAAGATGGTCAAGGTGTATTACAATATATTGATTATTTCCAAAGTAAAGTTAGAACAGGGAGATTAATGTTAGGTCCTGAAGAGAAAGTTAAAAAACCTCAATTTTCTTTAACCACAGCTGAAAAAGCTGAAAAAGAACAAGCTGTAAACGATATAGGTAATCTAGGGTGGAACGATAAGACGTGGAAAGATTCAGGAGTTAAATATGCTATTGAAACTATGAAGGACGAAAAACTTCTTGATGCTTTGATCTACGCCAAGTATAAAATAGAAGATGTACCAGCTAACTTTGTTGATCTAGTTTATGCCGAACTAGTTAAAGACGTGCAAAAGTTTAACGAAGGAAAGTGGGGTACAAAAGATGAGAACGATAGTTTGTTTGGATACCTGCAAGGTAGAATAAAGTTTAGAGCAGGTGACGTATATAACAGGGAGTTTAAAGCAAGGGTAGAGGATAAGGGCGCCAAACCTACAGAGGCAAAAACTAAAGAAGGTGAAGTTAAGATTCAAGTTGCAGCAAAAAAAGATGTTGCTATGAAGGAACTTGAGACTAAAGACGTTAGTATAGCCGCTCAAATTAAAGAAAGAAAAACTGAAAAGGAAGGTAAATCAGAAGAGCAAAAAAAGTCAGAGTTTAGAAGAAAAGTAGGTTTTAAAACAGGTAGCCCAATATATAATGAAATTTTAGACGCTGCAAGAAAAAGCTTAATGAGAGCATATGCTAAAACTAAAAATATTAAAGATATAGCAGCTAGAGAAAGAGCTATAGTAGAAGAAATACAAAAAGAACACAACAGTCTTAATAGTCCATTATTTAAACAAATAAAAAATTGGTTAACATATGGTGTGGCTCAAGAAACAGTACCTAGAGGAACTAAAGATATTTATTTTAGTAACTTAAAAGAATTTAGAGAAGATATAGTAAAACTAATATCAACATCTGATCTTGTTCAAATAGAAAGACTTATTAACGAAAGTGATAGAATTTTTACAATTTACAAACAAACACTTACAAGAAAAGGAGATGTTGAACAAGCTGTAAACGAAAATAGATTACCGCCAGATGCTTTGAGAAAGTACGATAAAGATAAAAAAGTTAACGAATACGATAAAGTTATACCTAGTGAAACTCAAATTGTAGTTTTTGCAGCTCAACCATTAAAAATACCAGCTAAAGACAAGCAGGGTAATATTATGACAAAAGATGGTGAAGTTTTGATGATTAGAAGTGGATTGAAAGGCACTAGAAAAGATGGTATTGCTAAAAATACAGTTAATGGTTTAGTTTTAGATGCTATAATGGAAGCTAGACAAAGTAAAGAGGTTAGAAATCTTTTGCTTGAAGGGAATATACAACAATTGGTTAACGATAAAAAAATAACAAGACAAGACGCTGACAACTATTTATTGCTTCCACAAAACGTACAAACAAAAGAAGATATAGCTTTAAAAGAAAAGGTAGAAAATGCTTTAGAAGCTTTAGAAATAAAAAAAGTAGGAGCTTTATCCGCTGTTATAGGTAGACCAGTTGATGTTAAGTTTTCAAAATCAATAGTTATTGATGGTAAGAAAACTTTTAACGAAAAAAACCTAGAAGATATGTTTGGTAAACCAATTAAACATACCAGTTTGATGGGTGAAAATCAAAAACAAAAATCAATTAGATTTATTGATAACACTATAGAAAATTTAGATCCAGTTGTATATAGTACTATTGTTTATCAATTTGAAGTTTTAAAAGAACAAATATCAAAAGGCATTGCCATTAAAGAAATAATAAATAATACCATTTCAGAAACAAAACACTTATATAAAGATATAGCTGAATACCAAATGCAATTAGAGCTTCACAATGGTGTTTTAAACAAACAGCATATAACTAATTTTTTAGTAAAAGCAAAAAGAATTACTGATGTTCAATTTAGTCAAATAGCTTTTAATGGTTTAGTAAAAGATTTAGAACAAAATGCCACAGCTGCTAAAATAAATAATTTTTTAAAAATACATGGTAAACAAGCCAAAACTATTAAGGTTAGATATAATGGAAAAACTATAACTAATAACAGGTTAATGCTTGATAATGTTATAAAACCTATTGCTGAAAAAAATAACATAGAAGGTTTTGATTTTGTATATACAAACAAGGAAAAAACAAAAACTAGAATAACTTATGAAGGCGTAGAGCAAACAGGATTTCAAAACTCTACAGAAATAAAACAAGCTTTTAAAAATAACGATCAAGAAGCAATAAGTGAAATAATTAAAAAGTATTCAGAAGAATCTGATTTAGCTATAAAAAGTGTTTTTGACGTAATTAACTCTAAAAAAAATACAGAAGTAATAAAATCTATAATTAAGTTTATGTTTGCGGATACAGACGCTGTAGGTAGAAAAATAGCCAAACTTGGTATAGCGGCTATTGGTGTTAATGAAACTGTTTTAGATCACAGAATTCCTATAAACAAAGTTGTTGAAGAAATATATAAAACTGTTGACAACCCAACTTCTCAAAACTTAACTAAATTAAGAGAATTTTTAGAAAACACTTATGTTAACAATATACCTAAAAACGTAGATACAAAACTAGTGAAGCTGGATAAAAAAACCGAAGGTGGTATGGAGGTTATGGAAGATACTAGAGTTGTGGAAGCCATGAGCGGTGTTGAAACTAAAAGCTACAATGGTGCTAAATTTAGTAAATCTACAAATTTTAAAGCTATAGAAAAAGCTGTAATATCTTCTAGAGTTAATAAAGAATCTAATGGTATTACTGTTTTAGATTTTGATGATACCTTAGCAACCACTGAATCTTTAGTTAAATTTACTAGACCAGATGGTACTACTGGCACTTTAAACGCAGAGCAATATGCTAGTACTTATGAAAGTTTATTAGATCAAGGTTATAAGTTTAACTTCACAGAATTCAATAAGGTTGTTAAAGGTAAATTAGCTCCATTGTTTCAAAAGGCATTAAAGCTACAAGATAAGTTTGGTCCTAAAAATATGTTTATATTAACAGCAAGACCAATGGAAGCTCAAAAAGCTATATTTGATTTTC
>TARA_R110001583_G_scaffold8195_6_pt1 | contig 13959 bp, 17 predicted proteins | sample TARA_R110001583 | Tara Oceans TARA_R110001583 (sample SAMEA4398432) | marine metagenome | biome: Polar Biome; feature: [MES] marine water layer (ENVO:01000295) within the mesopelagic zone...; material: water (ENVO:00002006), including particulate matter (ENVO:01000060) such as...... | reverse complement strand
ACGATGGTTGTTTTGAGAAGTCAACCGAAATTCAAATCTCAAAAAATAACTAATGACAACTAACACCTGAGGAGGATATATGTCTACATCAACAAACACATTCATCATTAACGCTAACGTTTATAGCGGTAGTTTCGTAAAGAGTGACGGCTCAACCCGTTCAATGCGATTCATTAAGGAAAATGCGGTCCCTCAAGCCCTTCGAGGATCTGGCCAAAAACCACAATATCTTGATTCAAAGCACGAAGTAGTCTTTGACTTAGATAAAAATGGTTGGAGAGTCTTTAATCATGACACCGTAGTCGAAACACCTTCACATTCACGAGAAGAAGTAACTATCGAAGGATAGACTTCATAACCTGAGTGCCCCGTTGTTTGTCGAGATAACCAACATTAGTAAAAAACTTGGCGCCTTTATCTTCTTATTAAGGTATAAATAGAAGTGAACCCGGTTGGGAGTGATATTTAGCTCTCTGCCTTAGACAGATAAGTCATCTAAAACAACAAAGGAGAAAACATGGCTATAAACTTAGAAGCAATGCGAGCTAAATTAAACGCAAGTAAGAACGGCGTGAAAGCGTCAAGAAATAATACGAAATGGCGTCCAAGTGAGGGCGATCAAACCATCCGTATCCTTCCATCGGAAGATGGAGACCCCTTTAAAGAGTATCATTTCCACTATAATGTGGGAAAGAATCCCGGAATCCTCTGCCCCAAAGCTAACCATGGAGAAAATTGTCCTATTTGCGACTTCGCCTCATCATTATGGCGAGATGGAGTACAAAATAACGACGAAACCGCTAAACGAGAAGCAAAGAAGTTGTTTGTCCGCAAGCGTTATTATTCTCCAATATTGGTTCGTGGGGAAGAAGCTGATGGGGTTCGTGTCTGGGCCTATGGCAAAATGGCATATGAAGCTCTTCTCGGATATGTTACAGATCCTGATTATGGTGATATTACAGACCCCGAGGTCGGTACCGATATAGTCTTAAACTATAATGTTCCCGGCACACCCGGTTCTTTCCCAAAGACCATTCTCAAGCCTCGTAGGCGACCATCGGTTTTGTGTGATGACGATGTCGCAGATTGCGAAGCTCTACTTGACTCTATACCTGAAATATCAGGTCTGTTTGAACGCAAATCCTCCGATGAAGTTCAAGCTATTCTAGATGAGTTCTTATCGAATGAAGCCTCTTCCGAAGGCCGATCATCTGAAACAGCAAAGTATGGGACTTCAGCAGTTAACGATGCTTTTGAAAAGTTAATGGGTTAATAGAACCAAGCCTCGCCCTCCGGCTATAAAGGAGGGCACCTTTCTCATTAAAAAGGAGACAAAAATGAAAAAGAATTTTATACTATTCTCAGCACTCATGTTTGGATGCGGAGATAAAGAAGACTCTGCCGATTTATCGGAAGAAGCAACAGAAGAAACAACAGAAGAAGAGGCAGCTCCAGAAGAAGAAGCTGCAAGTGAAGAGAATCCTGAAGAAGAAGAGAGTACAGAGAATTAACTATCAAGGTTTTGGGAAGCTAGCCTATATTAAAAGCTTCCCATTATAACAATAAGGAAAACCACACATGGGAGAACTAATAAAAATGAAAGCAGGAAAAATTAACATCAAAGAGATGAAAAAGAAAATCAATAAATCAATGGGTCTTGAAGCGGCTTTTGATTTAAGAGAGAAAAATCCAACTCAAGTAACTGATTGGATACCAACAGGCTCTCGCTGGTTAGACTCTATTATTTGCAAAGGCAAAATGGCAGGAATACCAGTCGGAAAGATCACCGAACTCGCTGGTCAATCCTCTGTTGGCAAGTCTTATATGGCAGTACAAATAGCGGCAAACGCTCAGAAGAGAGACATCTTCGTAGTGTACTTCGACTCAGAGTCTGCTATTGATCCAATGTTCTTAGAAGAGTCTGGAATAGACTTGGATACCAACTGGATATACGTTCAGGCTATTACAGCCGAGAAGGTATTAGGAGCAATTGAAGATCTATTATCTGGCTCACCAGAGCAGAGATTCTTATTTATTTGGGACTCGATAGCAGCTACTGCCTGTGAGAAAGACATTGAAGGGAACTTTAATCCACAAGCAACCATGGCTATGAAGCCAAGGATACTTGGAAAGGGTTTTCGAAAACTTACATTACCTCTGGCAAACCAACAGTGCACCTTGTTGCTTGTAAACCAACTCAAAACAAATATTACAACCAACATCTCGGAAAAAATGACGACACCATGGTTTGCACCCGGAGGGAAGGCGATTGAGTATATGTCTTCCCTACGCATTTGGCTCACCTCCAGAAAGTCCAAAGCTTCATTCGTCTTCGACGAAAGTGGACGGAGAATAGGCTCAGAGGTTAAGGCAAAGATAAAGAAGTCGCGTTTTGGAACGCAAGATCGAATGTGTGGCTTTCAGATTCTTTGGGGTGATGGAATAGGCGTAATGGACGAAGAGTCTTGGCTTGAAGTCATCAAACAGTCATCCTCCTATCGAGTTGGTGGAGGCTGGTGTTACCTTAAAGATCCAAACGGCAAGGAGCATAAGTTCCGACAGAAAGATTGGCCTGAAAAGCTTAAAGACAAGAAATTTAAAGAGATGATCATCAAAATGATGGATTATGAATTGATAGAACAGTTTGATAGTAGTGGTTCAAACATCAAACTTGAAGGCGAAGAAGATTAACAACATGTAAGTTCTCCTATGTTGGCCCCCGACAATTCGTTGGGGGTTTTTTTTGTTAAAATACATTGAGACAAGAACAGAAGAATATGCACTAATTAAAATATAACAACCAATGGAGAAATAAGATGTTAGATATATTTTGGAACAAAACTTGTAAGAGTAAAGGTGTAACACCAAGAGCAGAAGTACTAAAAATGGAAAGACAAATTCAAAAACTTTTAATGGAGATAAAAGATCGGGAACAACTTATAACGAACTTCTCAAGCAACCTGACCGCATTGAATCAAAAGCATGTCGAAAGACACGAAGCAGGCATTGCTAAAGCTATGAGCGAAATAGAAGAGATTCAAAACAAATTAGATAATTGTAAAAAAGAATTTGACAAATAAACAAAACGTGTTATATTAATAATATATTCGGAGGAAAAAATGGATTACATGTATTTGGATGCAATATTTGCCCTTGTATTTGTTACATTGCTGATCCTAGGATCTTGGGCAATGCATAGGGAGGATAAATGAAAAACTTAATAATAATTGACAGTTTCAGCCTGTTTCTTCTGTTTATCGTGCTATCGATCTTAGGAGTATGGGCAATATTCAAGGAGTGGGAATAAAATGAAAAACTTAATAATAATCGATGGTCTCAATATGTTTTTGAGATCATATATAATAAACCCAACAATAGACCCCAAAGGGAATATGATAGGGGGAGCGGTAGGTTTCTTAAAATCCCTTCAAAAGTCTTGCAACGATTTTGATGCTGATGAAGTAATCATTGCTTGGGATGGACAAGGAGGCTCGCAAAAGCGGAAAGAAATGAACAAGGACTATAAAGCAGGCAGAAAACCTGTTCGTTTCAATCGAAGAATGTTTGAACTATCAGATGTAGAAGAAGAGAATAATAAAGCCTACCAGCATGTTAGGCTTATGGAATATCTTAATGAGATGCCCATCATACAGATCATTATTGATTATGTTGAAGCTGACGATATTATTGCCTACCTTAATAGCCATAGCAAATATCAAGATTATCATAAATATATAATTTCAAGTGATAAGGACTTCTTTCAACTTGTTGGTGATAAAACAACTCTCTACAGACCAATTCAAAAGAAACTGATTAAAGAGCCCGATCTCCTTTCGGAACACGGTATTCATCCCAACAATTTTGCTCTTGCGAGAGCCATCGCCGGAGATAAATCGGATAATCTTGATGGTGTACCTCGGATTGGCCTCAAAACAGTTAAAAAGCGTTTTCCTTTCATGGTTGAGCCACAAATTCAAACAGTGAAGACACTCACAGAGTATTGTAAAAGCTTAGATAAGCAAATTAGTGTTCATACAAAGATCATTGAGCATGCTGATTTAATCCAAAATAACTATGATATTATGCAACTTTATGAACCAGTCATTGGCGGGTTGGCTAGAAAGCAGATTAACTTCGCAGTAGAGAGTTTCGAACCAGAGTTTAACAAATTAAACTTTCAGAAATTACTAATGCAAGATGGTCAAATAACAATGAAATTAGATAATCTTTATAGAATATTAAAGCAAATAATTTCTTGACAATATGAAAAAACGTGTTATACTTATTAATATATTCGGAGGAAATTATGGATAGAAAAGAAACATTTGGTAATATCGGAGGGAGACACTTTCAAGAGAATCTTTGCCAAGCAATGCTGGAAGATCGCCCGTTTTGTGATCAGATTATGGAAGTGCTTGAGGTCGATTTCTTTGAAAGTGTCGATATGAGAGCATTTGTGCAAATACTGACAAATTATAAAGAAAAGTATTCACCCACGCCACACCCAAGTTATGAGATGATGGAAGGGTTAATCAAAAGCAACGTGAAGAAATTCGACAAGAGCACTGGAGAAAGACTAAAAAAGCTATTCATCAGCTTTAGAAGCAGACAAATTGAGAACAAAGAGCATGTCATAAGCACTTCAATTGATTTTTGCCGAAAACAAGCCTTGAAGAAAGCAATGATGAGATCTGTAAAATTGATTCAAGATTCTTCATTCGATGAAATAGAGAAAGAAATAAAAGCAGCCTTGACTCTAGGGACTGACAACAACTTTGGACACGATTATATTACAGACGCGGCTGCTCGTTTTGAAATTCAATCGAGAAGCCCTGTAACGACTGGATGGCCAGAATTAGATGAAATAACCTGCGGTGGTTTCGGAGTTAGAGAGTTAGCCGTTGTTATTGCACCAACAGGTGCTGGTAAGTCAATGGTTCTTGTTCATCAAGGAGCCACAGCCCTAGAAATAGGAAAAACTGTTGTACATTATACCTTGGAACTTGCAGATACGATTGTAGGGCAAAGATATGATTCGTGTCTAACAGAGATCGGATTAAAAGATTTAATACATTCCAAAGATATTGTTATGGAAAAGATAAAAGATGTAGCAGGTCGACTAATTATCAAAGAGTATCCAACCAAATCTGCATCAACCAAAACGATAGAGACTCACATTGAGAAACTCATAAAACGCGGTATTAAACCAGAGGTCGTCATTGTTGACTATGCGGATCTTTTGAGACCAAGAAACGTAAGGGCAGAGAAGAGGCACGAATTGGAAAATATTTATGAAGAACTTAGAGCAATAGCCCAAAAATATGAATGTACGCTATTAACAGCATCACAAACAAACAGAAGCGGTCTTAATGCAGAAGTTATCACAATGGAATCCATATCAGAAGCGTTTAACAAGTGCTTTGTTGCCGACTTTATTTATTCACTATCTAGAACACCTCAAGATAAACAATCAAACAAGGGTCGTATTTTCATAGCCAAGAATAGGAATGGTCCCGATGGACTTGTATATAATGCGTTTGTTGACTGGTCAAATGTCACAATAAAGGTGTTAGAGCCAACAATAGAGGGTGCTCCAAGTCTAACGGCAAAAGACAGCCTATCATACTTAAAAGACAAATATTCAAATCTATCAGGATCAAAATAAGGAGAACGACATGAAAACTGCGAATAAAATATTATCTGAAATAACTGTGCACATGAAGTACGCAAGGTATCTGCCCATCTTGCAGAGAAGAGAGAACTGGGCCGAATTGGTAACCAGAAATAAGGAGATGCATCTTAAAAAGTTTCCTCGTTTACAGTCGGAGCTGGACTGGGCATATCAGTATGTATATAACAAGAAAATACTACCGTCAATGCGTTCAATGCAATTCGGCGGTAAACCCATTGAAGTTTCACCTAACCGTGTATTCAATTGCGCCTATGCTCCGATTGATGATATCCGTGTTTTTGGAGAAATCATGTTCCTTCTTCTCGGAGGAACCGGAGTTGGGTATTCTGTCCAAACAAGTCATATTGAGAAACTACCAGCCATTAACAAACCTAACCTTAAAAGAACTCGTCGTTTTCTAATCGGAGATTCAATCGAAGGCTGGGCAGATGCAGTCAGCATGCTAATAAAGTCTTATTTCAAAGGGACCTCAAAGATCCGCTTCGATTTCTCGGATATTCGGCCGAAGGGTGCCCAGCTTGTAACATCTGGTGGGAAAGCTCCCGGACCACAACCACTAAAAGAATGTCTTTTAAAGGTTTCTGGTGTTCTAAATTCGAAAGAAGAAGGAGATCAACTCTCCTCCCTCGAGGTTCATGATATTGTATGTCACATTGCAGACGCAGTTCTTGCCGGTGGAATACGCCGAGCTGCTCTCATTTCTTTATTTTCAGCTGATGATCAAGCGATGCTTTCATCCAAATCAGGTGATTGGTGGGAGACTAACCCCCAAAGAGGACGTGCAAATAACTCAGTGGTCATAATGCGCCACCGTATTGATAAAGACACCTTCTTGGACCTGTGGGACCGTGTAAAAGCTTCCGGAGCAGGAGAGCCGGGTTTCTACTTCACCAATGATAAAGATTATGGTTGTAATCCATGTTGTGAGATATCTTTGAGACCCTATCAATTCTGTAATCTCACAGAAGTAAATGTTTCTGATGTGAAAACACAAGAAGAGTACGAAAACAGAGCAAAAGCAGCTTCTATAATAGGAACTCTTCAAGCATCATACACTGATTTTCATTATCTTAGACCAGTATGGCAGAGAAACACAGAGAAAGATTATCTTATCGGCGTTTCGATGACAGGAATAGCTTCTGGAAATGTGCTTAAATTGGATATGCCAAGAGCTGCGGAGATTGTGAAGATAACCAACGCAGAAATTGCGGAGAAAATAGGTATTAAGCAGGCAGCACGCTGTACAACGGTAAAGCCAGCAGGAACAACTTCATTAACCCTTGGAACGTCAAGTGGTATTCACGCATGGCATAACGACCATTATATCAGGCGTTTACGAGTTGGGAAGAATGAATCTATATATCAATACCTTTCTTTAAAACACCCAGAACTAGTCGAGGATGAATATTTCAGACCACATGATACGGCAGTCATAAGTGTACCACAAAAGGCTCCTGAAGGTTCTATAACTCGTCATGAGAGCGCCTTGGATCTATTGGGTAGGGTAAAAGATGTACACCTCAAATGGGTTAAAAAAGGCCACAGAAGTGGACAAAATACAAACAACGTTTCCGCAACAGTAACTATCAAACCAGATGAATGGGAAGAAGTCGGAGAATGGATGTGGGAGAATAAGAATAATTATAATGGATTATCTGTTTTGCCTTACTCTGAGCATAGCTATAAACAAGCTCCCTTTGAAGACTGTGATCAAGAAACCTATGACAAACTACTTACTACGCTAGTTGAAGTTAACCTCAACAAGGTAACTGAGGTTGAGGACAACACAAACTTAAAGGGTGAAATTGCATGCGCAGGCGGAGCTTGCGAAATAACATAAAAGTACTATTTACTATAAATTCTAAGGAGAATACTATGAAAGAAAAAATGGAAGCATTAATAGAGAGTCTACAAGCGTCGATCACTGATTTGGAGAAAGTCGAAGGACATTCTTATGGATATAAATCCGCAGCTGTCCGTGCACGAAAAGCTATGCACCATGTAAGGAAGGAGCTGCAAGAGCTTAGAAAAGAGGTCCAGCTAAAGAAAAACTTAGAATAAAATATAATAAACAATTTGACAAATGCTTCTTAACATGTTATACTTATAGTATGCTTTTTAGGAAGCATTTTGCTATTCGGCTTTAGGTGCTGGATAGATTTCATAGCAACTTTTCTTTGCGTGATGAACATGGTCATGGTGTGAGCACGACGTTGTAGCTGAAGAAGCCGGTGTAGACCAAGGAAAACTAAACCTCACACCCTGTTTTTTTATTTGGAGGTAAAATGATAAAAGAAATATTCAATAGACATATTATGGTTGAGATCTTGTACGAACAAGAAGAACAGGAGGATAAAGGGTTTTTGCTACCCGAGAATTACGCCAAGCCCAAAGCACCTTATGCATTAGGGAAAATCATTACATACGCTAGTGATTGTAACGTTTCTCTATTTATCGGAGATATAATAATTTTTCAAAGATCTATGCTTCAAGAAGTGGAAATAAAGGGTCAAAAGATCTATTTAATCTTAGAAAACTACATACTTGGGAGTATAAACGATGAAAATAACTAGAGACTTATTAAAGAAACTAATTCTTGAGGAGATGAATCTATCTCCAATAAATGAAGAACAAATGGGCTTGATGGATGCACGAGCTGCCCTTGAAACTCAATTTCAAGCCGGCGGACCATATACGGTCGCAATGCTCTCGGCAGAGAACCCGCCAAATCCGCCACCACAGTGGGACAACCAAGCAATGATGAGTGACTTGGAAGAAGATATGGAAAAACAAGGTCTAAGGTATTATCCGATAATGGGTCAATATTTCGGAGCAGCAGAAAATTCCTTTCTTGTGGTAAATGCTCCTAAAGCATCTATCATCTGGCTTGGTAAGAAGTATCTACAAGACTCTGTTATCTGGGGTGAAAAACAAAGAGCCATGGCTGATGAGGGTGCCGGAGCAAATATTTATTTTAGATTCTTATTTATCCAATGTCATCCGGAAGAAACACCAAAATCAGAGAAATACACGATTACTGATGAAAAAGATGTTATCTTGAATGACGCTAGTATCCAAGGAAGAGATGACATGTTCTCTAAAATTGCAAATGAAAAATTCGTCATCCCATTCTTCACAGACCCAGAGATGGAATACAAAGCTAATGTGAGACCAGAAAAGATAGATAATGTGGATGGTCGCCAAATTGGTGGAGTATATGAGGTGAAGGGTGAGTGATAAGTATAATCGAACATTATATCTCTACAATGATCACATCGGTAGGATCAGCTATGTTGATCATATGGGGACTGATCTCACCATCGTCAATAGTGCTCGCGTCAGCTTTGGAACGACAAAAGAAGAGCTTAATGAGCGAGATACGAAACTAATCAAATATCTTGTCAAGCACAAACATACCTCGACGTTTGAACATAACGTTGTTACTTTTAAATTTGTCGTACCTCTGTTTGTACGTTCTCAACACCACCGTCATCGTACGTGGTCTTATAATGAAATTTCGAGAAGGTACACAGATAAAGGCTTGAAATTCTACTTACCAAAAGTATTTCGAACACAGCACAAGAGCAATAGACAAGCCTCAAACTCCGAAGAGCTAATAGACCCTCAAGCTTATCCTGACTGGTCTCTATTACGATGCTCGGAGCTCCTAGAGATAAAAACAGCAGAATGTGTACAGATGTATGAGAATTTGATGGACTCCGGAGTCTGTCGCGAACAAGCAAGAATGATTCTGCCACAAAATCTCTATACCGAATATTACGGAACTTGCAACCTTTCGAATCTACTTAAATTTATAGACCTCCGCACTCATGAGGGTGCACAATGGGAGATTCAAAGAGTTGCTGAAGCATGTTTGGAAATTGCTAGCGACTTGTGGCCTGTTGCTGTTGAGTCGTATCGCGATATTAAACATGGAAGAATTTCAGAAAGCACCACCTAAATTTGTACTCGGAGACCTAGTGAAAATTAGGAATTTGGGGCAACTCTTTGCCTCGTACGAAGGAGCGCAGGCTGAATATGGTTTAATAAACTGCGAGGCTTATAATTACAAGAAGACTAACACAGTGGATTTGCTGCTTTTTGGTTGGTGGACGTATGACGTTTTAATAGACGGGAAACTAATTAAAATGATGCCAGAAACATTTCTAGAGAGGGTATATATAGATGAAAGTGAAGATAAAGAGGAAGATTCTTGAAGAATCCAAGTTAGATCACAAATTTCCGACAACTGCTCAATACAGACAAACCCAACCTGTGCAAAGTGATAAAGCATTTAACCATGCTGGAGAGGATATCCAATTTTCTAGAATTGAAATAGGAAAGAATATTGATAGGTTTTTGCAGAGACCATTTGTCACTGTTGGGGACGAGTTCGACGAACCAGATGGTAGTATAACCAAGATTACTAATCCGAAAGAAACGAACCTTCTGTTCTATGTGTATAAAGGCATTGACGACAACGGAGCTCTCATGGATAAATATGATGTATCGGCTGTCAATAGCGAACTGAACCAAAGGGTTGAACATTTTATTACTTCACTAGAAGGAATAGATGTGGAAGTCTTATCATCCGATATAGATAATATTATCGAATATCTTACAAAAGACAAGAGTCCAGAATCATCCCCTTCCCACCAATCAACGCGGATGCTAAAGGGAGCACCCGGTCATTTTGATGCTTATGTTTTTGCTGCAAGGAGCAGATCAATATATAAAGATACGAGAGCTGGTAAAGATTTCATGCTTAAAAGCACACCAGAATTAAAAAACATACCAGATGAGCACCACTTTCTATTCTCAATGTCAAACTTGATGAAAAGAGTCAAACAGGCTCTAAACGCTCAACCAAGTACCCTCATTCCACCTTTGGACTATGAGACTTACGATGCGAACTATAAACTCGGAACAACAACCGAAACTATAGAAGGTGATAAGCAACCACCAAGTGAATCAGACAAGGCTTACTATAAGGGAGTTAATGACTTCTTTGTAATCTTTTACAAAGACCCAAAGAATTACGAGGATTTGAGTGATGAAAAGCAATTTGAACTTATGTCTGAGTGGTTTGAGTCACTTCTTTATAAAATTAAAGATAAACTCGAAGATGGGAAGATACCGGAAGAGTTTATGGCACTTGAAGAAATCTCGCACAATGTTCCTCATATATTCTTTGATACATATGGTGAAGCAATAGAATCGTACATTGAAGCAATAGAAGAAATATCTGAAGAATAGGGGGAGAATTGAATAAACTGTTTTTTGACAAAGTTGTTGTTGGAGGATCGCTAACAGCGGTATTATTTGCTTATAAAAATAACCTCCCGATAATAGTCGATATTCCACATATACCCTTCCAACTTGATTTCTGTCCTGCCCATTGGGATCTGTCGTTTATAGGATTCTCAAACAAAGTGAAGCACCGAAAGAGTCAAGTTTGGGATCGTCTATTGTTTATAATGGCGATGTCTGGTCTTGTGATTTTTCCCAACAATATTCAAACATTTAGATTAGAAGAAGATAAGATAATCATAATAACACTAGATAACAAAAGGATTGAGGTTGAGTTCAACAATGTTATAGAGTTTGACAAAGAAAAGACCGATGAGATAATATTATATGATTGGTTCGCCGTACGTTCAGGTTGTCGTCATGAATATAACGCATTAGCAGATTCGACATCCGATTTCTGCCATACCCTCTTATTCCACCCCTCAACCAGAAAAGCAACAAGAAAGGATATGAAGGACGTATGTTCGATATCAACAATATCAGAGAGAGAGATATCCGATCCTTACCATACAGAAACATATGCACGCCTAAAGACTCTTAAAATGATGAAGGAGGCCGGAATTCGAGGACAATCGAACGGATATAATAAAAAAGGGCTTCAACTTCATTATGCCATAAAGATAGAGCATATGTATCGAGAGGTCTATTATAAATATAATAATGGACACACCATTGAAGATATACTAACAACAGAACTGAACAAAGGAAGTCAACTGTGGAAATTAACGCAAAACCTCATAATACAAACTCTTACCACTTAGCTGGTATTGTGCCGTGCGCAGGACAACCTTTAGACTTCGGAATGGAATGGCCAGACTTCATGATGCCGGTTGCAGCCAACTACACGATGCTGGAGTCTGCTATTTATGAATGTGCATATGCTGGGTGCGAGACCATCTGGGTGGTCCTTCATGCTGATACAGCACCATTTGTGAGACATAGGATAGGAGATTTTATTCAAGATCCCGTCTGGGCGTTCAGAAAGCACGATCCGTATCCTGATGAGTCGAGACGAAGGATACCCATATTCTATGTCCCAATACACCCAAAGGATAGAGACCGTAGGGACTGTTTGTCGTGGTCTGTTATCCAAGGAGCACTAACTTGTCTTAAAGTGTCTTCAAAGCTCTCTAAATGGCTAATACCGGACCGCTATTGGGTTTCCTTTCCATATGGTATATTCAATCCTGCTGAGATAAGACAGCATCGAAATGCAATATCTTCTCATAAGAACTTCTATGTAACATATAAAGGAAAAGCAATGAACGAGAATCACTTCACCTCGTTTTCATTTGGGAAAGACGAGTTCATAAGATATAGAAGAAACATCAGAACAGGTACGGGCATGTATGCCGATGGCGAATACAATGCCTCTGGTGCACCATCAAGAGTTTTGCCTACAATAGAACAGTATTCAGCAAGATGGTTTGACTTAAAATATGTATTTACAGATTTGGATATAACTCCGGATAATTCTTACGAACCAAAAGAATTTTTTAATCTTGGATCGTGGGAAGATTATAGGAACTACTTATCTTCGGAGTACTCGCGTTCTGTCAAGAGGCCTCACGAAAGAATAATAAAATATTCAGAATTTCAAAGAATTTCCCTTGACAGATCAGACTAGGTGTGTTATAATGTCTATAAGAATAAAGAAATATAAGAAACTAATGCATGAGGTGAAATACCTTAGAACTGAACTTGAATATCAAGAAGAAGTCCTCGCTGAATATCATAAAGTATTCGAAGAATACTATAGGAAGTGGTGTGTTGAAAATGATGTTGACATAGGTCAACAAGAGCAGAAAAATGCTGAGAGAATAGACCAAATAATACCAGAGCCAAAAGTATTGCAACAAAAACATGATGAAAGTGGAAAATTAATATTATCAGAAGAACACATACAAGATAAACTTGATGCCAAGAAATTCAATAAGTTATATAGAAAGATTGCAATGGAGCTACATCCTGATAAAGAAACAGGAGATGCAAAGAAGTTCGCCAAGGCAAGCGATGCATATGAAAAGGGGTTTTGGTCAGTTCTATTAGAGTATGCTTTGGAGTTAGAAATAGAGCCTGAGAATCTATCTGAAATGTTACCATTGCTAAAGAAAGAAGCAGCAAAAATAAGAAAGATGATTCAGAAAAATAATGGAATATATAGCTGGAAATTCTATGAGTGTGAAGAAGATGAAAAATGCAAAGAACGCCTAATAAGAGATTTTTTAAAACATTTATTCAAATTGGAGATATAATGATACTATCAATAATATTAGCATGCTACGGAGACGTAAGCATTATAAAGAGAGAACCCCAAGACACATCAGGAGTGATTATCACAGATGAACCTACACAAGAACCATCATCAATATCAGACCCTGCCTTTGAACCAAGTTGGGAACCATCAGGAGAGCCCTCATATGAACAAACCGAGAGAAGTGGCATTACTGGTTATACTTATTTAAAACTAAGACAGGTTGCTTGTCCTGCTTGTATGGGTGAGACACAACAGATTTCCATACAGTTCAAGGCTCTGTTTCATGAACCATCATCTGATGGTCACACTGAGTGGTTGCCACCGAACGGACAATGTACGAATAGTTTAATATCAACTAGTCCATCAGTTGTTCCGATAGACGTTGGCCCCTCTATCTATATAGAAGGGGAATACCACACATTCACAGCAAACCCATTTACTTATGGTTCCTACGAGAACAATCAAATATGGGAATCACATTTAGAAAGGGATTCAAGATATGATATATTTACAACAGAAGGAAATTATAGTTTCATCTCTTCTCATGGCTTTGATTTTATTGAACCATACACCATGCTATGGGTTGATCCATTATACGCCTTTGAAGCACCGATATATAGAACCGGAGCAATATTTACATGGGGACCAAGTAGTTCCGACTCTGTATTTATGATCACTGTATCTGCATATTCATGGGATG
>TARA_R110001583_G_scaffold91934_1_pt1 | contig 13990 bp, 14 predicted proteins | sample TARA_R110001583 | Tara Oceans TARA_R110001583 (sample SAMEA4398432) | marine metagenome | biome: Polar Biome; feature: [MES] marine water layer (ENVO:01000295) within the mesopelagic zone...; material: water (ENVO:00002006), including particulate matter (ENVO:01000060) such as...... | reverse complement strand
ACCTGAATATGCAGATTATAACCTTAGCTTTTTATCTTTTATCCTTTTCATAGCTACTATTGCAACTATGGTGCAATTAGTAGAGATAGTTGTTGAGAAGTTTTCACCTTCATTATATAACTCATTAGGTATTTTCTTGCCTTTGATAGCAGTAAACTGTGCCATATTAGGTGGTTCATTATTTATGCAGGCTAGAGAAATTGAAACACTAGGCTTAGCACTTAATTATGGTGTTAGTTCAGGTATTGGTTGGTTCTTGGCCATATTAGCTATTGCTGCAATTCGTGAAAAAATCAGATACAGTAATGTACCTGCGCCATTAAGGGGATTAGGAATTACTTTTATTATTACGGGTTTAATGGGTATCGGGTTTCAAAGTTTTGGAGGAATGTTAACCGGCGGTGGTGATGAAGCTGAAGAAGCTAATGAGCAAGTGATTCAAATTAAACAACTAGAGGTAGTTGAGCCAGAAAAGGAAGTGGTAGAAAAGAATACTGAAATTGACGAAAAGGAGATTTCTTATAACGACGTAAATAAATAAATATGATTTTAGCTGCAAGTACTGGCGGAACTATACTAATAACCGTTGTCGCATTTCTAATACTATTAATGGTATTGGTTGCATTGCTTTTGTTTACGAAACAAAAACTTTCGCCTTCGGGACCGGTTACCATAACAATTAATGGAGAAAAGAAAATTGAAGTAGCTTCAGGTGGCTCGCTTTTATCTACCTTGGGTAATCAAAAAGTATTCTTGCCATCTGCATGTGGTGGTGGTGGAACATGTATTCAGTGCGAATGTCATGTGCTTTCTGGTGGAGGTGAAGCTTTACCTACTGAGACACCTCACTTTTCTAAGAGAGAATTGAACCATGGTGCACGTTTAGCCTGTCAAGTAAAGGTGAAACAAGATATGGAAATCACCATACCAGAGGAGGTTTTTGGTATTAAAAAATGGCCTGGTAAAGTAGTTCGTAATTATAATGTAGCATCTTTCATTAAGGAATTCGTTGTTGAAATTCCTGAGGATATGGGTTATAAAGCTGGTGGATATATTCAAATAGAAATTCCTGAATGTGAAGTTAAATTCGCTGATATAGATATCACAGCTCACCCAGAAGAGCATGAAACTCCAGATAAGTTTCAAGCAGAATGGGATAAATTCAACCTTTGGCCTTTAGTAATGAAGAATCCAGAAACGGTAGAAAGAGCGTATTCAATGGCTTCTTTTCCTGCTGAAGGAAGAGAGATTATGTTGAACGTGCGTATTGCAACTCCACCATGGGATCGTGCTAAAAACGGTTGGATGGATGTGAACCCTGGTGTAGCATCTTCGTATATTTTTAATCTTAAGAAAGGCGATGAAGTAACTATTTCAGGACCTTATGGAGAATTTTTCATAAATGAATCTGACTCTGAAATGTTATACGTTGGTGGTGGTGCTGGTATGGCACCAATGCGTTCACATTTATATCATTTATTCAAAACATTAAAGACCAATAGAAAAGTTAGCTATTGGTATGGTGGTCGCTCTAAACGTGAATTATTTTATTTAGACCATTTTTATAAACTAGAAGCCGAGTTTCCTAATTTTAAATTCTATTTAGCGCTTTCTGAACCAATGGAAGTTGACAATTGGAAAGTAAAAGAGAATATTGATGCTCCAGGTGACGGTTTCGTAGGTTTTATACACAATTGTGTAATTGATAACTATTTAACTCATCATGATTCACCTGAAGATATTGAACTTTACTTCTGTGGGCCTCCATTAATGAACAAAGCTGTACAGAAAATGGGTGAAGATTTTGGTATCCCAGATGAGCATATACGTTTTGATGATTTCGGTGGATAATATATAAAACGCTGATATGTAATATTATAGCCGATACTTAAAGTATCGGCTTTTTTATAAAATTTATTTAAATGCACGTATTAACAGAACAAGAACTTCACAATTTAGCGATGAACATTGTTGGTAAACAATTGGAAGATGCAGGGTTTGAATTTTTAGCTGTGAATAGCGAATTACGTAAGAATCCACAATTTGTTTGCACTAAGGACAAGAAAATGCGCTTTGTGGTTGTAAAAGCGATTGAATATCCCGGTGACCCGAAAGATATGGAGTTTTTTAAATCAGATTTGAATAAAATGAAGGAGCATGCGTTAAAATTTGATGCTACTACTTTTTATGCAGGTGTTGGTTTAGTGAATTCGACTGACCATAATTTACCGGTTTATTTAGATGAGGAGTATATTGTTGATTATGATGGTTTAGTTGAGATATGAGGAAGAAAATTTTAGTGTTAGGTTTTATTTTAGGATTATTATATTCTTGTAATCAAAACGATGCTGAAGTATATCGTAATGAGAACAGAGGTGCTGCTTTAGGTACGTCTTATAATATTATTTCTATTACTACAGAAGAAACAGATTTTCAAAAAGATATAGATTCGGTTTTTACATCTATTAATCATTCATTGTCAACTTATATACCTGAATCAGATATTTCAAGAATTAATCAAGGGGATAGTACTATTGCGGTTGATAAAATGTTCGAAGAGGTATTTGAGTTGTCTAAGGTTATAAACTCAGACACAGATGGCTTCTTTGATCCGACAGTGGGTACTTTGGTAAATGCATGGGGTTTTGGTCCAGAAAGGCAAATAACCCTTGATAGCCTCAAGGTAGATAGTTTGTTGAATTATGTTGGTTTAGATAAAGTGACCATCAATTCTAAAAAACAGGTTATAAAGACAAATAAGAATATTTATTTAGATTTTAATGCCATAGCAAAGGGTTATGCAATTGATAGAATTGCTGCGATGTTAAATGCTAAAGGTGTAAAAAATTATTTAATTGAAGTTGGTGGTGAACTCATTGCAAAAGGTAAAAATAGTATTAGTAATAAAGCGTGGGTAGTTGGCATTGATGATCCTCAAATGGTAGTTAATAGGAAAACTAAAATATTAATTAACCTAAATGATAGGGCTCTGGCGTCTTCAGGTAATTATCGAAAATTTAGAATTGACGAAGCTACTGGTAAAAAATATGTACATACTGTAAACCCTAAAACAGGCTTTACACAGTTGTCGAACACGCTTGCAGTTACAATTTTAGCTGATAATTGTGCAACCGCAGATGCTTATGCCACAGCTTTTATGGCTATGGATTTAGCCAAGGCCTTTAAGCTGATAAATGAAAATAAAAGGTTAGAAGCTTATATTATTTATTTAGATGAAAATGGAGATGCTCAAGAATATTTAACTAAAGGTTTTAAAGAGGTAGTGGTTAAATAATCATTTCTTGACAAGGGGGATTATTTCTCCTGTTGCTAATCGATACCGATTAATTTCCTGAGAGGTCAGGTTTTTTGTGTAATCTATTTCATTTACTGTAAATCCTATAGAGCGTAATTTTTCAAAATAATCTTTCCCATAGATTCGAACGTGGTCATATTGGCCAAATATTTTTGCTCTTTCAACTTTATCGATAATAGAATTATCCTCAAAAGTTTTTTCTCTATTAAGATCTTGAGGAATTTGAAAAATACCCCATCCACCTGGTTTTAATATTCGATACAGTTCAGACATTGCTTTTGTGTCGTCAGGTATGTGCTCTAATACATGATTACAGAATATAACATCAAAAGAATTTTCTTCAAACGGCAGATTACAGATATCCGCTTTTACATCTGCTAGAGGTGAATTTAAATCAGTGGTAGTATAATTAAGATTCTTTAATTTACGGAATCGCTTATAATAGGCTTGCTCAGGAGCAAAATGTAATACTTTCAGTGGTGCGGTAAAAAAGTTAGTCTCTTTTTTTAAATATAACCATAGTAGTCGATGTCTTTCTAATGACAGGGTAGAAGGGGAAAGCACATTTTCACGAGGGTTCTCATAGCCATATGGTAAAAAACTACGAAATGATTTTCCATCTATAGGATCTTCATAGGTATTACCGCTATAATAAATTATAAAAAAAGGTTTTATTACATAGCTGAGCGATATAAGAATAGGTCTAGGTACAAGATTGAGAAAAAATTTAAAAATTTTCTTCATAATCCTTACCTAGTTGTTAATAGAGGAAGAGGTGAATTCAGCTTCTTCATCACTAACAATTCCTAGTGCATCATAGATATATTTAAATGTAGATAACAATTCTGGTTTACCATTTACGATAGCAACATCATGTTCAAAATGAGCACTTGGTTTTCCGTCGGCAGTAAGAATCGTCCAACCATCTTTTAATTGCTTTATATTTTTCGTCCCCATGTTAGTCATAGGCTCGATAGCAACTGTCATTCCTTCAACGAACTTTTTACCACGGCCACGTCTACCATAATTTGGCATTTCTGGTCCTTCGTGCATCTTTCGACCTAAACCATGACCCACCAATTCACGAACAACGCCATAACCATGGTCTTCGGTGAATTTTTGTATTGCATAGCCAACATCACCAACTCTATTACCAACTTTAAATTCACGTATACCCACGTAGAGTGATTTTTTAGTTACATCTAACAGTTTTTTAATTTCTGGCGTTACTTCACCTACTTCAAAAGTATAAGCATGATCACCATAAAAATCATTTTTTAACGCACCACAATCAATCGATATAATATCGCCTTCTACTAATGGGGTATTGTTAGGTATACCATGCACGACTTGTGCATTTGGACTCATGCATAGTGAATTAGGAAAGTCATATAGACCAAGAAATCCAGGTACTGCACCATGATCACGAATAAAAGTCTCAGCTAAAGTATCTAAATGAAGTGTTGTAACTCCTGGCTTAACTTCTCCCGCTATCATACCTAAAGTTTTAGATACAATCAGCGCACTTTCTCTCATCAATTCAATTTCTTCGGCTGTCTTAATCTTTATCATAAATCTTGTAACTATCGGATGTTTCCGATTATTAAATTATATCAATGAATTTTGGGTCATAAATTTAGATTTTTCTACCCCCATCATTTTTAGAATGGTTGGTGCAATATCACCTAATACACCATCATTGATATGGTGAATATCTTTATCTACTAATATTAATGGAACTGGATTGGTCGTATGGGCAGTATTCGGACTGCCGTCTTCATTAACCATTGTCTCACAATTACCGTGGTCGGCAATAACAATAACCGAGTAATCATTTTCAATTGCTGTTGTGATGACATCTTTTGCACATTTGTCAACAGTTTCACAAGCTTTTATAGCAGCTTCCATAACGCCAGTATGACCTACCATATCTGGATTGGCGAAGTTCAAACAAATAAAGTCTACATCACCTTTTTTAATTTCCGGAATAATTTTATCCCTAATTTCATAAGCACTCATTTCTGGTTGCAGATCATATGTAGCTACTTTCGGAGAAGGACATAATATACGCGTCTCACCTTCAAAAGGTACTTCTCTACCACCATTAAAAAAGAAAGTTACATGTGGGTACTTTTCTGTTTCCGCTATTCGTATTTGTTTTTTACCTGCTTTAGATAATACCTCACCTAAAGTTTCTATGATATTATCTTTATTATAAACTACATGAACATTATGATAAGAATCATCATAATTCGTCAAAGTAACATAGTATAAGTTTAGTTTATGCATATTTTGCTCATGCATATCTATTTGGCTTAATACCTGCGTTAGCTCTCTACCTCGGTCTGTTCTAAAATTGAAGAAAATAACAACATCATCCTCTTTTACAGATGCAACCGGTGTGCCATCGGTATTGGTCATGACAATAGGTTTAATAAACTCATCAGTTATATCATTATTATAACTTTTTTGAATAGTTTGCCCTATGTCTGTAGACTTTTCGCCTTCTGCATTTACAATGACATCATACGCTTCTTTAACACGTTCCCATCGTTTATCGCGATCCATTGCATAATATCTCCCAATGACTGTTGCTAATTTGGTATTCTTATCTGCACTAAAATGAACTAAATCTTCTAAAAAACCTTTACCACTTTTAGGGTCTACATCTCTACCATCGGTAAAAGCGTGTACGAACATATTTTGAACACCAGATTCTTTTCCTGCAGTAATAAGTCCTTTAATGTGGTTAGTATGACTATGTACACCACCATCACTAAGAAGGCCTAAGAAATGAACATTTTTATTGTTCTTCTTTGCATATTCGAAAGCACTTTTTAAAACTGGTTCAGAACTTAAAGTATTTTCTTTTACAGCCTTATTTATCTTCGCTAGATCTTGATAAACGATTCTACCGGCACCTAAATTCATATGTCCCACCTCGCTGTTACCCATTTGTCCTTCGGGCAGTCCAACATTCATACCGTCAGTAAGCAAATTTGCATTGGCATATTTGGTATATAGACTATCAATAAAGGGTGTATTGGCTTTGTCAACTGCTGATACTTCTGGATCAGTTGATTTTCCCCATCCGTCCAATATCATTAAGATTACTTTTTTGTTCATCTTTCCTAAAGTTTTAGAAGACAAAAATACTATGTTCTGATAAGTAAATCTACAAGATGACTTACCTTTTTTGATTTGTGGGTGTATCCTAACAAATTTTGATTTTAGGGAGGCGCTATTTGTTAAAGTTTCGTTATAACACTGTTAAAGGATGAAACAATTATAACTGTTAGGCGTCTTTTAATATATACAATATTGTATTCATCAATTAAATCACTCATCATGAAAAAATCAATCCTAACATTATCTATCGTAGCTCTAACTATGGGTTCAAATCTTATGGCCCATGAAATTGCCGAACCGATTACCATTTTAAAAAAAGAACTGATTTCAAAAGTAGATGTAAGTTCTTTCTGCAAAGCTGTCATACAAGGCGATGTCGTAACTGTAAAACGTTTAATTGCTTTAGGTGAAGATGTCAACCAAAAATCTTTGGGGATGACTCCTGTTATGTATGCTGCCCGATACAACAAGGTAGAAGTGCTTACAGTATTACTGAAAAATGGGGCCGATTTAAAAATCAAAAGCAATCAAGGTTATTCTGCAAAACGATATGCTGAATTATCAAATGCAGAAGAGGCATTAGGTATTATCGAAACTGCACTAGGTAGTTAGTGGAATCAGAAATTCTATAATTTGCTGATAAAATTCAATTTTGAAATACTAATAGTTAGATAATAATTAAAAGTTTTTGAGCTTGTTGAATTCAACTTAATTATTGCCAACTATTTTCCATATTAAGCTAAGATTTTATAAATGTTAAATATTTATTATTTCTTTCTTAAAATTGTATTATTACTACAATAGTATGGTTATTTTTATATTATACATAAAATAATTAATTTTTAAACAAAATTATTATGAAAAATTCAATTGTCATTTTTTGCTTTTTTAGCGTATTTGCAGTAGCCGATACTTATGCAAATACTTCAAATAATATATTTTCTTCTGAACCGATGACATCGGTTTTTAAAGATAAAATAAGCTCTTTATGTAAAGCTGCTATGCAGGGAGATGTAGATAAAGTTCGCAGTCTTATAGCTCTAGGTGAAGAATTAAACGAAAAATCACTAGGTCTAACACCGGCTATGTATGCGGCAAGGTATAATAGAGCAGAGGTGTTAAGAGTTCTATTATTAAATGGCGCTAACCTTAACATAAAAAGTGAAAAAGGATATACGGCAAAAGAATATGCTACAATGTCTAACGCAACAGATGTTTTAGCAATAATTGACAAAAACTCCTAATTGTAAAACATTACATTAAAAAGCCTCATTGAAAATTTCAATGAGGCTTTTTAAATTACAAAATTCTACTCCAAATAGTGTTCAGGTAAAAGAGTAAAAAACATTAAAAATCAAATCCATTAATTGCTCTATAAACAAAAGCATACAGTGCCAAAAATATCATTAGGGCACAAAATATAGAATAGACCTTTAAAATTGTAACCAATATTTCAGGTTTGCAATTTTCAAATGCCTGTACATATAAATTCTTAAAATGTGTTATTGTTCCCATTATAGTGTTCTTCTATGATTAAATCATAGCTATAAAGGTAATTCATCAATGGCAAAATAAGCTTGGGACTTACTCAAAGTTACAAAATTATAGGTATGCTAAAACGTACTCTAGATTAAATGAACGAAAAATCCGATTAACCTTGATTTTTGTACTTTTCTATAGCTTCATTAATTTTCTCAATTCTATTTTCGGGATCCGGATGGGTACTTTGAAATTCTGGTGTACGGTTTGGGCCACCAGCTGCTTTTAATATTTCCATTACTCTTATCATCTCATAAGGATCATACCCTGCTTGAATCATAAAAAGGACTCCTAATTCATCACTTTCCAATTCATCACCACGACCATTTTTAAGTAAGGTGTTCTGACCTATACTACCAACAATGCTACCCATGTCTCCTGCGCCAACTGTTGCTCCCATTGTAGCTGTTTGCCAAGTTTGGCTATCTGCAATTCGCTCAGCAGAATGTCTTCCGATAACATGTCCAATTTCATGACCTAATACTCCTGCCAATTGAGCTTCGTTCAACTGTGAGAATAAGGCGTATGTAATAAAGCATTGTCCACCGGGTAAAGCAAAAGCATTTATAGTCTGATCATCTGCAAGTAAGTGAAAATCATATTCGTAAGGTGTTTCTCTTGCGATACTGTTTTGTACTAATTTATTACCCACAGATTCAACAAATGACTGTAACCTCTGATCAGGGTAAAGTCCGCCATGTTGTTGCGCTATTTCTGGTGCACTCTGCAAGCCAATAGCAATTTCTTGGTCAGAAGTCATAGTAATGTGCTGTGAACGACCCGTATATGGGTTTTCTTCTGTATTACTGCATTTTTGAATAAATGCAAAGGCTACAATGGCCAAACCAATGAATATTCTAATTTTCCAACTTCCTCTTCTCATTGTAATGTGTTCTAATACATGTTTTAAAAGTGTAAAGAAAGCTTATAACAAGTCTCTATTTATGTCTAAAATATTATTTTGAATATAGGTTCTTAAAAAGCTCATTGTAAAATTTTCAGCACCGTCGTAATCTTCACGAAGTAAGAGTGAAGCAATATTTTTACTTCTAAATTGCTCTAACATAGGAATTGAAATGGGAGCATAGCTATAGTGCCATGGCTCATATTTAAATCCTCTTCTTTTTGGGTCATCGGTATAAACGAGATGATAACCATAAGTTTCTGAATTTTCATCCATCCAATTTTTAAAGTCAACAAATGGTCCTTCATTTTCATATTTATGAGGCACCAAAACATCACCTTCTACTTTTCTATAACCATCAATCACATCTATATCTGTACCCCAATGGTGTCTACTGGTACCAGGTATGGTAGAATACTCTATGATTTTGTCAATAGCATCGAGTGGCTCCATTCCGTCATCTTCAGTATATGTTATGAATTTTCGTTCAAAAATTGCTCTTTGGCGTGCGTAATTACGATAGCTTGAAACAATTTTAAGATCTATACCATCGTTATACGCTGCCTTTTTCATCTCTAAAAAAGCATCGTGTGCTTCTTTTCTTAAGTTAATACCTTTGCCATACAATTCAATATCCTCTTTTCCCATGAGTTCTGTAATGGTATAATCTTGGTCTTCTTGTATAAAGATTGATGGGATAAGGCCAATAGCTAAGGCCGCTGCACTGCTTTTATTGATAAAGGTTCTTCTTTGCATAATTGTTTCTACTATTTAATTACAAATATGATGCCTTTTTTGTCAAACAGGCAAATTGGATCGTAAGAAGGAAATCATATTACTTAAGGTAAAAGTAATAAATCTTAATCTTAATAGGTTTTAAGATTAATTTTGTTCATAGGTGGTTAAGTATAAATAGCCTTGGTGTTTAATGTTTAGTTCATTCAAGGTTATAATGTAATAGTAAATACCAGAAGACAAACCTGAGTTTTTAGAAATTACCCCACTAACATTAGATAAACCGTCAAATTCATTGTTGTAATTTTTCTTTGAAAAAACTAATATTCCATATCTGTTAAAAATTTGTAGGGTATTATTAGGTGAATTTTCAATACCATCAATAACTAAATAATCATTAACGCCATCGCCATTTGGCGTCATATAAAAGTTGTCTAGCGTTATATTACCTAAAGTTTCTAAAATATCAGAATTACCACCTATAGTCAACACTTCATAGTCATTTGGTATAAATTCCTCTGAAGTTATTGAGCCATTATTAAAGTCACCTTCCACATTTGTATTTCCTAAACTAACCCATTCTTTATCGATTACGCTCCAGCCAACAACCTTCAAATCTGAAATAAAATCTCCTAAAAAATTGGCATTACTCTGTTCGTTCCAAGTTAAGGTTACCTTAGAAGAAATACTGCTTTCTAAATGCCAAAATTCATATTCACTAACAGATAAAAATTCGTTTTCCTTTCTATTAATATCGAAACTTGTTCCAAAAATACTAGGTGTAGTAGGGTCTTCAAAGTAATATGCTGATTTGGCATAATCGTTCGAAGCAATAGAATGTATACTTAAAGGTCGTAAACTACCATCTTGTCCTATCGGAAAAGTAAAATCAGATTTTTTACTCATGGCAGCGTATCCGTCTACTTTTGTATTATCTCCTTCTCCAATATAAAAAGAATCGTTTAAGAAATTGATATTTACTTCGGATGCTACTCTTGATGTTATAATATCACCAGAAATTAAGTTAGCATTATTTAAAACTCCTACAGTATTGTCTACATAAAGGTCATTATCTACCGCTACCTCAAAATCATAAAAAACAGGATTAGATCCTCCAGAAATGGTGAGGGCTTTATCCATGGAATAAAATCCTACCAAACCTTTATTTTGATTAAAGGCTCCATTATTAATGACATCCATGTGAAAACCTACAAGACCGTCGTCGTGAATTTGAATATTTCCAAAATTATGAACGGCATCTTGACTAAATGCCATTATAGTAAATAGAAATATGAATATGTAATAAATGAATCTCATCAATTATTTTAATTTGTTAATGACAAAACTTGAATCGCCTGCACCACTAAATCTTACGTTGCCGGAGTTTGCTTCTCTATATGTTCTTATTCGCACAACGTCATTAGCATTTAATTGCAAAATTTCATTAATGTGAATACTAGATTGTTCGTGACCAGAAGCAAAACGAATATATCCAGATGCTGAAAGAGCACCTACAGCGGTCCCGTTTACAGTAATTTGAGCGTTTACATTAGTTCTTTGCTGATCTCCTCCAGAATTAATACCTAATAAGGAGATATTGGCTCTAATATCGTACCGTCCTGCTTCCTTGATTGTTAGCATATTGGTAGCAGCAGTATACAGGTTAATAGCATCATCATTATAATCTTCAGTACCAAAAATAGGTGCCGAAACGCTACCTGCATTAAGATTAGTTACGATATCCGTATTTGTCCATCTTGCTCCTTGATTTATTTTTAAAAATGCTCCACCGTCATTTCCCACCTGAATTAAATTATTTGTGTCGGAAGAAACAATAGTACTGTTTCCAGAAGAAATAGCATGCCAAGAGGTTCCATTGCTTTGAATCTGAATGGTGTTGTTCGCTGGGATATTTGTGGTGCTAGTACCGGAATTATTTAGATAACTACTTATAGTTGCTGATGTATTGGTTGAATTCTTGATAATGTAAGTACGTCCTGAGCATGTATTGGCCAAGGGTAATGAAATTATACTGTTAGAATTAATAATAACGGTGTGGTGCGTTTCATCTAGAGTTAGATTCCCGTTGATTGAAATGATAGCCGTTGAAATAGACCCTTTTATCTGCAAGGTTGAATTTGCCAATTGGCCGGTATTAATGCCTACCCTAGGTAATGCATTCTGAATATTCGAACTTCCTTGAATTCTAAATAGTTCTTTTTTCAGCTGGTCTCTATAATCATAGCGTTTAAAAATGAAGGGCTCTGCACCATCATCAGCTATTATAAACTCTAATTCTCCAGCGTTATTGGTACCTGAGGAACCGATTTCAAAAAAATCAGTTTGGGCAGCACTTCCTTTTAACCTAAAGTTTCCATTTGAGTCAGTAAAGAACATAGGCTTGTAAAAGTCTGCGGCATCTGCTTGAAATTGCAAGGCAGAGGTGCCGTTATTACCTTTTAAGTATGTTATATACTGATTACCATCATTATAATCGGGGTAGTTTTGTACAAGGCCCAAAGTTTGTCTGCGACCTATTTGAAGCAAGCTGATACCATTGGATCTCAATTCCATTGGAAAGTCATTATTACTGCCTAAATAAGCTCCAGCGGATAGCGTATTTCCACTGTTCAACCAGTTAGAATTTGAGGTTGATACCCATTGTAATCCATTATAAATCATTACCTCTTTCGTGTCAGTGTTATATAACATTTGACCTTCAGCCATACCTGTTAGGTTATTGATTTCTGTAGCCGTGGCTTCGGTAAGCCCTAAAAGTAGGCCGGCTTCAATTTGGGAATAACCAATTTGAACTAAACATAGACTTAAGCATATTAGAAACTTCTTCATTGATATTGTTTATTTATAAGCTTGATAGATTACCACTAGATTATCAGCATGACTACCTACATTTATAGTAAACCCATTAGGGTTAAAACTAGCCAATGAGGCTGAAGTTATACCAATATTATCTCCATTTTGGTTACTATACCTAATACCGATACATGCGCTGTTTGATGAAAATCTGGAAATATCATTAATAGAATTACCATTACCTCCAACGTAAATGATTTGTTGTACAATACTTCCGTTATCGTCTCTCGCAAACCCATTCATAGAGCCGTAGGTATTTGCAATTCCATTGTCATTATTTCTTGTACCGTTGTCTGTATTTAAATTCAGGCTTTCAATATTTGCATGGGCCGAAAAACTAATTTGTGAAGGTTTAAAAGGTATTCCTGATACAGATAAATTTCCTGTTGATGATATGGTTAATACTCCCATATAAACACTTGGTTTACTATTTGATACCCAAGAAGAACCGTCATAAACATAGATTTCATTTACGTCTGTATTGTAAAGCATGAAGCCTTTTTCTACATTAATTGCAGAATTTATTTCTGATGTTGTGGCGTTCGTTAATCCTAAAAATAGACTGCCATCTAATTGAGTATAACCTACTATCGTTGTTAGTAGAAATAGAATCGTAAATATTATTTTTTTAAAATTCATTTTTTTAGAGGTCTAAAATGGTGAACATAAATTCAGAATCAAAACGGCTTCTGTCAGTACCTCCATTATCATTGTCACCAATGATAACTTCAAAACTTGTTGCAGTTTGATTGGAGTAGGAGATGCCCGGGTCGTCATTTCCTACACCACCTCTACCCGGTTGTGTTAATTGAATAATATAATTTGCATCAGAAACCGCACCTGTAGGTAGAGTTACTCGGTATCTTCCTTTACTTATTCTGGTAGCGGTTACCCCTGCGGTTGCTTTAGTAACTGTACCGACAGATCCAATTTTACCAAAAGCTTTGATTGGACTTTCATAATATGCACCGCCATTGGTTGCAACACTTATTTGATTGGTGGTTTCTGCACCTACCGTATTTGCGGTTTGGTCAGTATTGGTTTCATTCGTATAGGTGATAAGACCTGTAGTAGTGTTTTGATTTAAGTTTGTAGTTACATTGGCAGATTGGTTTTCCCAAACTACAGTTCCAGAACTGTTAGTTGTTAATACCTGATTATTGCTACCAGGTTGAATTTTTATTGGTGTAACATTGCCATTCAATATATTTTCGGTTTCTACGGCATTTAAATTAATTTCCGACGAATTCACCGAATTTGGTGCAAGGTCGGATTCCGTTATTGAATTGTCCACAATTTTACCTCCAGAACCACCACTGATTGCACCGTCAGCTATAATAGTAGCATTAATAGGTCCGGTTACATCACCAGCTAAATTATTAACTGAAAATATCGTAGTGGATAAAGTTAGTCCCGTACCAGCGGTGTATTGTGTATCGGTATCAATAGTATGTGCACCATCGACAAATCCCATAGTTTCAATGTCGGTTTTG
>TARA_R110001583_G_scaffold165427_2_pt1 | contig 14011 bp, 13 predicted proteins | sample TARA_R110001583 | Tara Oceans TARA_R110001583 (sample SAMEA4398432) | marine metagenome | biome: Polar Biome; feature: [MES] marine water layer (ENVO:01000295) within the mesopelagic zone...; material: water (ENVO:00002006), including particulate matter (ENVO:01000060) such... | reverse complement strand
AAAAAAACCAGTTGAAATCAATCAACTGGTTTTTTTTATAATCTCTTCCTTAGCCTAAAGAGTCGTTTCTTAATATTCCTTACCTCGTTCATCAATCATTGGTACAAATCGAACAGGAATCACATCTTTTCTAACTAGCTCTCCATCTATTTTCTTAAGTAAAACTAGACTTTTAACGTTCTTATCTCCAATTGGAATTACAAGGCTCCCATCTTCATCTAATTGATCGATTAAAGCTTGTGGGATTTTTCTTGGAGAACATGTTACAATAATTGCGTCAAAGGGTGCATGTTCTTCCCATCCGATATAACCATCTCCCCACTTAAGTTGCAAATTATCGTAGTTTAATGATTCTATTGTTGACTTGGCTTTCAATGCCAAACCTTCAACAATCTCGATGCTATACACCTCTTTACAAATCTCTCCTAAAATGGCAGCTTGATATCCAGAACCAGTTCCAATTTCTAAAACTTTACTTTTAGAATTTATATCTAAAAGCTGAGTCATAACACCTACAATATATGGCTGTGATATAGTTTGCCCAAAGCCAATAGGAAGTGGTGAATCTGAATAAGCTAAATGACGAAACTGGCTAGGAACAAACAAATGCCTCTCAACTTTTTGCATTGCTTTAATCACAGGCCTTTCTTTAATTCCTCGAGCCGCAACTTGCTCCTTAACCATTTGGTACCTTAATTCCTTATAATTCATCTCTTGAGCTCTTAGTTCTTTATTTTGCAGACACAGAATCCCCAGAAAGAAGAAGCTTATTAATAGGTATTTATTCATTATTCCCTTTTTTGTAGAAATTAAAGTTACAATAATATCTGAAATATTAAATATCTATGATATCCTTTAAAGTGTTTTGAAGCACCTACATTTGGAAATAAAAAAAGAGTTGCTGATTTCTCAACAACTCTCATTTCTCTTTAGAAGAAGACTAGTGTGATGTTTTAGTTACACATCATGGCAGATTGAATTAAACTAACCCTTAATACAATATGACCGTTAGGCTTATTCCCTACAAATTCAGGCTTAAAACCTGCTGTCTCTAATTCAGATTTCACCATTCTAATCAATTCTGAACTAACATGATTAAAATGATGGGCAACCACTAAACTACCTTTATTGAATTTATTTTCGAACTTATCTAAAATCTTACGTGTTTCAATTTTATTTTGCTGAATTTCTTTTTCTACGATATGTGAATATGCTGTCAAGTTTTTCATAGTTGTAAGTATTTAAATTGAAATATATAGGTTCTGTCTTTATCAACTTTTCTATTACAATTATAAACTTTTTTATTCGATAAATCAATGGTGAACGACATATTTATTTACATGAATATCATTTTTTGATTGATGAATGAGCTTGTCAAGATTTAACTAAAACTATAAAGTGCAGATTCTTAAGCATATTAGCATATTCAGATCAGCTTAATCCAGAATGCATCTAAATTCAACTAGCATTAAAGGATTTTTTTCTTTCAAATTCGGATAAAAACCAATTAAAGCTTCCCATAGCTTTTCTTTTGATTCAAAACCATCTTTTTGTACTTCATCCATACTCATATTGGTGATTGTTTTAAATGATATACCTGTAATTTCTATAGGCAAACTTAATCCATTCGAAAAGTCTGCTATTGCTTTACCAAGTGGGTAATGTGGCTCATCTATACGGGCTGTTTGAGTTTTCAAGCCTTGACGAACGTTACTATAGAAGCTTTCATGAAAATGTATTCTTACCATTTCAATATATGATTTAAGGTTAATTCATCTTAATCTAAAATTATTACTTTTAAAGGAAGTAATTCTATGTGAATTAAAATATAAAGACTTTTATGAAGATATTCTGTTTACTGTTAGCTTTAAGTTTTCCTTTGCTTACTTTTTCACAAAGCTATTCTAATATTGATTTTGCTGCTCAAATATCTAAGGAAAGTATAAAAGAAAAGGTAGAAGTCCTTTGTTCTGACAAAATGAGAGGACGTGAAGCAGGTACTCACGGGCAGAAACTAGCTGCTAACTATATTTACAATCAATTTAAAAATAATGGTCTTAAAAGTCTTGATAGAACATCAGACAGTCTTTCATTTTTTCAATCCTTTAATTTATCTAAGCTCAGACTCCCTTCTGGAAAAATACAAATTGATGGCAATTCGTTTTATAATTATAAAGATTTTATTGCTGATCCTGTTAAGGATTCTATTTCAATTGACTTAGAGCTTATTTTTATTGGCAACTCCCCTATCGAAAATTATTCTGAAATCGATTTTACAAATAAAGCTGTCTTGTTTCTAACGCCCAATTTTTACAAAGCATTTTTTAAAGCCCACAATATTTGGAAGCATTCCAAACCTAAACTCATCTTATTCGCTGACCCAATAAACCATCACCTTTTTAATCGTTATTTAAATATCAAGAAACGAATAAGAAATAAACAGTTTCGTTTAAACATTACACCTACTGATTCCATTGAGCAGAGTGAGCAATCTGACTTTTTAAAATACGTTAATGGTAAACAGATTATTCCTATATCGACACGATTGACTAAAGCAATTACAGGACTATCATCGAAGAAATTAAGGCGATTAGCACTAAATAAAAACAAGACAGTAACGAGTAAAGCAAATCTTAATTATAAGCTTATAAGAGGCGATGATATCATTAAAACGGAAAATATTCTAGCCCTAATTGAAGGTGCAGAAAAACCAGATGAGTATATTGTAATATCAGCACATTACGATCATCTTGGAGCTTATAAAAACCATATATATCATGGAGCTAATGACAATGCGTCCGGAACTGCTGCGCTTATTGAAGTTGCTAAGGCATTCAAGTATGCGGAATTAAAAGGTCAAAGACCAAAGCGAAGTGTCATTTTTGTTGCCTTTACTGCAGAAGAAAAAGGTTTACTCGGTTCTAAATACTTCGTAAGGAACTCACCTGTCCCACTAAAATCTATCACAGCCAACCTAAATATGGATATGTTAGGTCGCATGGATGATCATCACACTTCAGCAAATTATATTTATCTCCTTGGAGCTTCTCACTTAAACCCTCAGTTAAAACAAATAAGTGATAGCTTAAATAAGCTACAATCCCATCTAATACTAGATTATGAATACGATCATGTTGACAATCTACTTTATCAGGCTTCAGATCAGGCATCATTCGTAAAAAATAAGATTCCTTCAATAATGTATTTCAATGGCCTGCATCAAGACTATCATACTGTAGAAGATACAGCTGATAAATTGAATTATGAAAATATTAAACGTGTAGCACAACTCGTTTTCCTAACTGCTTGGGAGATTGCAAACCAGTTATAACCTTAATTGACAAAATCTTATATTTAGAGTGTTTCATCTATAATTTCATGTCTTTTATCAACGATAAAACAGAAACTGATTTCGCAAAATATGATTATTTGTTCAATTAAATTCTTATTTTTCAGATAAGAAGCGCTATTTTTGTATAATACAATCTACAATATCTTGTTTATGAGAGCTATTCTACCCTTAACGATTATATGCCTGAGTTTGATACTATTCTCATGTCAAAAGAAATCAAAACATCTTGACCTTGTTGACGAAAATGAATTACTAGTCGAGGATTTAAGCGAAGTTGAAGGTAATGCTAGAACATATAACTTTGATTTTCAAATCTTGAATGGTTTTCAAAAGACATTTTATTATGCACCTGTTGATATACCTCAGGCTTTAAATAGCATTCCCGAAGAAATGAAAGATGCTATTCATCTACCTAACATTAGCTCTTTCCCTTTTACACCTGGTACTGAAATGGCTAATGTTGTTACTTTCTGGAATACTGAAAATAAGCTTATGTTTCAAATTCAAATTTCCTATTTCGAGAATGCAGATGAATATCATGCAGGCAATCAAAACTTCTTCATTATTTCTGCAGCAAGCCTAGCAGACAACCCATTCATTGATACTAAAGAAAATGATTTTTCAATGAGTGAAAAAATCAAAAACTTTACCACAGGTGAGATTGTGACATATACAGATTTAGAACTCACTCCAGACTTACCACTTTTCTTTAAAAACCTATTCCCAAATTGGTCTGCTATGTATGCATACTATTCTTATGATGAGTCTAGAGAGCCCCCTATAAAACACACCTCAACAGGTTCTAAAATGTACTACGCTTGGTACGATGGTGTGCTTTTTCAAATTGGGTATAAGTTTGATGATGATGACACTACAGATATGGAATCTGTAGTTCGTCAAATTATATTAGGTTCATAATCTATAAGCCTTCACAATGTCTTTTCAGATGCAATAGACCATTCTGCATACCTTCATCAGAATAGTGATTCCAAAAGCTATCAAAACCATGTTCAACACCGAATAGCTGGTTAAAAGTGTGCGGGATTTTAATGGTTGTCAGAAAATCATGCATCATGAAACTTGCCTTTCTATTCTTATTTCTAACAAACCGATCTTCAGTACCAATCTCTATATAAAGCTTTACTCGTGATTCAATTAATGCTTCACGATTAATAACCGCCATTTCTTTATTCGACTTTAAGGTATAATCACTTACATATCCCATAGAGACAACCGAAGTATAGGCCCTTGGGTATTTTAGCATATAGTGTAAAGCACCACCTCCACCTCTCGAATGGCCTTCAATTGAAACACCTTCTTTTTTTGATCCTGCTTTAAACTTGGTTCTACAAAATTCAACAAATTCCCCATCAGGTGATAAAAGAGCTTCATTCTCCTCAGTAAACCATTGAATATCATCTCTATTGTCATCACCTCTAATTCCTGCTATCACTATATCGGGAATCTCTCCAGTTAAAATCCATTCATTCAATTGTTGGGCAGCAACATACTTTTGGAAAGTTCCTTCATCTCCACCTTGTCCATGAAGGAATAATAATAACCTATAACTAGAATTGGGTTTCCAGCCAGGAGGCAAATAGACAAAATAAGGCACCGTAGAACGAGCCTTACTCTCAAAAGTTGACAAAGTGATTTGCCCGATAGCGTTAGAAAAATTAAAATGTGACGTCATAAATCTGATCAAGAATGAATCGAACTACAAAAATAACTTTTTCAATATTTAAGCCTAAATTCTTATCGTTTAATTAATGCAAATATAGAAACCTGACAGTCTCTCGAGCTGTCAGGTTTAATTTTGGTTAATGTATTAGAAGCTTAGGACAAATAGTGGCTATAAGTATTGATATCCAAAGTTTCTTGTGTTTTCTTACAGAATGAATAGATAAACGCACTTGCCAATCTAGCATTCGTTACCAATGGAACATTTAAGTCAATTGCTGCACGTCTAATCTGATAGTCATTGAAAAGTTCATTTTCGCTTAAATTCTTAGGAATATTAATAACAAAATCAACCTCTTTGCTTCTGATCAAATCTAAAGCTGTCCTTTCACCTTTTTCATCAGGCCAAGCGACAGCTTCAATCTCAACTCCATTCTCAGATAAGAATTTTGCAGTCCCTCTTGTGCCATATATCTTGTACCCTTTATCTTGTAGCATTTGCGTGCTTGAAAGAAGTTCAATCTTCGAGCGAATAGGCCCACTACTAATTAGAATACTCTTCTTCGGTATTCGGTAACCAACTGATAGCATTGATTTTAGTATTGCATCGTAATAATCTGGTCCAATACAACCAACTTCACCTGTCGAAGCCATATCAACACCTAAAATCGGATCTGCTTTTGACAGTCTAGAGAATGAAAATTGAGAGGCTTTCACTCCGATATTTTCCAATTCGAACATAGATGGCATTTGCGTAGGAATCGTTCCATCAAGCATTGCTTGAGTAGCTAATTCCACAAAATTGAAGTCCATTACTTTCGAAACAAATGGGAAACTTCGACTGGCTCTCACATTACATTCAATTACCTTTATATCATTGTCCTTTGCCAAGAGTTGCATGTTGAAAGGTCCAGTAATATTCAATGATTTGGCAATTTCTCTGGCAATCTTCCTGATACGGCGAATCGTTTCAAAATATAATTTCTGTGGTGGAAATACCAAGGTGGCATCACCTGAGTGAACGCCTGCAAATTCAACATGCTCAGAGATTGCATCAATCAGAACTTCACCATTTTTAGCTACTCCATCAAACTCAATTTCCTTGGCTTCCTGAATAAACTCGCTTACAACAACTGGATGTTGTTTAGATACCTGAGTTGCGAGATTCAAGAAATGTTCCAGCTCATTTTCATTAGAAACCACATTCATGGCGGCGCCTGACAGTACATAACTTGGACGAATTAAAACAGGGAAGTCAACTTCATCGATAAACGTATGAATGGCTTCAATACTACTCAATTCCGCCCAACGTGGCTGATCTACACCCAAATCGTCTAGCATAGCTGAGAAAGTTTTTCTGTTCTCTGCTCTATCAATACTCTCAGGAGAAGTGCCTAGAACCTTTACCTCTGCATTATGTAGGCGCATTGAAAGGTTATTAGGTATTTGACCACCCACAGAAACGATAACGCCCTTAGGCTGCTCTAAATCTATTATATCTAGTACTCTTTCAAATGATAGCTCATCGAAGTATAATCGATCACAAACATCATAGTCTGTACTCACTGTTTCTGGATTGTAGTTGATCATCACCGATCGGTAGCCCTCTTTCTTTACTCCACTTAAGGCATTTACGCTACACCAGTCAAATTCTACACTAGAACCAATACGATATGCACCAGAACCAAGAACGATAACTGACTTATTGTCATTCTCATAAATCAAGTCATCTTCAGTCCCACTATAAGTTAGATAAAGGTAGTTGGTTTGAGCAGGATATTCTGCTGCAAGGGTATCAATTTGCTTGACACAAGGTATAATTCCAAGCTTCTTACGATGATTTCTTACTTGTAGAAGTTCAGATTCCATATTTCCATTTTGTGGTTTCAATACGAAACGTGCAATCTGAAAATCAGAGAATCCATACACTTTTGACTTTCTTAATAAATCAACATTAAGAGTATTCAAGTCATTGTTCTTCTTCATCTCCCACTTAAGCTTGCTGATATTCTCAAGTTTACTCAAGAACCACTTATCAATAGCTGTTAGCTCATGAATTTGATTCACTGTATAACCTTTTTCAAAAGCTTGAGCGATGGCGAATATTCTCATATCCGTTGGGTTGGAAAGCTCTTTATCAACATCTTCAAATTGTGAATTATTGTTCCCTACAAAGCCGTGCATGCCTTGTCCAATCATTCTCAGACCTTTCTGAATGGCTTCCTCAAAGTTTCGACCAATGGCCATTACTTCTCCAACCGATTTCATACTTGAACCAATTTCCTTGGTTACGCCTTCAAACTTATTCAAGTCCCAACGTGGAATCTTACATACCACATAGTCTAAGGCTGGCTCAAAACAAGCTGTAGTAGTCTTGGTTACAGCATTTTTTAAATCTTGTAATGCATATCCTAAACCTAACTTGGCAGCTACAAAGGCTAATGGGTAACCTGTTGCTTTCGAAGCTAATGCTGAAGATCTAGATAGGCGAGCATTCACCTCAATTACACGATAATCCTCTGAATTTGGATCGAGTGCATATTGAACGTTACACTCTCCAACAACACCCAAGTGACGAATAATCTTAAGAGCTAGAGATCTTAACTTGTGATATTCTGAATTCGTAAGGGTTTGTGAAGGTGCAATGACGATACTTTCTCCTGTATGGATTCCAAGTGGATCGAAATTCTCCATATTACAAACTGTAATACAGTTGTCGAAGGCATCACGAACTACTTCGTATTCTACCTCTTTCCATCCTTTCAGCGACTCTTCAACTAAAATTTGAGATGAGTATGACAAAGCGTTTTCTGCTAAGGTTCTTAGCTCATCCATATTGTTGCAGAAACCTGAACCTTGTCCACCCAGTGTAAAGGCTGCACGAACAATGATTGGGAAACCTAATTTCCCTGCTGCATCTAAAGCCGCATCAATCGATCCTACTGCCAAACTATTTGGCGTTTTCACATCGATCTTGCGAAGTTCATTTGCAAATATCTCTCTATCTTCTGTTTTAATGATGGTTTCAATAGGTGTACCTAAAACCTTCAGATTATATTTTTCAAGTGTTCCAGCATTAAAAAGCTCAATTCCGCAGTTCAAAGCCGTTTGTCCACCAAAAGCTAAAAGAATACCATCTGGCTTCTCTTTCAGAATCACTTGTTCTACAAAATAAGGCGTTACAGGTAGAAAGTAAATTTCATCTGCAATACCTTTGGATGTTTGTACTGTTGCAATATTTGGATTTATAAGTACCGTTTTAATTCCTTCCTCCTTCATGGCCTTTAAAGCCTGAGAACCTGAGTAATCAAATTCACCTGCTTCACCAATCTTAAGCGCTCCGGAACCTAATACTAGTACTTTCTTTATATTATGAATCATGTTTTTCTGAGTTAATGTTAAGTCCCTTTATTCCTTCAATCTTTATCGCTTCACCCTTTATACTCTTCCATCATTCCAATGAAATCATCGAATAAGAATTCAGTATCAGTTGGACCACTTGAAGCTTCAGGATGAAACTGAGACGAGATGAAAGGTTTGGTTTTGTGCTTAATTCCTTCACAGGTGTTATCATTGGCATTTTCAAACATAACCTCCCAGTCGGATGGCAAAGTAGCTGTATCAATAGCATAACCATGATTTTGAGAGGTGATATAACAACGCTTAGTCCCTTTTAAAAGTACCGGCTGATTATGAGATCGGTGGCCATACTTCAACTTATAAGTATCTGCTCCTGCTGCTAAAGCCATCAGTTGTGTTCCAAGACAAATTCCCATGATTGGCTTATCCTGATTGATAGCTTCTTTAACATGCTCAATGGTCTTTATATTCAATTTAGGATCCCCAGGGCCATTTGAAATGAACAAACCAGCGTAATCCTCATTTGTAAAATCAAAGTCGTAAGGGACGCGAGTAACTGTCGTATCACGTTTCAACAAGCAACGAATGATATTATTCTTACAACCACAATCAAGCAAAAGAACCTTGTGTTTGCCATTTCCATAAGTTTTAATCTCTGTCGTACTCACTTCAGAAACCAAATGGCGAGAATTAGGATCGATAAAAGATACGTCCTGATCATTAACGACAATCTTTGCCTTCATACTTCCATTATTACGAAGCTTCTTGGTCAGTGCTCGTGTGTCCACGCCATAAATACCCGGGATCTGATGTTCTTTCATCCAATCTGAAAGGCTCAAACTCGCATTCCAGTGGCTAAAATCCTCTGTGTAATCAGATACGACAAAACCTGAAAGTTGAATTTTATCAGACTCGAAGTGACGAAACAAATCATCTTCTTTTCTGTCTCCAGGAACACCATAATTTCCAATCAAAGGAAATGTCGCTACCAAAATTTGACCTCGATATGAAGGATCACTCAAACTTTCAGGATAACCTGTCATAGCTGTATTAAAGACCATTTCACCTGCAACAGATCCTTCGTAACCAAAGGAAGTTCCATGATATTCGCTACCATCTTCCAGTATTAACTTTGCTTGTTTCAACATAAATTGTAATTATATAATGGTTGTTTATAATTCTTTATTCGATTGTCTATTAAGATACTAACTTCTGCTTAATAAATTTTGATATACTTGATTGATCTTCTTGAAATTGAAGGCGTTCATCTTATTTAAATTTTATCCTATTGCATCTTCAATTTTCATTCTTTAATTCTCTCTATATCTGCGCATTTTAGCGACTATAGGGTACAAAAAAAGCCCACCGTGGTCGACGGCAAGCTTATACATATCCTATTTGAAATAATAGTATATCAGACTCATCCGCCCCTTCTGGGTAGCAGTTCGAACGCAAGTGGCGTCGGCTTACTGTGTAGATAGTTGTTGGCATATGAGGTTCTGTTATAAATTAAGTTTCAATAAAAAAAATATTCAAAAAAAAGGCTTACCGTTTAAACGGTAAGCCTTCTAAATATCATGGTCAATTTTGACAACACAACAACGAGGATCCTACCGCTTTCTCTGAAAGTGCGCTTCGTCTTCGTCGGATGTTTAAAAATTGGTTCATTGTTTTCTGTTTTTCCTGATAGTTATCGGGATGTAAATTTAATTAGCGGGCATAAAAAAAGCCCTCCGATATAAAGGAAAGCCTGGAAAATAATCCACAAACAATGCTTCCTTATTGATCTAATAAGAATCTGCGTCGTCGTAAAATCATCATTTGTGTAGCCATGCTTTTTTTCTGTTTTTGTTGTGACAAATGTAGAGACAATTTTTCGATAGATCCAAACTTAGTGTTAACAGTAATTCTATGCAAAGGTTTTCGTAAATTCTAAATAAAAACCTAAGCCACCAGTAAAAACAGCCTTTACTATTTAGATTTAACTTTAGTGATAAAAATCAAATTAAGCCTTCTTTCTGACTATAAATTGATGCAATGCGTTTAAGTTTTTCAAAACTGATTTTCTGAATATAGACTTTAAAACAAGTGCAATCATCAGCTTTTTTAATGGCGATTTGGCTACGAAATAGATTTCCTGTTCCAATTCACATGAGTTATCGTCTCTGGGATTAAAAATAAAGAACTAATAAAGCTCATCAACTGGTGATGGACTTGTTGTTAGTTCTCCATAAACCAACTGACCTGGCTTTACCTTTTTGCTAACAGTCACAAAATTTAGATGCTTGCCATTTATCACACAAACATGCTCCGATCCCAATTTGGTTACTTCAGTCTCGTTATAATTCACATGATCGACCCCTATTGCCCAGTGGTGACGATAAGAATAGTTGGTGATATATTCCATTAAATTTGCAGCAGATACAGGGAAACGCTTCTTTATGACCAAGCTTGGTGGTCTATCAAAAGCCATCATTTTACCCTGATTAAATGCCACCAATTTTAGATTATCAGAATCAATCTCGGAATATAAATAATTAACCTCATGCCCATCGTAGCTATCTTGCCCCGTGTTGAATTGATATAACTTCGACTGATACTCACTTCCCAAATGGATGCTTTCACTCAGCTCCTTACTCAGTAGAATATACTTATCGCTATCAATTGAATTCTTCATCAATCTGTGAGCTTGAATAACCTCGTTTCCAAAGGGTTTTCTCTTGTTCTGAACCGTCATGTATTGCAGTTCACCACAGTGAGCTATAATCTTAAGATTAAGGCTTGGTGCCGTAGCACAGGCATTGCAAGGACAAATTCTATTCTTCTCAAGTAATTTTAGGTGAGAATAAAAGGCTGTAAACATTTTCTCAGCCTTAGCCAGTAAACTTTCTAGCGATGGTAGCTCCTCTTCCTGATAAAAGAAAAGGGCATCTCCTTCCACCTCGGCCAACTGATATTCATTAGCATTTACTTCCAGTAAGATCTCAAGTAATTCAGCAATCACGTGCTGAGAGTGCTCCACTTCTGTCGATTGAACAAACTCGGTAAATCCTGATATATCGGGAATAAATAGTAATGACTTCTCCATCTCTTATTTTTAATGATTCCAAGGAAGAAGATAGGGCTTTATTTTTTAAGGAGAGAAAACCTCATAAAAAAAGAGCACCACTTCTAATAAGTGATGCTCTAAATATGATATTATTGTCTAAATTAAGCGACTGCAGCTTCCTCAGCAACTGTTGCTTTCTTCGATTTGCGGTATGTATATGAGTTGTAAATGCTTCTCTTTGCAAAACGAGCTTGCTTATCAGAGTTGATCATCTTTTGGAAAATAGCCTTATTCACACCATAGTATTCGTAAGCAGATCCATCTAAAAAGATAACTTCAAGTAATAAACCTTTGTGCTTTAAGTCAGCAATACCAACCTTATTTGTAACGTGCTCGTACTCTTCTAAATTAGCTGCTTTAGTTTCAGGAGCAATACCTACTAGAAAATGATAAGCATCGATAATCTGACGGCTTTTTAACTCAGCCTCTTCGTACATTTCATGTCCTTCAGGGAATTTATCGGTATGCCATTCTTTAACCAAGTTTCTGTAGGTCTTCTTTAGTTGTTTAAGATCAGTGTCCTGATCAACATTAAACAATTTCTTGTATTCATTAATACGCTTCATAAATGCTTCCTTTGTAAATTTCCCTCTGTATTGCTCAGGTGTTTTTTTAATGGCACACCTATGCCTAGTTTTTTTCAAAACAGCCGCAAAAATATGCATTTAAAAGTTCGGAATACAATCTATTCGCTCTTTTATCCTTATTTATTTTTTTTCTGCCTTAAAATTGAACAAGCTATCGACACTAATCATCCATAATACTGGTATCAAAAACAACCTCACTTATTAAGGTTTGATGCACAGGACATCGTGAAGCAATTTCCTTTAATTTTTGTTTTTGAGCATCATCTAAATCACCAATAAATTTAAGTTTCTTACTTATGTGATCTATGTGTTTAGGCTTATCAGTTTCTATTCCCAAATCGTCGCTATGTTTGCGCGAATGAGAGAGGTAAACAAAAACTTCTCGCAAGTCCCACTTCTTTCGTTGTGCATATAACTTTAGCGTCATTGCTGTGCATGCAATTAAGCTGGCATTAAGATATTCATAGGGAGATGGTCCAAAATCATCACCTCCAACCGAAGCAGGCTCGTCGGCAATCATCTGGTGTTTCTTGGTTTGTATCGATGTTGTAAAATTATCTTCCTGTAGATTTAAATGCCCAACAATTTGCTCGCCATTGGTATTCAGCATCTCATTCTCCTTAGGTTCAAAATAACGCTCAACCCAAGCACCTATAACATTCCCAGCATAGTTACTATCCTTAGGGTTTGATAATAAATGATCAGCATTATCGAGGGTTACAAAGCTTTTGGGATGATGTGCATTATGGTATATCTGTTCCGCATTATTGATCCCTACAATCTTATCGGTTGGCGAATGCAAAATCAATATAGGCTTACGCAGTTTCTTGATAATAGAAGGCAAATCAGTTTTATCAAAATTGGCCACAAACTCACTGTTGATTTTAAAAGGACGTCCGCCAATATTAATTTCAACATCTCCCTTATCTCTTAAATCATCAATATTATGGGAAAACAAATGCTTAACATGACTCACCGTTGCTGGTGCGCCAATGGTGGCAATTGCCTTAACATGATCCAATTGAGCTGCCGCCGATATAATGGCTGCACCACCCAAGGAATGCCCTACTAATAAGGTCGGCGCAGCATAGTGTGACTCTAAATACTTACTAACGGCAACAAGATCGCTCACATTAGCCGAAAAATGACTGTCGGCAAACTCACCTTCACTTTGTCCTAAGCCTGTAAAATCGAAACGAACAACGCCAAACCCATAATTGGTAAGTGTACGGCTTATGTTTTTTACGGCACCCAAGGAACTTGAGCAAGTAAAGCAGTGAGCAAAAATTGCATAGTAATTTGGCTTTTGATTGGCTGGTAACTCTAGAAAAGCATTGAGTTGCTGACCTTTCTCATTTGAGATAATTAGTTTAGTACTCTTCATTTTATATCGTTTTTCAGGAAGTGTATTTAATGAATGCTGATAAGATGACTTCCGGTATAAAGCCCTCAAAAATGTTTCATTCTCTCCAATATAAGAATTAAAGAGCACAACATCTTTATCTTCCACACAATCAGCCTAAACTGAAAGAGCCACGAATGCCTTTCCTATTGACCGATGACTTGGCTGATGATTGGTTGAATCCTAATGAAAACAAGGACGATATTACAAGCCTCATTCAGCCCTATACAGCTGACGAACTCACAGCACATACCGTAAGAAGACTAAGAGGAAAAGCCTACCCTGGTAATGTTAAGACTATATCAGAGCCCTTTGAGTATGCTGATTTGGAGTTTTAGGTAGAATATTTGATTATTTAACGGGTATAAAACAAAAGCCCCCAAACGCGAATACGATTGGGGGCTTTTAGTTTGTTGGTGTTTAATAATTGCACTAAACTTTCAAACTGCTCGTCAACGCACACGAGCGCTTAGTTGTTGAAAGCAGTTTTTATTCCGTCACATTAAACTTAACCTTTACAG
>TARA_R110001583_G_scaffold10698_3_pt1 | contig 14013 bp, 11 predicted proteins | sample TARA_R110001583 | Tara Oceans TARA_R110001583 (sample SAMEA4398432) | marine metagenome | biome: Polar Biome; feature: [MES] marine water layer (ENVO:01000295) within the mesopelagic zone...; material: water (ENVO:00002006), including particulate matter (ENVO:01000060) such as...... | reverse complement strand
GTAATTTTTCTTTTCTTTATAGACATTTATTAATTTTTTATAGGATAACGGCTTAAACTGCCAAGGTAAAACATCAAGCCATTGATTTTAATCAATATAATTTCAATAAGTGGAATGTTCGTTATTATTATTTTTTTTTAAAATATGCTCTAGAGCATGCTTTGATAATTTTTTCTTGGATTTTGATTTGTAATACATTATCATAATTCTACAAAAGTTATAAAATGCTCGATTTTTAGAGATTGATTAACATAGGTTGTGGTTAGTGTATTTAGTATTATAAATGCGACAAGAAACCTCTCTAATGTAAATTTTTCTTATTTAATGACAAAAAATAGCATGTTCACTTACATTTTTCTAAGATGAACAACCATTACCTCAAATTAACATACAACAATATATTTAGGAGTTAGAAATGACTAAACCAGTAATCGGTTTTATCGGTCTTGGCCTTATGGGCGGCAACATGGTAGAAAACTTACAAACTCGTGGTTTTCATGTAAATGTAATGGATCTTAATAAAGATGCAGTTGCAAAAGTTATTGCTCGTGGCAATGCTACTGAAGTTGCTTCAGGTAAAGAATTAGCTGAAAAAAGTGATATCGTAATGCTTGCTTTAACTACTTCAAAAGTAGTTGAATTAGTTGTTTATGCAGAAGACGGTATTCTTGCAGGTATGAGCGCAGGTAAAACATTAATTGATTTCGGTACTTCAATTCCAGACTCAACTCGTAAAATCGGTGCTGCACTAGCAGAGAAAGGCTGTGGCATGATCGATGCGCCTTTAGGCCGTACTCCTGCACACGCTAAAGATGGTTTATTAAACATCATGGCAGCTGGTGATATTGAAACATTCAACAAAGTTAAACCAGTACTTGACGAGCAAGGCGAAAACGTATTCCACCTTGGTGCATTAGGTGCAGGTCACACAACTAAGTTAATCAACAACTTTATTGGTATGACTACTGTTACTGCTATGTCACAAGCATTTGCTGTTGCAAAAGCGGCTGGTGTTGATGGACAGCAATTATTTGACATCATGTCAGCTGGCCCGTCTAACTCTCCATTTATGCAGTTCACTAAATTCTACGCTGTAGACGGTGAAGAAAAATTAGGTTTCTCTGTTGCTAACGCTAACAAAGATCTTGGTTACTTCAACCAAATGGTTGCAGACTTAGGCGGCGAATCTTTAATCGCTCAAGGTACTTCTGCTAACTTACAAGCAGCTGTTGACGCTGGTCTTGGTAACAATGACGTACCTGTAGTTTTCGATTACTTTAACACTCTTTTCGCTAAGTAATTGCAAATAGAACATTACGCCTAATATCTGATTAGGCTATAATTGTTTATACAGTTGTGGTAATACTTAAATATATTAATATTAAAGTGTTACCATTTTTTATTATTTTTTATAAAAATCAGTCCCTTACCTATTCAAATCCTAGCCATCTATTCAAATATCAACCTCATTTATTTATTTCAGCTATTTCCTACAAAACATATTCTGAGCTCTGACTAACTTTCATCACTTTATAAATTAATAAATCAAAAGCAACAGCATCTTTTTTTGTTAATTTACCGTCAGCCTCCGCTCACTGCAAAGTGTTTGTGATTTATACCATTCTGCATAATATTGTGATCAGGGCTTGTTGAGGGAAAATGATGGAGAGCAAGGCGCATGATTGAGTAATAGCTCGCTATTGCGATTGAATGCAACGACGCTATCTATTATTTTAACCAACAAGATAGATCGGAGACTTATGCAGATTGGTATTATACCATTCCGCATAATATTGTGATCAGGGCTTGTTGATGAAAAATGATGGAGAGCAAGGCGCATGATTGAGTAATTAAACGCATTATTGACTAATCACAGACGATTAAATGCAAAGTATAAATACTTTTTTTAACAAGCAACAATAATCCGTTTTTAGGCTATTCTTATCTTAGGGTTTATAAAGGTTAAAAGTTACTTACTATGTTTCGAACACTTCTACTTATTGCAATCATTTTAGTAAGCAGCGTAGCTTATTCTCAGCCAGTTATAAATATTGGCGCTCCCTTACCTTTAACAGGAAAACTGGCATTAGAGGGGGCAAAACAACAAAGAGGTTACGATCTTTGGGCTGATATGGTTAATGGTCAAGGCGGAATTAATGTTGATGGCATAAAGCATTCTGTGAGTATCATATACAGTGATTATCAGTCTGACTCCACTAAAGTAAGAAAAATTGTCGAAACCCTTCTAATAGAACATCACATTAACCTTCTTTTTGCGCCTTACGGGTCCAAAGCGACAAGAGATGCTTCTGCCGTCGCACAAAAAAATCAGATACCAATGATAGCGGTCACAGCTTCTTCTTCTCAAACTTATAGTAGAGGTCATGATTACCTGTTTGGAATATTCACTCCCAATAAAACATTAATTGAACCACTGATAAATGTAGTGAAAGAATCTTTTCCGCAGATTAAGAATATGGCATTAATTGTACGTGACGATCTATTCCCATTATCTATCGCTCGTGAGGTAAGAATATTCACTGATAAGCAGAAAATAAACATCGTTCTTTACGATAAATATGAGATTGGCACTCAAGACTATTCATCGATAAATCAGCAATTAAACACATTACGCCCAGACTGGATATTTGCACTTGGTTACACCGCAGACCTCATACTTCTGCGTAAACAAATGGCAGACGCAGGTATTACTGCGCCAATATTAACGATGATTGCTGCTCCTGCTTATCAAGAGTTTATTGATGAAACAGGCCCTTTAGCTGAAAATATATCCAGCGTGTCCTGGTGGCACCCTGCAATACAATATAGTGGCAACGATATTTTCGGTACTACAGAGAATTTCGTAAGCATTTTTCAAGAGCGATACGGTAATTTGCCGGATTATGTAGAAGCCTCAGCGGCTCTCGCAGGGGTGCTATTTCAAATATCGATTGAACGCGCGGCTAGCCTTGACGGAAAACGAGTTCGAGACGAACTTGAAAAAATCAATGAAACAACTTTTTGGGGACCTATTAGATTCGGAGATAATGGACAAAATAACGCGTCATCGCCATTGGTTTTTCAAATACAAAATAGCAAACCCGTGATTATCTATCCCACCGAGTTAGCTAAGGGAAAAATGTTGCTAGGTATAAAGTGAAAGATAAAATCAATACTATTTGATATAAATTTAGATGATGACAATAATCTCATTCAAACTGTATACCGACAGATTATAACGCCATAAAAAAACCATTTAGGCCTCTCGCATTGAGAATATCAGCTGTTTACCGGCGAGTTTAGTCATAAAATAATCATAAACTTCAATACAAAAAACATCAGTTAAAAATTAAATTTTCTCAAGCACCGACTTCTACTCTGTTAAAAAGTGATTAACCCTAAAGAAGCCTTAGTTACCTAAAAAATAGCGCAAATACTGTTAGAAATGCACTGATAATCATTCGATTACTCCACCTTTAAGTTTCCTTAATAAAAGTATTATCCCCATTAATCATTTTATAACTAAATATTAACAATCAAACGTCAAAAAATTATTGTACGTTTAGAAAAAGTAAACTATTGTTATTTTAACTAATCATACAAGTTAAAAATGAGAAGCTCACATCCTCTGCATATAGAGTTCGCTCGCTTACATTTTATCAATGACTCTTAAAAGATGATTAATATAATTTACTGAATTTTATTTTGTGGTTCTGTCTTGCAAAGCATTGTAAAACTTGAAATCAACCATAATCTCGATATTTGTAAGAGGTTATATAGGTTTCAATACAGGCAACAGTATTCTGGAACAAAAGCCAATAACAATGATAATTCTATATATATCCATAAAGGAATTAAAGATGAAAATAACCACTTTAATGTTAGCTCCAAAGGTAATGAAAGTCGCTACTATTGCCATCACATTAGCAATAACCTTATTGACACCGACCTATTCCACCGCAACTGAGACGATTCAGCCACCAACGGAGATAACCTTTCTAACTTGGGGAGAATATATTAGTAAAGATATTGTGGATAAATTCGAGGCAGAGTACAACGCGAAGATTCATTTCGTTTATTTTGAATCAGACAATGCGCGTAATGAAATGTTAACGACCTCTGGTACGGATGGTTACGATCTGATGCTAATTGATTCAGTGAATCTATCTCTCTATCAAAAACTTAACTGGATCACCCCTTTTGATATTTCAAGTGCGCCTAATATTAATAATGTAAAGCTACCTACCTTATCGGATTTGGGTAAGCAGGATAATACCTGTGCTGCCTATAGTTGGGGCACGACGGGTATTGCTTATCGAAAAGACTTGGTATCGGAACCCATTACGAGTTGGAAACAAATATTTAATCCCGCACCGGAGCTCAATGGTAAAATGCTGATGTCAACCATGCCTCAAGAAATGATTGGTATGGCGTTAAAAACGCTGGGTTATTCAATGAACAGTAGTAACAAGCAAGAACTTGAAGAAGCGCGTCAACTATTACTTTCCCAAGCCCCCTCAGTGGCAGGTTATTCTGCTGTCGCGACAGAATCCAAAAAATCAAAACTCGTGTTAGGGGAAGTTAGTGTCGCCCTCACTTATAATAGTGATGCATTAATGCTAAAAGAATTAAACCCGGAAATTGAATATGTACTTCCTAAAGAAGGGGGCGCCATTTGGGCCGATTTTGTCTGCCTTTCAGCAAAAGCTAACAATCCTAAATTAGCACATCAGTTTATTAACTTTATCAATAGTCCAGAACAAGCAGCCCAAAATGCGTTGTTCATTTTTGCGGCGACGCCAAATACCGAAGCTGAAAAGCTATTACCAGCAGAGTTCCTGAACAACCCTATTATTTACCCTAATAAAGCAGCAGTAGCCCTCTCTGAAAAATATGAAATACAATCTATCCGCACCATAAAAAAACAGAATGCGATCATGAATGAGCTAAGAATGACATTGCAATAAAGACTCTTTTTATTTTTCACTTGGATTGTTGATATGCGCCTTAATTCTAAAATAATACTGACTATTTTTCCTTTTATATTATTACAAATAATTGTGCTATTAATTCCTACTTTATTGATTTTTGAAGAATTTTTTGGTAAGCAAATAAAGGATCATATTAATGATTCCATTGTACAAGTACAAAGTACACTAGATTCTCAACTAACCGCTATGGAGGCTGACAGCGACATTTTTTCTCAAAGCATTGTTCTCAATCGTTACCTGAAAACCGAGGATGAAAGCATTCGTGCGAATGTAATGCATCAAGTGCTATTAAAAGAATTTTCCTCTTTTATGCATGCTCATCCAGAATATATAGAAATCAGCCTAATCATGCCGGACGGTTATGAGGAAGTATCATTGGTTAATAACCGTATCACCAATATGACAGATGAAGAACAGGATACCATTTACTTCAAAAATATCGTTGCATCACAATCTAATTTTGACATTAACGCCTTTATCAATCCTGATACCGTCAAATGGACATTAATTGCCGCTAGAAAAATTTTACAAAAAAATGCAATTGAACAAACCCACTCAACAGAAGAAGTTATTAAAGGTTACTTGATTATCAAAACTGACTTTGATTTTATTGAACAATTATTAAACAATAATAGTTTGATAGAACATGGCTTTGCGATAATACACGATGCTAGCGGTACCCCGGTGATAATGAATTTGCAAGATGAACTCATTTTTAAAGACCAGCTCACCGTCATTAAGGAAAGCGAAGATATCAAAAAATTTGAAACCTCCACTTGGTTACTTAATGGAGAAACTTATATTATTGGGCAGAAAAAATTAATCCAGAATCTGTTTTTTAGCATAGGTTGGCCTGAATCTGAATTATACCAAGTGCTTAAAAGAGTAAGTTATATCTCAATAATCAACGCTTTAATTGTGGCAATATTCAGCATGTTAATATTATTTTGGATATTGAATAAACTCCTTATTAAACCGATTATTCAATTAAGTGTTTCCTCCAAAAATATGGGAGGAGGTGATACCCATTGGTCATTCAAGTCAAAAGCTAATGATGAGCTATCAGATCTCGCCAACACGATACAAAGTATGGGATTGGGATTGATTCAACAAAAACAAAGAGTGCATGAAATAGCCTATATAGACAGTTTGACCAAATTACCAAATCGGCGCCAGTTTATGGACAATCTCAATAGCCAGTATCCTAGTACTAAAACTGAACTGCCTGATATTGCCTTATTGTTTATTGATTTAGATGGCTTCAAAGAAGTTAACGATAGTTATGGCCATGACACGGGTGATCTTCTATTAATTGCAGTCTCCAATCGCCTCAACAATGTATTGCGCGCAAGTAAGAGAATAAATCCTACTACGGCGCAACCTGATCCCTCTCAAGACCATATTGCCCGTTTAGGTGGCGATGAGTTCACCATACTTTTAAAGGGTATAAAAGAACGCAATACTGTAGAACATATTTCAGAACGTATAATTCATGCATTTAGCCGTCCTTTTATTATCACAGAGAGGGAACTTTTAATTGGGACCAGTATCGGTATAGCACTAGCAACAGAGAGTGGTGAAAGTGCTATCGATCTCCTAAAAAATGCTGACACTGCAATGTATGAAGCCAAAACGATGGGTAAAAACACCTACAGATTCTTTAGTAAAACGGCAGCGCTGAAATCACTAAAAGCAATAGAAATGAAAGAAGAACTACGCAGGGCAATCAATAATAACGAACTGAAATTAGCTTACCAGCCACAAATTTGTGCAAAGACCGAAAAAATGACCGGCTGTGAAGCCTTGGTACGTTGGTATCAACCAGATAAAGGCTGGATCCCCCCCGATGTGTTTATACCTATTGCTGAAGAGTCTGGTTTGATTATCTCTCTAGGTAGATGGGTATTACTGGAAGCATGTCATCAAGTAATGCAGTGGCAAAAAATGGGCTATGAAGTTGTTCCAGTGTGGGTGAACGTGTCAAATGTACAGTTAGAAAGAGAAGATATGCACCAAGTCATTATGAATTGTCTACAGGAAACAGGACTGAGTACTGAATTACTCGCGATGGAAGTGACAGAATCTAGTATTATGCAAGGTGTTGACTCTATTGCACAACTGGAAAAAATTCAATCAGAAGGTATTAAAATAGCATTAGATGATTTCGGTACGGGTTACTCCTCATTGAGCGCTTTGAGAGGCTTGCCAATTGACGAGCTGAAGATTGACAAAAGCTTTATTTCCGATTTGAGTCATGGTGAAGATGGAGAAGCGATTGTTTCCGCGATTATTGCCATGGCACATCAACTGCATCTGCAAGTTGTCGCAGAGGGAGTCGAAACTGCCGATGAGTTGGATTTTCTAAAACAAAATAGTGTTGATATTATCCAAGGCTTTTATTTCAGTAAGCCGTTGTTGGCTAATGACTTCATCGAGAACTTACAAAAACGCGAAGTAGCCTGATTTCCAAAACGCCATGCAAATTAATAGCTAAATATAAAGTAGCTATAATAGCTTAGTAGCTTGGCCGCTATGCATTTCAATGTAGAATTCAGTAAACATAAAAAAACCCCTAGATACATAAATAATACATATTATGCCTTTGGGGTTTTTAAATAACTAAATTTATATTACAAATCAATAGGTAATATAAACTTTACAATAATGAATCAACTACATCATGCCGCCCATTCCACCCATTCCGCCCATATCAGGCATTGAAGCAGGTGCATCAACAGGTATATCAGTGATCATACATTCAGTGGTGATCATGAGACCCGCAACAGAAGCAGCAAATTGTAATGCACTACGTGTTACTTTAGTTGGATCTAGGATACCCATTTCTAACATGTCGCCATATTCACTGGTGGCAGCATTGTAACCAAAGTTACCTTCGCCTTTTTGCACATTATTAGTCACAACAGAAGCTTCTTCGCCACAGTTTGATACGATTTGGCGTAATGGAGACTCCATCGCACGAAGTGCAACACGAATACCTACATTTTGGTCATCGTTATCGCCTTTAAGGTCTTTAAGCAATGCAGCAACACGAACCAATGCAACACCACCACCTGCAACGACACCTTCTTCTACAGCTGCTCTTGTTGCGTGTAATGCATCATCAACGCGATCTTTTTTCTCTTTCATTTCAACTTCAGTGGCTGCACCTACTTTTATAACAGCAACACCGCCAGCAAGTTTAGCTGAACGCTCTTGTAATTTTTCTTTATCGTAATCAGAACTTGAAGCTTCAATTTGTTGTTTAATTTGGCTAACACGTGCAGCAATTGTTGCTTCATCACCGATTCCATCAATGATGGTGGTTTCGTCTTTGCTGATAACAACACGTTTAGCTTGACCTAAATCTTCTAATTGTACTTTTTCAAGATCTAAACCAATTTCTTCAGAAATAACCGTACCCGCTGTTAATATTGCAATATCTTGTAGCATTGCTTTACGACGATCACCAAAACCAGGTGCTTTAACAGCAGCCACTTTTACAATGCCGCGCATGTTATTAACCACTAATGTCGCGAGAGCTTCGCCTTCAACATCTTCTGCGATAATTAATAATGGTTTAGAGGCTTTAGCAACTGCTTCTAACGTCGTTAATAGTTCACGGATGTTGCCGATTTTTTTATCAACTAATAAGATGTAAGGGTTTTCAAGTTCAACCGTACCCGACTCTTGATTAGTCATAAAATAAGGAGATAAGTAACCGCGATCAAATTGCATCCCTTCTACAACATCTAATTCATTTTCAAGACCTTGGCCTTCTTCAACCGTGATAACGCCTTCATTGCCGACCTTTAGCATTGCTTTGGCAATAATTTCACCAATTTCAATATCAGAGTTTGCAGATATAGTACCGACCTGAGTAATTGCTTTAGAGTCTAAACAAGGTGTAGAAAGACCTTTTAATTCTTCAACAGCCGCTTTTACTGTTTTATCGATACCACGTTTAAGGTCCATTGGGTTCATACCCGCAGCAACAGCTTTAAGGCCTTCTGAAATAATTGATTGTGCAAGTACTGTTGCTGTTGTTGTTCCATCGCCGGTTGCATCGTTGGTTTGAGAAGCAACTTCTTTCACCATTTGAGCGCCCATATTTTCGAATTTATCTTCTAATTCAATTTCTTTGGCAACAGTCACACCATCTTTAGTGATGTGTGGAGCACCGAAGCTTTTATCAATGACAACATTACGGCCTTTAGGACCTAGTGTTACTTTAACTGCATTGGCTAGTACATTAACCCCAGCAAGCATTTTTAAACGAGAATCATTTCCAAATTTTACTTCTTTTGCAGACATGTTTTTTTCCTTAATGAATTTTTACTTTGACGAAATAGGAGCGGTTATTCAACAATCGCTAAAATGTCATTTTCACTTAAAATTAATACTTCTTGGCCTTCAATTTTTTCAGTTTTAAGACCGTATCCTTCACTAAAAATAACAATATCACCCACTTTGACATCTAAAGGGCGGACTTCACCATTTTTTAAAACACGGCCATTACCTACTGCAATAACTTCTCCACGAGTAGATTTTTCAGCTGCGCTTCCTGTTAAGACAATACCTCCAGCAGATTTAGTTTCTTTCTCGGTACGTTTTAAAATAATGCGATCATGTAACGGACGAATAGTCATCATAGTTCCTTAAATTAACACTTTAAAATAATAGGGAGTTGGTAATCACTATAAATGGGGATGAAGAATTGAGAATCAAGTGCAACAACATATTTTAGGCAAAAAAAATCCACATTGTTTAATGTGGATTTTAATATTGAAAATTAATTAAGTGGTTAGGTTTCGCCGTGACATTTCAGTAATGATTTTATTAATTTCACTGACAACGATAAGAATGCTTTTTTCTGTTTTCTGATGTTGATAGGCAACGACTCGTCCTTCGACAATTCTTAATCGCCCTAAACCAACGATAAAAATACGTCCATTAAAAAATGCTTTTACAAATTTAGCAATTTGACGAGGATGATATTTTTTAAAACTTCTGAGCGTAATTGAACGTTTAATGTTCACGGGTTAATCCTTTTCTGGTAACTCAATTTTTAATCGCGCTAAAATATCTTAGTTTTGTTACAAATTAATGAATCCTAAATAAAACTCAAGAAAAACCATTGATTTTTTTAGCCTAATTGGCATTTACAATAATAACACCACCATTTTTGTGATTAACTTCAAAACTATTTATCATCCTTTTTATGTTCAAACTCACCTTCAATCACATCTTCATCACGTAGATTTGATGAAAAATCTGAACGAGGTTGTGAAAAATTACCTGTCATCGATGCGGGTGAAAACTTGATATTAGCTAATAAGGTTTTAGCAATCGTTGCTCGAATAGTTGGTTGTAAAAGTAATAAACCACAGAAATCGGTAACAAAACCAGGCGTCACCAGTAACACGCCTGTAATAATGAGCATCAAACCTTCAACCAATTGTTGCCCTGGCATTTCACCTTTAGCTACTCGTTGCTGATATTGTTGTATCACTTGAAGCCCTTGGCTTCTTACCAATGCAGAGCCGACTAATGCAGTCACAACAACCAAAGCAACGGTAGGGATTGCCCCTAGAAAACCGCCTACTTTCACGAGCACAAAAATTTCTAATAATGAAACGGCTGTAAATAAAATAAATAATCTTGCAAACATAACTTTTCCTAAAATAACTTCTTTGTTATTTATATATATGGGCATTTTATGCCATTTCAAGGTTTGCTTATTGTTATTAATAGTTATTAGTCTAAGTTTGTTAACTAAAGTTCAACTATTTACTTTCCACATTTTTATTAAAATAAAAACAGGTGTTAACAATAATGCCGATAATAAGAAAAGGTCACCTTGTAATGAGTCATAACTGAGGCCTGCAATATAAGTAAATAAAGCCATTAATAATCCTAATGCAACACCAGAATAGAGGCTTTGATAAGCAACAAGTTTTGAGGCATCCTGTTGGCTAATATAGCGCATCGCTGCTAAATGTGTGACCGCAAATGTCAGAGCATGTAAGGTTTGAACGAGACCAAGCAGGTAGACATTATCAGTGGCTGAGAGTACCCACCATCGTATTATGCCACCACAAACACCTAATAATAACATTTGCTTGATAGTCCAACGGGCAAATATTTTTGTATTAAAACGCAAAATAATCACTTCAGCAAACACAGAAATGGCCCATAACCAAGCAATTGCAGAGCCTGAAATACCTAGGCTATCCCAGTAAATCGTACTGAAGGCATAATAAGCACCATGGCTACCTTGTATCGAGCCGACAATCAGTAAAAAGATAATCACTTCGGGTTGTTTCAAGATGCTTAATAAGGATGTTTTGGGGGTAATATTTGAATCGCTTTTATCCTCAAGCGACGGATTAAGTTGCGCTAAAGCGAGTACCCATAAAACAGCGCATATAAGGGTAATTAAAATTAATATTGCCTGTAAGCCATAATCGACAATTAACCAACCAACTATCGTTGAACCCGCAATAAAACTTAATGATCCCCATAATCGTACTCGGCCATAATCTAATCCGATTTGTTGCACTAAGCGACTGCCGACAATATCGCCCAGTGGCATCAGCGGTGCCATTGTAAAATTAACCAGTATCGTGAATAGTGCAAGCCAAAAATAATCATTAAGATAAAATAAAGTGGCAAAACATAATAATGTAATACAGGCAAGAATTCGAATTAGCCTGAGAGTTGCACTTCCACTTGAGACTTGAGGTAAAATAGTTAAATTACTTACAAAACGTAAGACTAATCCAATTGAAAACAATAACCCAACCTGTTCTGTCGTTACCCCTTGACCGGTTAACCAGATCCCCCAAAATGGCAGAAAAATTCCCCATATAAAATAGAAATTAATAAAATAAGTTGTTAACCATGTTTTTGCAGAAAGAGTAAACAAGTTGGAGCCTTAACAAAGAGTGGCTGTTTAATATCAACAGGCCAGATAAAAAGAGAGAATATGAATAATACCAATTCCGTTAAGTAGTTGATCAATCTTACTGGTTAACGGATTTGGTATAATGATAACGATCGAGATAATGATCTGTTTTCAATTTAATAAACTAGGAATGATTTCATGAGAGATCATTAAATAGAAGTTTAACGTTAATGTTAATCTGCGAAGCAACAAAAACCAACATTTAATTTACCTTTAAGTTCGATCATTTTTGATATCTTAGAAAGATATAAAATAATAAAGGTAGTCAATCTAATAGCTTAGTGGCTTAGTGGCTTAGTGGCTTAGTTCTGGATTACGAACTTGCACATGAGAAGAAATTGAATGGTTATATTGGCTATCGGAGGCTAACTCACCAGTAAGGGTGATATTAACACTGCGTAATGTCGCAGAGGCACTGGAAGTTATCATTTCTGTAAAAATTAGATCACTAATGGTGACGAATTTATCATCTGAAATCCCTACCCAACCATTAGTCGTAGCGCAAACAGTGTTAGCAACTTGGCCTACACCCGTTTTAAACTTTAGGGCTCTATTTTTCAAACTAATCGCCATTTTATTATTATGTTGAAGGCTCGCTGTCTCATTATGATTATAATAATAAACAAGGCAGTTTTGAGCATCATTAATGTCAAAACTAGCAGAAGCTCCCACACCAACAAGATATTCATTACCGCCATAACCTGCACGACGAATATCACTTTCAATCAAAGTGATCAGCGATTGTAAGTCAGAGCGTAAACGAGAATATTTTAAGCTTTTTGACCCTGTTGATATACCTGTCACATATAAGCTAATAATCATTACCAGTAACACTGAGCCAAGTAATAAACCTATCAACAGCTCCACTAATGAAAACCCCTTGTGTTTGTTAATACCAGTAGTTTCGCGATTATTTAACATTTTGGGTATCCTAATCTGGCACTATTCGGAGTACAAATTCGCAGACGCATCGCAGACTGAATTACTTTAATGGTATTATTATCACTGTCGTTCAAAGTAACGCTACCAGCATTCACAGAAAAACGCATTGAATTATAAGATACTTTCAATCCTGAAAAAGTAATATCAGTGGCAGAAGTAAATACAAACTTACCATCGCTTAAACTTACGTTTTGATGCGCCCCGTTTAATAAGCAACTATTTTGAATAAAACAATCACAACTACTCGTTTCGCTTAAAGCCATTCGCCATTCTGGTGTTGTGCTATTTTCACAAAAATGTACATACACTTTTTTATTTTGCTTTATTGATTCTTCTTTGGCGAGACGTAAAAACTGATAGAGTTTCTCAGCACTAGAGACTAATGCTTGATGGGCAAAAAGGTGATGATAAGATTGACTCGCCACGGACATTAAAATCAATAATACCGCCATGGCAATCAACATTTCAATCAGTGTAAAAGCCCTTTGTTTTTTCATTCAATGGATTTCAAAGCCAACTCTATCGAGTGATATCGTTTACTAGATAGAGGATCCAATTGATTGGCTTCAACAACGTTAACACAGTGCTTTGCCGTGCGTTTCTTTTTGATGAAAGGTACATTTGCAGGCCAGCCTTTAGTGAGAGATTGCCCTAAGTTTAGTGCCAGAGGTACATTATTTGGCATAATCTCATGGGCCTCTAAAAAGATGGAACTTGAAGCAGGATATAAACCACTTCTAAATAATTTTACCCCTTGTTCATTAAGCTCAAGTAACTTAGCTACTTTATCTTTATTTTCTTTTTGAGATTTTTCAATCACTAAAACATCACTGATCAACTCAATGCTATTGTCACAATCAGGCAATTTGATTAAGGCGATGATTTTATAATATCTATCGTAATCGCCTAACTCAAACCATGCTTTGGCTAATGCCAATCCACTATCTCGGCCACATGCCAGCACCAGTTCCTGATTACAGTCATTTAAAGCATCAGAGGCGCTTTTAAGTTGTTTTTTCATAATCATGATACGCGCATAAACTACTTTCTCTAATTCAATGAAAGTCTTTTTATCGAACCTTTGATTAGCACTTTTTAAGACGGCCTGAGATTGAG